>Ga0210399_10000270_pt1 | contig 42421 bp, 31 predicted proteins | sample IncBWC14MmetaG_FD_150865 | JGI IMG/M metagenome (GOLD analysis project Ga0210399, IMG submission 150865) | Forest soil microbial communities from Barre Woods Harvard Forest LTER site, Petersham, Massachusetts, United States - Inc-BW-C-14-M | ecosystem: Environmental > Terrestrial > Soil >... | reverse complement strand
AGTCGCCGTAAGTCCAATTATTCCCGCAATTACGCAAATTCCGGGGGGCGGAGGGTGAGAATACACCCCGGCAACACAGATCGCTCCGCGTCCACTCGTGCGTTTTTTTTTACCGTTACGGCGTGGTCAATCGCCAGGCGTTCAGGTAATGGCTGATGGCTTCGCTATATTCGCCTATCGCTGCGCTGGCATCTCCTTCCGCTAATTCCGTGGTGGCTAGCGCGCACGGACCCTGTGGAGGAACGCTTGCCGACGGATTGGGATTGGCGCTGCAGCCTTGGTCGTTTATGGCTGTTGCCGCCAGGTTGCGATCGGCCATTACCAGATTATTGATGTACGCAAGTTGTTTGGGATCGACAATCAATTGGCTCAAGCTGTCTACCGCCGCGCGTTGCAGCGTGAACACTTCGCTTCCGGTGACGTGGTTGCCGTCGCCCGCCGTCCACAAATTGGCATCGACCGAAAGCCGCAGTGGAACAATCACGTTGCCGCGCAATTTGTCCAAGGCAAGTGGCGAAAGCAGGCTGTCCACGAACGCGTTCAACTGCACGACCACTCCAACTCCCAGCAACCGGGAAGTGCTGTACTCGAAGGCGCCGATATCGCACTGCGGTCCTTGCGGGCGAAGCACGCCGCGCTGGTCCGTCGAAGGGCAGAACTTTTCTATGGCCGTGTTGATCGCGGCGCTGCCTTTTTCCAGAGCCAGCGTCGAGGTGGGTCCGCCATAATTCGCCAGCGCTTCAAGTTTCGGATCGCCATACGAGCCGAGGCAAGTGGAGTCGCTGGTCGGCCAGCGCAGGTTGCCGCCAAGATCGGTGAACGAGCCGTCGCAATTCATGCCGCTGGCGGCGTTGGCCACAATGGTGTTTTCCACGAACAGCGTTCCGGCTTGCCCTTGCTCTATGGTAACGGTGCTGATATTGCCGCCATTCCCGGCGGCGGCGATTCCGCCCGCGATGGTGTCATTGTCGAGCAGCGCGGTTCCGCTGCCGTTGCAGCACACGTAGATATTTCCGCCGATGGCTCCGGTGCCTCCGTTGGCGTAGAAGGTGCTGTTGGTCACCACGGTGATAAACGCCTGATTGTAGATTCCGCCACCGGCTCCCAAGCCTGGACCGTCGTTTGCGCTGCCGGTGATCTGGTTGTTGTTGAAGGTGCTGTTGTCGACGACCAGCAACCCGCTATCCCCTTGCGAGCCAGTGAAGATCCCGCCGCCGCTGATGGCGCTGTTGCCGTGAAATGTGCTGTTGGTAATGGTCGCGTCGTTATTGTTGAAGATACCTCCGCCCAGCCCAGCAGGGTTAAATCCGCCGGAGAACGACGCCGTGTTGTTCTCAAAGGTGCTGTTGATCACCGTCAGGTAGTCGTTGTTGTAAATACCTCCGCCATTGCCGCCAGTATCCATCTGACGGGTGGTCGCGGCGTTGCCGCGAAAGGTGCAGTTGATGACGTTGAGCGTTCCGTTGTTGAGCACTCCGCCGCCGTTGCCGTCGCTGATGAACCCGTCGGCCACGGTGATTTGCTTCAGGTGCAGCGTGCGCTCCGCGTTGACGATGAAAAGCTGCACTTTTCCGCCACCGCTGATGGTGATGTTGCGGCCCCTTCCATCGATGGTGGTGTTCGTGGAAATGGTGATGGTTCCGCCCAGCACGCTAATCGTCCCGCTGCAGCCGAAGGTTACCGTGCCGCCGCCAAAGAGCGCCGCTTTCAAACCCGCTTCATTGCAGACAGTGACCACGCCTCCGGCACGCGCCGTTTGCGGGCACGCCACGGCGAGCGCAAGGAGCGCTACCAGGAGTACGAGGCTTTGTGCGTTGAACTTGAACTGAAAAAGTTTGCGAATGGTCATGATCTTGATCCCCTCCTTTGCGTTGAGTTTCACCGTGGCTTGCTGCGAGTAGACAGGACTTGTTCGTGGGCCGAGGGCCGGAAAATCGCCCCATTGTACGCCTCTGGTGCGGGTGCGGCGCATTGTGAAAACTTTTTCACGAAACTTTTGCGTCCGTTGTTTCCGATTCTCGATAGGTAAATTCGCGGATAGGCAAATTTGTGCCAGTTACGCTTTCGCCGCTGCGCACCCAGCTTCGCTTGCTTGCGCTCCACACAAAGACGAACATCTCTCTAGCTTGGCTGTGGCGCAGGCTTGTTTCCCCGGGGTGATGTAGACGGAAAGTTCTACGCAGCGAATTTCTTTCGAGGAGGACGCTTCATGGGAATTCCACCAATCAACTTCAAGCTGCTGGCCAAGCGGCTGTTGCAAATCCTCGATCAGTTCCGCGATTTCTTCCAGCCGGATCGAAACGATTCCTGGCGCAACCCGCGCGCGCAGCAATTCGTCATCGCTCGTGCAACGGTGCGAACCGTGGCACAACCAAAGCACCAGGCGTTCCACCCGGCGCAGACCCGCCGCCCGTAGTTCGATACTTCTACTTCCAACCAATTTTCTTTCTAAGGTACAAGCTTCAAACGAAGCGAGAGTTGAACTGCGCGCCGCAAAAAACGCGCTGCAGCAGGCGCTGCGAGGCAGTTGACGCAACGTTATTGCGATGCGGTTTCTAGCGTTGGGCTCTGCGATCCGTTGGCGCGTGGAACTGGAATAGGACATCGCACTGCGTCTCGACTGCTTTGCCGTCGATCAATGTGGGTTGATAGCGCCATTGTTGAACGGCTTTCAGAACATTGGGAAGAACGCTTGCGGAACCGTGGATCGGCTTCACGTTCTCAACATGGCCGTCCTGCCCGACAGTGGCGGTGACACGGACGATATCGGCGTAGCGGATTTGATTTGGCGCAATCTGCGGATCGACGCGTGACATTAATCCGCCGATGACCACTTTCTTGTTGCGGTTAAATGGCCAGAGCAAATGCGTAGCGGGCATGCGAACGGAACGCTGAATGCGCATCGTGACGCTGGACGATTCCAGGACGCGCTCGCCCGGCAGATTGAAGAAGGAACCGCGATAGCCGCTTTGCATATGGATTTCCATGGTCTGGCGTTCGGGCGTATCCATTTGAATTACCGGCAAGCTGACGTTGCGCGGAACGATGGAAGCGGCGCCCGGCGTTGACGAAGGCCGTGAGTAGATGGGCGCGGATGCGCCGCTGCTGGGAAGGCTGTTCGTGCGTGTTGGATTCCGAGAGGGCGTGATTGCGGTTGGAGCATAACTGGAAGCCGGCGGCGTTTCGGGTGTTGCGCTTGCAGCGGTGCTTGTCTTACTTGTGTAAGGGGACGAATTCGCAAACGCCGCAGCGCTTTTGGATGCGGTATCACCTGGCGTCGGTGCGGCGGCGACGCTGGCCTTGAGTGAGGACTTGCTCGCTGAAGGAGCGTCGTCTAGCCCTGACGCAACCGCGTTCCTTGATGGAAGATTTTGCGAGTCGGCCCTGTTACCTACTGTAGCGTGCGAAGTGCTGGCGGCCGTTTGCGCGGGACCTTCGTTGGTCCGTGTTGAATTCGGAGAAGTAAGCGCGTTCGGGGCCGCGTGCTTTGATTTTGCGGTGTCCAGTGTTCGTGGCGTCGGACCAGCATTGGCAGCCACGTAAGAGTACGAGAGATCCAGATTTGGCGGATTGGCATGAAATGGTTGCGCGGGAGTTTCAGGCGATGGCCATTCGTCGGCGCTGCTGCCGCGAAGAACTTCCCTGGAATGGCTGAATGAGCTTTCCGCGGCGCTATTTTTGAGAATGAAGAAGGCCGCGAGGAAAATAGCGGCGATGCCCATGCACCACAACGCAATCCTGGCCGCAGGCGAAGTGGTGACCTCCGGCATGGATGGATCGGGAACACGAGTTGTCGGAGGTGGAACTGGACCGGCGAGAATCAGCTCTTCGCTCGACGGTATCTCTTCCTCCGCGCCTTCCTCAGGCGTCGTTTGCTCGACCTCGCCCTTATCGAACGGTGTTTCGTACGAGCTCGCGGAAGCACTCGGCGCGAAATGACTTTCCTCGAGTTCTGGTTCCAGATCCCGATGCGGGAATTGCGTCGACTCGCGCGCGCTCCACATGCGGATTTGTTCGCGGTCGTACTCGTTCAGATCCAGCAACTGAATGCCGGCCAGCTTTCTGATTTCGTTGGCCCAAACGACGCGAACGTTTACCTGTACCGGTTTCGGAAGGCCAGGAAGCGGAATGTCGATGCGCGCGACAAAATTGCACTGCAGCGCGGCAGGAATCGATACCAGAAGACCATTCTCGCTGATATTGAGGAGCAGGCTATTGTTGTCGTCGATAACGAGGTAGACCGGCTCTCGCGGGGCGACGCGAGAATAAAAACGGCGTTCAACGGCGTCGGTCGAATCGGGAACTTCCTGTGTCGACGTATGCATTTTCAGATCTCTTTTCAGATCTCGAGTGGCATTCGGGATGTCCCGGTCGAGAGCGAGTTACTCTGGCTTGGTCCGGATATGGCGTTACAGGGACACCCAAACGGCTCCAACCCTGGTAAAGCAGGAATGTTTCGCAGGGTGGACGATTTAGCAGGTACCAGTATCAAGCGAGCGCTGTATTGGCAGGGCAAACCGGCGTCAGGGAGACATGGGTAACGGGGCAAATCTGCTGCGGATACCGGAATCGGATGCAATTTTTGTTTAGAGTCCGAGGCGGCGCACGCAGTCGCGCATAAGTTCCGGCTCCCAGGTGGGACGTTGCGGGTTTTTGGGATGTGTTTTACCGGTAGGGATTCTTCCCGTCAGGTGCAGGAAAACGGCGGCGGAATGTTTGTAAGCAGGGACTGGATCGCGAAATGCGATGTTGCCCAAATGTTGCAGCGAATCGGAGAGTGCGAAATAGCGAGGATCGGCGGTTTCCCACAAGAGATCCCGCTCGGCAAATTTTTCAGGAGCAAGAGTCGCCAGGCCGAGGAGATAGTCGGAGCCATATTCGATCATATTGATGCCAAGATCATTGCCGGTAAAGATCTGGAAGTCAGGGCGGTGAATATCGCGGAGCGCCAAACGTTCGAGTTCGACGAGGCGATCGAGGGAAGAATGTTTCATGCCGCGGATTGCCGGAATGTCCATTAGGCGCCGGATCATCTCGGTGTTGAAGATTTCTCCATTAGGAGCGAACATTCGCCCCAGTTCAAAAGCGAAGACGCTCGGATAGCCTTTGCATGTTTGCTGATAGACGGCCGCTTTTTCCTGGACGGACTTTCCGTGAAGCTGGATGGTTTGAAACAGGATGGGAGTGGCACCGAAGCTGACGATGACATCCATTTGCTTGCGGTAGAGATCGGCGGGCGCGCCAGTTTGCCCTTCGATGTAGGTACCCGCAACAAACGGCACGTTTTTTCCCAGCGCTTCGCGGGTCCATTGCAAGACGCTTAGTTTCTCCGCTTCGGAGAGGTAATTGACGTAGCCGGTGTCCATGTTCACTGCATTTTGCAGACCCGCGCGCTGCGTGGCTTGTAAATGTTTCTGAAAAGCGTCGACTGCGATGCGACCGTCGCTTTCAAAGGGCAGAAGCGCGGCGGAAATACCGTGGACCTTGCGATGCTTGCGAATGCGATCGAAGAGAGAAGTAGCGCTCATGGGCGGTTCGCTTTCGCCGCTTTCAATTTGCCGGCAAATTCGGACGTTTTGTAATGCTCGTCCAGCGGGTAGCAACCGGAGGGCATCCCTTTGCGCGGCGCGGTGGTGCAATCACTGAAGGTTCGGCAGACCAGTTTGTGTTGCAGCGTGCGCCCTGCGGATGCGTCCAGCAGCAGCGCTGGATACGACAAAATCATGCGACCCAAACCGATCAGGTCGACCCAACCTTCGCGAATCGCGGCTTGCGCCACATGCGGGAGAAAATCCTGCAAATAACTGTAGGCGCTGCCGACAACGACAAACTGCGGAAACTGAGTTTTCAACTGTCGGACCATTTCCATCTGGCGAGCGACGCCGATGAGAGGATCTTCGGGGGGTTGGTAGCCATCGGAAGGTGGATAGAGAGCTGGGCGCTGAATGTGCGGATTGTAGTAGGGACTGCCTGCGGTGAGATTGACGAGGCGAATCTGGAGAGTTTCCAGCAAGGCCAGGAATTGTTTTGTTTCGGCGAGATCCATTTCCGTGGGGCGAAGCGGGTTCACCCCGAAACCCCATTGATACGGAATCAAGTGAGCGTGTGGCTCTGGAATTCCAGGTCCCATTTTTCCGGGCGAGGTTGCCGCGGGATCTGGGCGATACGGAACGACGTCGAAGGCGGAAAGACGCACGGCAATTTGGAGTTCAGGCGCGACAGAGCGAATGCCATCAACGATTTCCCGCAGGAAGCGGGTGCGGTTTTCGAACGAGCCTCCATATTTTCCTGGGCGGGTGTGCGCGCTGAGAAATTCGTGGCCGAGATATCCGTGGCAGTGCTTTACATCAACGAAATCGAAACCTAAATCGCGCGCCGCGCGCGCAGCGCGATGGAAGTCCTGGATGATTCCGGCGATCTGCTCGTCGGTGAGTACCGGAGAATCCGTGGAGAGGCCGAGTTTGGGATCGAGTATCGGATGGTGGTAAAGAATTTTTGGCTCGGGCCGGTTGTGGACGTTGGGACGGCAGTAGCGGCCCGAATGGGTGAGTTGAAGTCCGATAAGGGGAGGATCGTCAGAACCGGTCGACTCTCGATAAGATTTGATTAGTGTGGCTCGCAACTTCGCGAGACCCGCGTAGGTGTGCGGAGCGATCACGAGTTGGTTCGGATTTGCGCGTCCTTCGTGCGAGACGGCAACGGCTTCACTGCCCCAAATGAGTTTTGCGGCGCTGCTTCCAAAGCGCTGCCAGCGGCGGAGAGTATTCTCACTGGGGTTGCCGTCGGGAAGCGCGTCCCAACCTTCCATGGGTTGCACGGCGATGCGATTGGCGAACTTGAATCCGCTGCGCAGCAAGGGCCAGAGCAGAGGCGACTCCGATCCGGCAAGCAATTCGGAATCGCAGGGAATATTTGCGCCGATGGAGTGCAGGTGGTCCTTGAAGCGTTGAACGTCTTTCACTGCGCCGAGGCGGAGAATAGGAATTGTGGTCATGCTTGCGAGGCCCGTTTGGGGGATAGTGGGGCGGCGGTAGAACCAACCGAGGTGATCAAGAAAAAAGTCCTTTCGAATAAGTGGCACTGACAATGAGAAGTCGCGCGTTCGATAGTAAACGTGAGAGCGCGTGTCGACAAGCTCTGGCAAGAAAGAAACGACAGGAGAAACCCGCACCTTGGCGAACGTTGCGTGCGCCACCCCATCAAGCGATGAGGAGTTGAAATCGTGGCACAAAGAGCGGGCGGTTTGGGCGAGAGGTGTCTAGGGGTAGAGTATCAGGGGCGTTTTGAGGACTTTCCACGAAGAGAATGGGCTGAGGACACATGAACGAAGATTCGATATTTGAGGCGGCATTGAAGAGAGGCGACCTCGCGGAGCGCGCTGCGTTTCTGGAGCAGGCGTGTGGTGGGGATACTGGTCTGCGCGTGCGGGTGGAGCAGAGGCTAACGACGGCCGCGGATGCTGGCGTAGGCGATGTTGGTTCGGGGGAAACTTCGGATGCGACGTCTGATCCTTCGTTGAAGGCGTTCACGGCCACGGGTCCCAGGGAAGGACCGGGCGCGCTGATTGGGCCGTACAAATTGATGCACGCCGTCGGAGTGGGAGGAATGGGTTTTGTTTACGTTGCGGAGCAGCAGTATCCGGTGCGGCGGCAAGTGGCGCTAAAAATTATCAAGCAGGGCATGGACAGCGAGAGGGTGATCGCGCGATTTGAAGCGGAGCGCCAGGCACTGGCGATGATGGATCATCCCAACATCGCGAAAGCATTTGATGCGAATACGACGGATTCGGGACGGCCCTACTTTGTGATGGAGCTGGTGAAGGGCGTTCCGATCACGAGATATTGCGACAGCAACCGGCTGACCGTCCGCGAACGACTGGAATTGTTTGTTCCGGTTTGCCAGGCGATACAGCATGCACATCAAAAAGGAATCATTCATCGCGATATCAAGCCATCGAACGTGCTGGTGGCGATTTACGACGGCAAGCCGGTGCCGAAGGTGATTGATTTCGGAATCGCGAAAGCCACCGGGCAGAATTTGATGGACGACACAATGTTTACGCAGGTGGGCGCGGTGATCGGAACGCTGGAGTATATGAGTCCGGAGCAGGCCGAGCCTTCAGCACTGGACATCGATACACGCAGCGATATTTATTCGCTGGGCGCGTTGCTCTATGAATTGCTGACGGGTGTAACGCCACTGGCTTCGGCGCAATTGCGCGAGGCAGCTTACCTGGAAATGTTGCGCAAGATTCGAGAGGACGAGCCGCTAAGCCCAAGCAGCCGGCTGAGAGAGTCGAAAGAAACGCTGACTACCACCAGCCAGCAGCGAAAGACCGATCCGGGCAGGTTGCCCAAATTGCTGCAGGGCGAGTTGGACTGGATTGTGATGCGGGCGTTGGAGAAGGACCGCACGCGGCGGTACGAAACGGCCAGCGGATTCGCGCAAGACATCGAACGGTACCTGAATGGAGATCCGGTGGAGGCTGGACCGCTTTCGGCGACGTACCGGCTGCGAAAGATTGCGCGCAAGAACCGGGCGCTGCTGGGGACGGCGGCGGCCTTCGCGGCGTTGCTGATTCTGGGGGCGGTTGTGAGCACGTGGCAGGCGGTACGCGCGCGAAGGGCGCAGAAGGCAGCAACGGTGGAGCGGGACAGAGCCGATTCGGAAGCTGCAACTTCAAAGGCTGTAACGGACTTTTTGCAGAACAGTCTGTTGTCGCAAGCGAGTACGCAGCAGCAGAGCGGCTTGGATGCGAAACCCGATCCGGACGTGAAGGTACGGACGTTATTGGACCGGGCGGCGGCAGGGATCAGCGGAAAATTCGCATCGCAGCCACTGGTGGAAGCGGGCATCCGCAGCACCATTGGGAGCACCTACCGGGATCTGCACATGATCCCGCAAGCGGAAGAACAATGGCAGAAGTCTTACGATTTGAGTCTGCGTTATCGCGGCGCGAACGATCCGGAAACACTGACGGCGCTGGGAAATCTGGCGATCATAAAAGAGGATCAGGGGAATTTTGCGGAGTCGGTGAAGATTCGCCAACAGGTATTGGATGGCATGACGCGAGTGCTGGGTCCGGAAGATCGCCAGACAGCGTTGGCAATGCAAGGATTGGGCGTGTCGTATCTGTTTCAGGGGGAGTATCCGAAGTCGGAAGGGCTACTGAAAAAAGCGTACGACATCCAGATGCGCACGCTTGGTCCGGACAATATCGAAACGCTGGATACGAGCGACAGCCTGATTACGCTTTACCGCTACATGGGTAGATTCACGGAGGCCGAGCCGTACGCGGCGAAGGGACTGGAGAGTTACAAGCGAGTTTACGGGCCGGACCACCCTTTTATGCTGCGGGAACTTTTCGCCATGGCTGTGATTTACCTGGGAGAAGAAAAATTCCCGCAGGCGGAAGCGTTGCTGTTGCAGGTCCGGGATGGGAACACGAAGTTACTTGGTGCGGAGCATCCCAATACGTTGTCTACGATACAGACTCTGGCACGGGCGTATCGCGGGGAGGGACGAAACGCGGAAGCGCTTGCGCTAGAGGAGCAACTATATGCCGCGTACGTGCGCGTGGATGGACCCGATCATCCCGACACGATTGTTGCCGAGAGTGATTTAGCGCACGGTTATCAGAATTCCGGCGATTTGCCAAAAGCCGAGCGGCTTTACAAAGATACGATTGTGCGGCAGACGCGGGCGCTGGGTCCTGACCATCCAGCGGTGCTGACCAACATGTCGAATCTCGCTTATCTCTACGAGACCAACAACCGCTACGCCGAAGCCTTGCCGATTGAAATACAACTGAAGGAAATTGCGTTAAAGAAGTATGGACCGGAATATAAAACGGTGCTGGCAGCAACCACAATGATCGGGAAAGATTACATGGGGCTGCACCAATACGCGAAAGCGGAGCCACCGTTGCGGGAAGCACTCACGATATACATCAAGACGAAGCCGGACGACTGGAGACGCTACAACCTGGAGAGCCTGGTTGGCGCAAACCTGATGGGCGAGAAAAAATACGCGGAGGCTGAACCGCTGGTGCTATCCGGGTATGAAGGGATGAAGCAGCGGGAATCGAAAATGCCGATGGGCGCGAAGGTTTTTCTAAAGGAGGATGGGGAGCGGGTGGTGGAGCTTTACCGGGAGTGGGGCAAACCGCAGAAGGCAGCGGAGTGGCGGGAGAAATTGAAGGACGAGGCGACGGTGGCTGCGCCGGCGAAGTCCGAAGGGAAATAGGGATTCTTACGCGGAGTGGTTCAACGAAATGACCGTCGAAAAGGCGACACTGCTGGCGAGTTGGTGCTGGTTTGTGATGGCGGGCGTGTGGCTGGTGCTGATTTTCTGGCTAAAGAGTGTGAAGAAGCGAGAGACGGCCGAGGAACGGATAAAGCATGTCGCGCCGATGGTGGTTGGATTTTGGTTGCTGTTCGGACGGACCTGGACCGTGGCGTGGCTAGAGCAGATCGTGATTACACGAACGCAAGGTGTGTTATGGAGCGGCGTGGCGCTTACGGCGCTGGGCGTGGCGATCAGCATCTGGGCGCGGTTGACGCTTGGCAGCAACTGGAGCGGCGTGGTGACGGTGAAAGAGGATCACGAACTGATTCGCAAAGGGCCGTACCGTTGGGTGCGACATCCGATCTATACGGGGATGCTGACTAGTTTTGTGGGAACAGCGCTGGTTGCGGGCAGGGTGCGAGGTTGGGTGGGGCTGGCGTTGGTGTTGGTTACGTTTTATTTCAAGGCGCGGCGCGAGGAAAGATTTTTGATGCAGGAGTTTGGCGCTGGGTTTGAAGAGCACGCAAGAAGCACGGGGATGTTCTTGCCGAAATTTGGGTGAGGGGCGGAGTCGCTAGCAAGCCCAGGACGCCCGCCTCAGAAGGCGGCCGCTACAAGAGCAAAACAAAGCAAGAGGGAGATTCGCGAGATTTAATGATCTTGCGGACTTGCCTGCGGCAAGCAGGCATGAGGCGCACCTTCGCGGTTCAGGGTAAAGCACTGCCGCGCCCCTACGAGAGAGAACGCCAAGAGCACAGTCAGGAATGGCTGTGCCACAGCGACGCGTGGCAATCTTCATCCCTATGTAAGAAAGAACAGCGTAAAGAACAAAATGAAGACGGTCAGGCTTCTTCTTCGACCAGGGCTTCGCCGTGGACGGATTTGTGCGCGGCGATGACTTTTTCGGCTAGTTCGTTGGGCACGTAGTCGTAGTGGGAAAATTCCATGGAGTAGCTGGCACGGCCCTGGGTCATGGAAGTGAGGTCGGTAGCGTAGGAGAGCATTTCTGCCATGGGAACTTGCGCGCGAACGATGACGTTATGTCCGCGCGATTCGCTGCCGGCGATGCGGCCTCGGCGCGAGCTAAGATCGCCCATCAGGTCGCCAGAATATTGATCCGGCGCGTAGACTTCGACATGCATGATGGGCTCGAGCAGCGAGGGGCGCGCCTGCTTCATGGCCTCCTTGAAGGCAAGGGAGCCGGCGATTTTGAAGGCGATGTCGGAAGAATCGACGTCGTGATATTTGCCGTCGTAGAGAATGGCGCGGAAATCGGTCATCGGGAAGCCGCAGAGATGGCCGCGCGCCGCGGCTTCGCGAATGCCACGTTCGACGGAGGGGATCCAATTCTTGGGAATGGCGCCGCCGAAAACGTCGTCGACGAATTCGATGCCTTTGTTGCGCTCGGCGGGTTCGAATTTGACGCGGCAGACGCCGAATTGTCCGTGACCGCCGGACTGCTTCTTGTGTTTGCCTTCGGCGTCCGCTTTTCCGCGAATGGTTTCACGGTACGGCACTTTCGGTGGCTTTAGAGCGAGGTTTACGTTGTAGCGTTTGTGGAGTTTGGCGACCACGACTTCGACATGCTGCTGGCCACTACCCGCTAGTAAAAATTCCTTGGTTTGTGGATCGCGAGAGAATCGCAGTGCGGGATCTTCTTCCATGATTTTGTGAATGGCGACGCCGATTTTGTCTTCATCGGCTCGGGTTTTCGGTTCTACCGCGAAGGTGATGGAAGGCTCGGGAAGTTGCGCGGGCTGATAGTAGATGGGCGCGTTTTTGTCGCCGAGGGTATCGCCGGTAACGGACTCTTTTAATTTAGCGATAGCGCCAATGTCGCCGGCGTGGAGTTCCTGGACTTCGGTGAGCTGTTTGCCCTGGACGATCAAGGTGTGCTGAAAGCGCTCCGGGTTATTGCGATTGAAATTCTGGAGCGTGGCGTCATTTTTGAGCACGCCGCTCTTAACCTTGAAATAGTTGATGCGGCCGGCGAAGGGATCAGCAAGTGTTTTGAACACGAAGACGGAGAGCGGCTGGGTATCGTCGTACTTGCGGTCGATGCGATCGCCCTTGCCGCTGGGTTCCTTGAAGCCGACCTGCGCGTGTTCATCGGGATGAGGAAAGACGTCAGCCAGAAAGGTGAGCAGACTGGCGGCTCCGACATTGCGCGTGGAGGAAATCATCAGGACGGGAATAATTTTTTCCGCGACGATGGCTTTGCGGACGGCGGGAATCAGGTCTTCGATCGGAATGGTGCCTTCGCGGAAAAATTCCTCCATCATCTCGTCGTCGCCTTCAGCGATCATTTCGACGAGCTTCTCGTGGGCTTCGTCGGCTTCATCTTTCAACGCATCGGGAATGTGATCGACAGTCATCTTGCCATCGCCATCGGGAGCGTACAGATGCGCTTTCATGGAAACGAGATCGATGACACCGCGGAAACCTTTTTCGCTGCCGATGGGCATCTGCAGCGGAACAACATTGCGGCCGAAGAGTTCGATCAGAGATGCGAGAGAGCGTTCGAAGCTGGAGAGTTCGCGATCCATCCAGGTGAGCACAAAGGCGCGGGGGATATCGTATTCGGCGCAATAATCCCAAACTTTTTCGGTGGTGACCTGCGGGCCGACGTGGGCGTCCACGGTGATGAGCGCGGCATCGGCGGCGATGAGCGTGGCTTTGGATTCGGTGATGAAGGTGGAGTAGCCGGGGAGATCGAGGAAATTGATTTTAACGGTGTTGCCACCGCAAAGGGTGCAAGGCCATTCAGCGTGCGCGAGACCGGTTTGGAGGGAGATCTTGCGGGCAATTTCTTCCTCGTCCCAATCGGTGGTGGTGGTGCCTTCCGCAACTTTGCCGAACCGTGGAGTGGCTCCGGCGGTGAACAGTAACGACGACACCAGTTGCGTCTTTCCGGTGCCGCCGTGGCCTACAATGCCAACGTTTCTGATGTCCTTGGTGGGATATATTTTCATCACAGACCTCCGCGAAGGTGAGACCAGCAAGGTCACCGGGCGAATGGTCCGCCGAAGGAAAAGCAGGCGCGGGCCTGCGCCTGGCGAAGCTGTTGGTTTTTTTGAAGGAGAGCGCGGCCCCTACCCTGGGTCCCGCGAAGCGGGGCGAAGGAAATCCCTGGTCCGCTCTTCTTAACGAGCGGATGCTAGCACAGGGGAATGGAGCGGGCAATGAGTGACGACATGAAACAAGAGGAAGTGAAGGTGAGCATCCGGCCGGCCGGGAAATCGGACACCACAGGTATTTGGACAATTCTTGAACCCGTTTTTCGCGCGGGAGAGACGTACCCGCTGCCGCGGGAAATCAGTGCGTCGGATGCGCTAGCGTTCTGGATGGCAAACGGTCACGAAGTGTTTGTCGCGCAAGATGGACATGGAAAAATGTTGGGTACGTACTTTCTTCGGGCAAATCAGAAAGGCGGGGGAGCGCACGTAGCGAATTGCGGATACGTAACAGCGACGTGGGCCAGCGGCCGCGGGGTGGCACGGAAAATGTGCGCGCATTCGCTAGAGCACGCCAGGGCTCGGGGATTTCGGGCGATGCAATTCAATTTTGTGGTTAGTACCAATGAGAGGGCGGTGCGGCTGTGGGAAAGCTTTGGATTCCGGGTCGTGGGCCGCTTGCCTGGAGCCTTCCAGCACGCTAAGTTGGGCTTCGTGGATGCGCTGGTGATGTACCACGAGCTTTGAGGGATGTTGTATTCATCGAATTTAACTTGCATTTAACAAGTGAACTAGGCAGACTTCCTTTTACGCGCGTGGTCGAACCAGGTGATTTGCAAAATTGAAGCTAGGGAGAGAAAAGCCATGGCACAACCGACGTACGAACAAGGGAAAATGCAGTTGGAAATCTTCGAATTGCGGCGCGAAGCAAAGCTGCGGCAAGCGCGCGATTGGTTCTTCAAGAATTATCATGTGAAGACCTTCGACGAAGCGATGAAGCTTGCGGCTCCAGGAACGGAGAACGGAAATCTGGCGATGATGGTGATGAGTTACTGGGAGCAGGCGTGCTCGTACCTCAATCACGGTTTGTTGCATGAAGATCTGTTCTTTGAGAACAACGGCGAGTTTTTTGGTGTGTGGGAAATGCTCAAGCACATCATTCCTCAAGGCCGCGAGCGGTTCTCCAACAAGCTGTTCCTGGCGAACATGGAAAAAGCGGCGCAGCGTTATGAAACATGGATCGAAAGCCGCTCGCCGGGCACCATCGCGGCCATGCGACAGATGATGAAGCAGATGACTGAGCAAGCTGCGGCCGCGGCGGCGAAGGCGTAAGCAATCAATCCCACGACGTGATCAGGCGAGGCTCATGGCGGCCGTAGAAAGGCCGTCGTGAGTTTCAGCCGCGAAGGAGATGCGTGGCGGTCGTCGTTGAAAGCTGAAGTTGAAAGAGAAAAGAAGGCGGCGTAAAGCCGCCCTTACAAAATAAAGAAGTGACACCAAGCTATTGTGCTGGCGTGGGGAAGCAGTCCGCGGTCACGGTGGTTTTGCTGCGTGCAAGAACAAGCAGTGATTTTATGCAATCGGCTTGGCCCGATTGGCGCAGAACGATTTCGTGCCGGCCTGCAGCGAGACCAAGCGAAGCCGGAATTTGCCCCACCAGTTTTCCATCCACGTAGATCCTCGCATCCGCAGACTTCGAGAAATCGACTTGTCCGAAGCCTATTGCACCTGCAGTGTCCTCTTCCTGACCGACGTCGGCAGCAGGTGCAGAGAGTTTTTGCGCTTCTTCCACTTTCTCCGGATAGAAGCGGTGGAGGACAGCGAGGAGATCGGTGGCGCTGAGGGCGAAGCCGATGCCGGTGACATTTTTCTTGATGAGTTTTTGGGTGTTGAGGCCGATAACCTCGCCGCGCATGTTCACTAGCGGTCCGCCGGAGTTGCCCGGATTGATCGGCGCATCGGTCTGAATCCAAGTGCGAGGACCGGCGGAAGGAAATTTCCCAACGGCGCTGACGATGCCCTGGGTGACGCTAAAGAGCATGGCGTCGCCAGGATTGCCTATGGCGAGAACGGATTCGCCTTGGCGCACGGTGCTCGCGTCCGCGAGAGCGATGGACGGGAACAGAAAGCCGGGCGATGGTGGGTTGATCTTGGCGAGGGCGATGTCCAGGTCCGCGTCCACGTACACGACTCTTGCTTCGAGTTCCTCGCCGGTGGAAAGGACCGCGAGGAAAGAAGATTCGCCGCGGGCGAGATGCGCGTTGGTGGCGATCACACCGGTGTCGGTGACGAAGAAGCCGGAACCTGCGCGATCAAGAGCCTTGAGATAGACGACAGCGGGCTTAGTGCGTTTGACGAGTTCTTCCAGCGACAAGACGGTGGCTGAGCTGGTTGCTGGCTGCGCCACGAGGCCGGCGTTGATCTTTCCGGTGAAGGTGTCGGAGGCGAGCGGCAGATCGGCCTGGAAATGATCGGCCTTAAAGAGCCAATATTGGCCGTGGTGGCGGCCGTGCAGGTCAATCCAATCCATGGGACCTTCGGTGAGGGCAATCTCGCGTGTTACGTGGCCGGGGAGGGAAACGCGAACGACAAGCGGGTGCTCGAGTCCCTCGCCAATGGCGGTACGGGTGCGATGGAAGTAGCCGCCGGGAAATTTTTTCTCGAAGGGAGTGGTGCCGGCGGCAACGCCGTCGAGTTCGACGGTGGCGTCAGCGGGAGTGCTGGTGATTTTGAGGGATTGGGCCGAAAGCGGGGAGCAGAGCAAGACGGAAGCAAGTGCGAGTAAGCGGAACGGTGGGTGAATAGGCATGAGAGGCGGCCAAGGTTCTAGTATACTTATAAATAATATTAATTAACATTAATAAATTGGGGCCGGATCGCCGGGAGAACCCCGTGACCCACAGACAAGCTCGACTGCAGGGCGCCCGCGTCGTTTGTTCCGACTGAACTGCAAAGGCGCCCGCCTCAGAAGGCGGCCGCTACACAGGAAAGAGAATAACTGGCGTCAGGCACGGGATTTAGGGGAATAGCCGGTGCAGGTTAGGACTGGGATGCGGGGGTATTTGGGGAAGGAGGGATCGGATTGGGAGAGTTGACAGAGGAGAAATTGCGAGCCTTTGGCGGATTTGATGGGGCGCGCGTGGAGGCACGTCGCGCAGAGACCGAGGGAGTTCACATTTGTGTTTGGCTTGGCGTCCAGTGCGGCGGACATGCTCAGGGCTTCGCGGGGTCCGCTGGAGCGGCCGGCGGTGGGGCTGCCGGCGAGGGAGGCGGGGTCGGCTTGGCGAAGTGCGCCGCATCAATGGGCATGTTCACTTCAATTTTATCGGCGACGAGCTTTTGCGATTGATTGGTGCCGGGAGAGCGCGATTCAATCAGGAACGGGTATTTCAGGCCTTCCACTTCGCGAAAATCCTTGAAGTAGGACTCCGAGGTTTGATCGGCTTCGCCAACCTTTCGAATGCCTTGCCATTCGAGAAGCAAATAGTTCGCCGCGTCGAAGTAAAAATAGCTGACATCGCCGTTCTTATTGGTAAGTTTCAATTTGTAAGCAGGCTTGCCTTCCACATCGGCTTTGCCCGCGAATTCAATTGCGTTGCCCTTTTGCTTGTAGTCCACAAAGGGACCTTCGAAGTCGGCTTCATCAAATATATTGCGCAAGTCCGCTTCGCTCATGGGTTGCACGGCAGGATTTGGGGTGAAGGGATTGTAGATCCAGCCTGCGGATTTGCCGTCGAAGACGCGAATCATGGTGGAACCGTTGAGAACGATTTCCATGTGCATTTTAAGCGGGCGTTCGCGTTCCACGAGGAACAGGCCGTCTACGCCTCCGCCAAAGGAAATGGTGCCGATGACGCGTTCCGAGCGGACGGCTTTGATTTTGGTGTAGCCACCGCGGGCGGCGATATATTTCGTGACGATCTCGTCGGCTGTCTGTGCGCGGACGGCGCAGGGAAGAAGCAGAAGGAGTGCGAGGATTGAGAAATTGCGTACTGGCCACATCAGGGAAATGGTAGAGGTAGCGGCGGGAAGGGTCAATGGGGACGCCGAAAGCGCCGAAACTTTGTTCCTTCGCTAGCTGAAGCGCATTCGAAGACAAAATGCAAAGGCGCCCGCCTGAGAAGCCAGCCGCACCAAAAGCAAACGATAGTTCCTCAAGGGCCATCTGAAAAGTGTGAATTGACTTTCGTGGGTGAGTATCTCCAAATGTAGGCTCGCATTTTGAGCAGTAGCTTGCAATCAGGGCGTAACAGTGCCTAACGGGGCGTAACACAGATGACCATCGTAGACATGATCGTCGGGAAGCCGCTGAGGACTTCCGAAGAGCGCGCTGAATGTATTGGCCCAGCGGCAGGCATTCCGATCTTCGGGCTCGATGCGCTAAGTTCCGCGGCTTACGGGCCAGAAGCGGCGTTGAGCCTTATGATTCCGCTTGGATTGTTGGGGGTCCGGTACATCATCCCGATCAGCGGGGCGATCATTGCACTGCTGGTGATTGTGTATTTTTCGTACCGGCAAACGATCGCGGCATACCCCACGGGCGGGGGTTCCTATACCGTGGCGCGATTCAACCTGGGGGCGTTCTGGGGACTACTCGCCGCTTCGGCCTTGCTTGCGGACTATATCCTGACCGCGGCGGTTGGAATTTCCGCAGGAGTTGGCGCGTTGATTTCGGCGGTGCCAACGCTGCTGCCGCACACGTTGGGAATGTGCCTGGGGATTCTGGTTCTGATCACCATCATAAATCTTCGCGGCGTAAAAGATGCGGGAGTCGCGTTCATGGTGCCTACGTATTTGTTCGTGGGTTCGATCGCGATCGCGATTCTTGGCGGAATTGTGCGCGTGATAGTGTCGCACGGGCATCCTATACCGGTGACGCCACTGCCGGAGCCTTCGCCAGCGGTGCAAACCGCGACGTACTGGCTGCTGCTGCGAGTTTTCGCGAGCGGTTGCACGGCGCTGACGGGCGTGGAAGCGGTCAGTAATGGAGTGAAAGCGTTCCGCGAACCAGCGGTGAAAAATGCTCAAACGACGCTGACGATAATCATAGCGATCCTGGCGTTTCTGCTGGCCGGCATATCTTATCTGGTGAACGTCTACGGGATCGTGGCCACCGATCCCGGGAAACCCGGATACCAGAGCATCCTTTCCATGATGATTGCGGCTGTGTTCGGCAAGGGAGTTTTCTACTGGGTTTCGATCGCTTCCATTCTGCTGGTGCTATCGCTCTCCGCCAATACGGCTTTCGCAGATTTCCCGAGGTTGTGTCGATCGATTTCGCAGAACAATTATTTGCCGCACGCTTTTGCGCAGCGCGGACGGCGCCTGGTGTACACGCAGGGGATTGTGGTGCTCGCAATTGCCTGCGCCGTGATTCTGATTCTGTTTAACGGGGTTACCGACCGGCTGATTCCGCTGTATGCGGTGGGAGCGTTTTTGGCGTTCACGCTATCGCAAGCGGGAATGGTGCGGCACTGGTACAAGGCACGGGGTCCCCACTGGCGGAAATACGCGATGGTGAATGGGTTGGGCGCGTTCGTTACCGGATTGACGGTGATCGTGGTGCTGTTGGCGAAATTCCTGGACGGCGCGTGGTTAACGGTGCTATTCATTCCCGCGACCCTGCTAGTTTTCCGAGCGGTGCGACGCCACTATCATAACGTGGCGGTGGCGACACGATGCGTGGTGCCGGTGGATCCTCCGGAACGCGGAGAAGCACCAATGGTGATTGTTCCGATAGACCGGTGGAGCGCGATTACGAAGCAAGGCCTGGAGTTTGCGGCGCGGCTTTCGGACGAGGTTACGGCGGTTCACGTCGAGCCGGGGGAACACGCAGTGTTGTTGCAGGAAGACTGGCAGCGTTACGTGGTGGAGGCTTATCAGGAACGGGGTATGAAGCCGCCACGACTTGAGCTTCTGCCGTCGCCATATCGCTTCATCGTGATACCGGTGGTGCAGTATGTCGTGGATCTGGCAGAAAAGTTTCCGAAGCGAAAAATCGCAGTGGTGATACCGGAGTTTGTGGAAGATCGCTGGTACGAATATTTTCTGCACAACCAGAGGGCCCGGCTGCTGGAATGGGTGCTGTTATCGCGCGGGTACAAGAATATCTACACGGTTTCCTCGCCTTATTACCTTCCAGGATCGGAAAGAAAACAACGAAAAAACGAGCAGGCAGAGAAACTCAAACAGCAGTGATGAAAGATGCGTCCGGATTGACGAGACCGTAGGCCATGCGCGGGGTGTTGAAAGCGAAGCCTGGATTGCCGTTCTTGTCGAGCAGAATCAGACCACCAGTGGCCTTAGTGCGATTGGCAAGAAGCTGCACCGCGGCGTGTGCAGCGCGCATGGGATTGGAAGTGGACGGGCGAAGAAAATCGGCGGCGGTTTTGGCCATCACAACTTTCATGATGGCTTCGCCGTAACCAGTAGAAGAGACTCCACCGGTTTCACCATCCGCATAACATCCACAACCGATGAGCGGAGAATCGCCGACGCGTCCCGGTAACTTGCAACAGGTGCCCCCGGTGGAAGTGGCGGCAAATAAGCGGCCGTTTTCATCGAGAGCAACCGCGCCGACGGTACCTTGTTCATGGCCGCGATGGTGTTCCGCAGCGTGAGAATCCGCACGACAGTAAAGCCAAGCTTCTTTTTCCGCAGGTGAGATGAGGTCATCGGGTTCGCACAAAGGCACGCCGTGCTCTTGCGCAAAACGCTCTGCGCCGTCCGAAATAAGCATCATGTGCGGGCATTTCTCCAGGACCGCACGCGCGGCAAGAATGGGATTCTTCACGCGATGAAGACCGGCGACCGAACCGGCGCGAAGAGTGGCGGCGTCCATCACGATGGCGTCGCATTCGACCTGGCCGGCGAGATTCAGGTGCGAGCCGTAGCCGGCGTCGAAAACCGGGTCGTCTTCCAGCACGATGATCGTGGCTTCGATGGCGTCGAGCGCGTGGCCTCCGTTCGAAAGAACTTCCCAACCGGCCTGTAGAGCGCGCCGGCAGCCGGCCTGACATGCGGCGACAGCTTCATCGGGAATATCCCACGCACCACCATGAACAATCAGAGAAGGACGCATAGGGAAAGAGAATTACAGAGGGTGAGAGGGTTTGTCTAGGCGAGGAGAGGGATCAGATCAGAGACCAGGAATCAGGTAGCAAGGAAGAAAGTGTGAGTGAGAATAGGGGAACCCAAGACCCACACGTAAACCCGACGTGAGGGGCACCCGGTTATGCCGGACACTGCGTCGTTCTAGATGAAGAAATCGAGGGCGAAGAAGAGGAAGCCCAGGAAAAGGAGGAATGCGCCCCAGGAAAATCGGCGGCGCGGGAGTTGGATGGCGGAGCGGAAAAAAGTTGCGGGAATCACGCGGAGACGGGATTCGAAACGCGGTTCGTAGAAGGGGCCCGCGGGAACGTGACGCGAAAGGTTGCGGCGCAGGAGCGCAACTTCCGTATCCATCCAGTAATAAAATTCCTGGCGGTGACGCCACAGAAAAACAGCGCCCACGCAGAAAAGACAATAGCCGAGACACGTTAAGAGCCCCAGGCTTGGACCTGCACCCCAAGTGAACATGAGCTGTCTCCGCGGGCTGGGCGGAAGAAATCAGGCGTCTTCGTGAATGGTCGCCAGGCGCACGACTTCAAATTCTTTCTGACCCGCAGGGGTTGCAACCTGCACTTCATCTCCCACTTTACGATTCAGCAAGGCTCGCCCAATGGGTGAGGTGGTGGAGATGAGTCCCTTTTCCACGTCCGCTTCTTCACTGCTAACCAGTTTGTACTCGACTTCGATGCTGCGTTGCAAGTCCATCACGACGATACGCGAACCGTAGCCGGCGCGGTCCTTGGGAATGTTGGTGAGGTTGAGCATGCCAAGGTCACCCATGCGTTTTTTGAGGTGGCCGATCTTGGCGTTGACGTAACCCTGACGTTCCTTGGCGTATTTGTACTCCGCATTTTCGGAGAGGTCACCATGCGCACGCGCCACGGCGATTTCCTTGGGAAGGTCGACGTTGAGTTCATGCTCGAGAGCGTCCAGTTCGTCTTGGAGCTTTTTCTTAATTTTTGCCAAAGGGTCGGACATAAGTTTTCCGCGGTAAAGAAAAATTATGCGGAGCCCGACAGTGCCGGACTCCGCGCACACATTATAGACAGAGAGGAAATGGAGGGACAAGGGCAAGGAACGCGGAGGAGGCTGCACGTCCACTAAAGTCTATTGATTCAATAAGTTAACGATGGAGCAAAAGCAGGTCAGTGGACCTTGAGCTCGATGGATTGCGAAGCCGTATGGCCGGCGGAATCGGCAATGGTCAAGGTGTAGGTCGTAGTCTTTTTTGGCGATAAATTTACACAACGCGAATGGGAGGGCCAGACTTCGGCTTCGGGCGGATCGAGGGCGACCGTTTTTGCGTTGGCGACATCGTAGCAAAGCTGCGCGGTCTCTCCGCGGTGGACGGTTTCAGGGGACAAGTACAAGCCATGAATGCTGAGTTCGGAACCTCCAAGCTGCTCGATGGCTTTGCGGTCGTCTTCGCGGCGCTGCTCAGTAGCTTTTTCGACGGTGCGGCGTTCGAACTGTCGATTGGATTCGTAGCGCGTGACGAGCACATAAGCGACGTAAGCCATCACGGCCACAATCACGAGCGAGGAGTACAGATACGGGTTCTTTAGGGGAGATTTCTTCGGCGCGGAGTTTGCAGCGGAATCCATGGATCCTCATCAGAAAATAACGCGTCGATTGCAACGCGCCACCGGAGACCGTTCAGCATTTCGGCACTCAGGGGCTGTCAAACATAGTAGCGAATTACGTTGGAATTGGAGAGCGGGGAGGACTTGCGCGCTTAGCCGGTTCCCCAATATTTCCGCGTCAAATCCCCCGGCGGCTGGCGCCAGCAGCAATATATCCGGCTGCCCTCCAGCAGCACCTGCCGCGCGCATCATCGCCTCCTCGGCGGATCGCAGGAAGGTTGCTGCCGGCAATTCATGTGCTGCCCGCGTATACATTGGCAACGTCTGCTTCCGCTTCCGTCGAAGGTGCGATTCGGATCGTGAAGCCATCGCGACGAGAGGCGTTGCGGGCCGGTTTAGAGGCGTTGCTGATTCCCGCCAAAGCAAATGGGGCGACAGCGCAGAGTGCAACGGCCACGCCGGCGGATTCGCCAATGCGGGTATTGCTTGCCCAAGACAACGCGGTAAACCAGCGATTGATTCAACACATGTTGGAAAAGATGGGTCATACAGTGACCATCGCGATGCACGGAGCATTGGCGTTGGACTTTCTCCGCCGCGAGGAATTCGATCTGGTGTTGATGGACATGCGCATGCCAGTAATGGACGGACTGGAAGCTACGCGGCGGATTCGAGTAGAAGAAGTGGGGAGCGAGAGGCACATTCCGATCGTGGCGCTGACTGCGAACGCCTTTGAAGAAGACCGCGAAGCGTGCCTGAAGGCGGGAAGGGATGGATTCCTGGTGAAGCCTGTCTCTGCCGTTAGCCTGCGCGAGACCCTAGAACGCTTCGCCGAAGAAAAGCAGTCGTTGAAGCTAGCGTGAATAGCACTTGAACAACAAGGCAAGGCGAGTAGTAAAGAGTTTCGCAAACTTTCCCGGGACAATTTTCAAAAATCGACTACAATCGGGCCACTTTTCCCGCGGCGTGCCGCGTCTGCAATAGATTCGTCCGCGAAGATGGCGCGGGGACGGTTCTCAGGGGAATCGCTAAACTCGACGCGAATCTATGACGCTTAATTCGTATTTGTTGCGAAGTACGGTGGTGGCTGCGTTGGGCGGGCTGCTATTTGGGTTTGATACGGCTGTTATTGCCGGGACCACGCAAGCGTTGACGGAAGCGTTCGGGCTGACTCAGTTTACGCTGGGAGTCACTGTTTCCAGCGCTTTGGTCGGGACGATTTTCGGAGCAATGCTTGCGGGAATTCCAGGCGATAAATTCGGGAGGCGTGACAGCCTGCGGGTAATGGCGATTTTGTATTTGGTTTCCGCGTTGGGATGCGCGGTTGCCTGGAACTGGACCGCCCTGGTGTGCTTCCGGGTGATTGGCGGGCTGGCCATTGGCGGTTCCTCAGTGCTCGGGCCCATGTACATTGCGGAAATTGCGCCAGCAAAATGGCGCGGCCGTCTGGTGGGGTTTTTTCAGTTCAACGTGGTATTCGGAATTCTGGCGGCTTATTTTTCGAATTACGTTGTGGGTTCGTTTGGGCTGGGAGCAGCAGAGTGGCGGTGGAAGCTTGGCGTAGCGGCGATTCCCGCGGCCGGATTTCTATTAATGTTGTTCACGATACCGCGCAGTCCGCGGTGGCTGGCGAAAAAGGGGAGGATCGACGAAGCGCGACAAGTTCTCCAGCTGATCGGCGAGGAAAACTACGAGCAGGAACTGAAGGAAATCGTGGAATCCATCGACACCGAGCACGGGACCGATGAATCGTTTTTCTCGCATAAGTACCGATTGCCGATTTTTCTGGCGATTACGATCGGGTTGTTCAATCAGCTCTCCGGGATCAACGCAATTCTGTATTACCTGAACGACATTTTCGCGCGCGCGGGATTCAACAAGGTTTCGTCAGACCTGCAGGCGGTGGCCATCGGCGCGACGAATCTGGCGTTTACGATGCTGGCGATGACTCTGATCGATCGTGTGGGACGCAAAAAGCTGCTGCTGATCGGGGCGGTGGGCACGGCACTGTGTCTAGCCGGCGTGGCGGAGATTTTCTTGACGCATCAGCATGAAGAGCTTCTGGTTTGGCTGCTGGTGGGCTACATTGCGTTTTTTGCGTTTTCGCAGGGCGCCGTTATTTGGGTTTACATCGGCGAGGTGTTTCCGAATCGGGTGCGGGCCAAGGGGCAGAGTCTGGGCAGCTTCTCGCATTGGCTGATGAACGGCATTATTTCACTGGTTTTTCCGGTGATGGCGGCGAAGTCCGGAGGCTATCCGTTTGTGTTTTTCGCGGCGATGATGGTGTTGCAGTTTTTTGTGGTGTTGTTCTTTTATCCGGAGACCAAGGGAGAATCGCTGGAGCAGTTGCAGAAGAAGTTGGGAATTGCGTGAGGATGGCGCGACGAGAAGAAAGATTGGTACGGTGACGGGTCCCCGCAAGAGCAAGAAAACCAAGATGGCGGCGTAAAGCCGCCCCTACAGGGATGATTTGGGGCAAGTTATTTTGGGGTTAGTTTGGCGATGTAGACGCCATATGGTTCCAGAGTGACGGTCTTGAAAGTGTCTGTTGAGGTGGATGCGCCGTTTGCGAGGATGGTGTTGGCTTGCGCGTGGGCGATGCCCTGCTTGGATAGGTCGAAGGCCGGCTGCTGTTTGGTGGCTGAGATATTCAGGATAACGAGGACGGTGTCGTTGTTGTATTGCCGCAGATAGGACAAGACGTTCGGGTCCGAGCCGTTCAGCGCAATGTATTTCCCCTCGCGCAACGCGGGCTCTTCCTTACGAACCAGCAGCAGGTGCCGGTAGAAGCTGAGCACGGAGTTGGGATCTTTGCGCTCGACTTCGACATTGTGCGTCTGCGCGGAAGCTGGAACGGGCAGCCACGGAGTGCCTTTGGTAAAGCCTGCATTCGGGCCGGCGCTCCACTGCATCGGAGTGCGTTCCCCATCGCGGCCCTTCTCTTTTGGCCAACCTAAAACTCCAATCGGATCTTTTACGTCTTCCTTCCTGGTCGGCGTGTTGTTCTGCATGCCGATTTCTTCGCCGTAATACATGATGGCGGTTCCGCGCAAAGTGAGATAGAAGCCGGCCATTAACTTGGCGATGTCATCGTTGTGCGTGCCATCGCTGTAGCGGGTGTAGGAGCGGACTATATCGTGATTGGTGATGACGTAGGTGGGCCAGCCACCGGAAGCATCGACACCGGCGATATGCTCGCGAAGGACCGGCGCAGAGAGCGGAAGGTGGGTGAGCATAAGATCCATGGGCATGTGCAATTCATTGTTGTGTTCACCGTAATAGGCCTTCAGCTCGGTGACGTCATGGGTCCAGGTTTCGCCGATCAGCACAGCGTCATACTCATCGGCAACACCGCGCAGGCGTTGAAGCGCACTGTGCATTTCCGGCAGCTTCTTGTTGTATTTCTCCACGGTATTGGGGCCGCCAAATTTGTTGGTGCCCGGAAGCGAGGGATTGTCAGTAAGTTTGAAGTCTTCGTACATGGTGTCCACGGCATCCAGGCGGAAGCCGGCGACGCCGCGTTTGTACCAGAAACGCGTTACATCGAACATGGCCTTTTCCACGGCGGGATTGCGCCAGTTCAGATCGGGCTGTTCGGGATAAAAATAGTGGTAGTAATACTGGCTGGTGGTGGGATCGAACTTCCACGCGGAAAGCCCGAAGGTGGATTGCCAGTTGTTCGGCGGCTGGCCTGGTCCTTTGCCATCGCGCCAGATGTACCAGTCGCGGTGTTCTGCGTTTTTGGAGGACTTGGAATCGACGAACCAGGGATGCTGGTCAGAAGTGTGGTTGACAACAAAATCGAGAATTACGCGGATGTTCCGTTTTTTAGCTTCGGCGACGAGACGGTCGAAATCGGCGAGTGTGCCGTACATGGGATCGATGGCGTCGTAGTCGGAAACGTCGTAGCCGAAATCGACTTGTGGCGAGGGAAAGCACGGCGTGATCCAGATGGCGTCGATGCCCAGATCGTGCAGGTAGTCGAGCTTGGAGGTGATGCCGTTGAGGTCGCCAATGCCGTCGTTGTTGCTGTCGGCGAAGCTGCGCGGATAGACCTCGTAGAAAACGGCATGCTGCCACCAAGCGTGGCCGTCGGCGTCGACGTCTTTTTTCTGTGCGAATCCTGGAGAGGCAAATAGTAACAACGAAAAAAGAAGACTAGTTAAGGCAACGATTGCTTTACGCATCCTATTTCCCCTGTCGGCCGTAAAAAGATTCTCTTTCAAGGCGACTTCTTGTTTGAGCCTGATTTTCCTGCGAAGTGCAAAACCAATTTTGTTTTGGCGGAGGTGTCTGTATCCTTTTGCGGAATCTCGACGCCGATATGTCCGTCGGCAGCATTTGTTTTGGCTAGCGAGCCGCCATCGACAGAGGTAAGTTCGTCGCCACGAAAATAGGAAAGGTCATAGCTGGAACCGGGAATGCCTTCGAGTTCCATGGTCAGGGTGTCTCTGGAAGCGGACCAGGACTCGGAGAGAATGCGCAGGCCCTCGCTGGTTTGTCCCAGCGGTGGCAGCGAGGAGGCGTAGACAGTCCCAAAATCGTTTCGCAGGCGAATGCGAAGCATGGTGGGACCAGCGGAGACGGCGAAGCGCGTGATCAGGTGCTGGTCGGTTGCATTTTTTTCCAATCGGAAGGGGAGCGGCCGGCCGTTGAGTTCGACGGAGAGAACCTCGGCTCGTAGGCTCAGCGCAGGCTGAAATTCCACGAAGCATTCGCCGGTCCCGCTGCGCTTGATTTCCAATTGCATTTCGGTGGCGGAGCGGTGGAAGGTTGTGTCCAATGACGTATCGCCGGCACGCAAATTTCGAATGCTAAACGAGTTCCAGTCCGCGGGAAGAGTTGGGACGAGCGTGATAGTGTGCGAGAAAGCGTCTGTGTGCAGCCCCAGCATTCCGCGAAGCATCGGGCTGACGACCATCGCCGCGGACCAAATCTGGTGCGGAGAACTGGTGGAGAGTCCCTGGTAAAACGTGCCGGAAAGAACTTCGGTGACGTGACCGGGAGAACCGTTGAGAGCGAGGAGCGCGTTAGCACGAAGCGCCTGAAGTGCTGGTTGCGCCTGATGATAGTGATATTCGCCGACGGAAGCCCAGCCGGTGAACAACGGCCAAACGGAACCAAAGTGATAGCCGCCCGCGCTGAAGAGTGGAGAACGATTGGAAATGATGCGCACACCCCAATCGGTTGCGTGATCGCGGGAGGCTAGTTGACCGATGGTGTCTCGCGCTTTCGCGTCATCCAAAAGACCAAACCACATCGGCACGGTAGCCAGCACGCTGGCTTCTTCGACGCGTTTTGCGTTCTGGTCGAGCGCGAAGGAATAGACTTTCTTTTCCGGAGACCAGAAAGCATCGAGCGTGGATTTGTACTTTTCAAAATCGGCGGCAAGAGATTGTGCTTCGGTTTCTTTTCCAGCGACCTTGGCTAGCTCCGAGAGTGAATGCAATGCTTCCAAGCCAAGAGCGCTTTGATACAGCTCGGTCTTGATAGGAAGGAGCGGGCCACCTTCCACCCAACCGTGACCAATGCCGAAATTTCGCGCATAGCCGAGCTCGTCACGCGTGGATTGCAGGAATTGGTATGCCTTCCACAAGCTCGCCCAGTTGTCTTTTGCGAAGGATGCGTCGCCGCTGGTGCGCACGTAATCTTCGATGGCGATGATGAAAACCGGAGTTGCGTCCGCGGAAGCGAAACCGTAGGGATAATCCTTAAACCAGTTGACGAGGCTGGCGGTCTGGGCAATTTCGTGGGGAATTTTTCCGTCTTCACGCTGGAACTGAATCAGAAATTTGAGTGCGTCGCGGGTGGTCGCGAAATCACCGGCGCTGTTCAGGGCGAAGGATGTCCACAGCGAATCACGTCCAAAAAACCACGCGAAACCGGGGCGCGCGGTGGCACCCGAAGTGCGGTAGCCGGCGACAAGACCTTTACCGAGGAAAGGATTCGTGACGAGGCCTTGCAGGACGCTGATGCGCGACCAATCGTAGGCTTGTTGCAAATCGGCGTCGGGCAGATCGAGTTGCACGGTGCGTTGCAGGTACTCTGCGTAGTAGGCTGCGGATTCTTTTTCTAGCTCGGCTGCATGTTGCGTCAATTTGGCATACGTCTTGGCGGCTTCCGCCGAGCCATTTACAGCGGCTGAAATCACAATGAGCTTGGTGTCTATGCCTTTGCTTGTGGCGCCCAGGCGCAAGGAGCTGCGGGACGAATTGGCAAAGTCCGTTTCATATTCTTCGGCGGCGAGGATACCGGTGGGTGAGCCGACCAGAGCGGCATAGCGCTTCTGCTCTTCGCCGAACGTGAACGCGTGAAGTTGAGGATCCCACGACGAGAATGTGGCGCCGAGCGCGGCGGGCCATTCCAATTGAAAGTCGCGGACGAAAGAGGCTTCGATTTCCAAGGGTTGCTCGGTTTCGATATCGAACCTGATGAGCGCGCCCGGCTCGCCGGTGGGCACGAAGAATGTCTCCTGTACGCGGAAGGTGTCGCCTACGTAGACCAGAGTGGTGGATTCGGGGCGGACGCTCACCGTGCGGACCAGATCGGCGGCGTTCCAATCGCGGCTGGTGGTGTGAAAGACCAGAGAGAAATCTCGAAAGAGTTTGAGTGGGTAGACCCACGCTTCCACGCGGCCGGATTCGTTGCCAAAAATTCCAGCGCGCTGGCCGACGGCGCAAAGAAATTCCCAAGTGCGGACGGGACGAGTCAGTTCCAGCGTTTTCTTTGTGTCGCCGGAGGCAGCTCGCGCGCGTGGATTGAAAACTGAGAGGGAGACCAGCAGAAGAAAGAGCGACACTGCGATTCGAAACTTAAGAATATTTTGGTTCACACCGGGATCGGCCAAAGCCAAGCGTGTTGAACGTGAATCGTGCATTTTCTGCATCGCGGGCGTTCCGACCGCCGCTTGCCTGGGAGCAAGTCGGTTATCATAAAAGATCGGCGGGGAGTCTAGCACAAGCCGAAGCCGGGAAGGTATCGCCCTTTGGGGTCCACACGCCGAAAGTTTCTAGAATCCCTCAGTAGATCTGCCGTGGTTCTCCCGCTTGAACGAGTGTTTTCGCTGGTCCAGCCGCGAGTTGCCGCGACATTTGCAGGGCAGGACAATGCCAACAAAGCGCCGATTGGCGTGAACTTCGTGGATGTCGCAAAAGAATCGGGATTGAAGGCCACGACGATTTTCGGCGGTGAGCACAAGAATAAATATTTGCTGGAGACTACCGGTTGCGGCGCGGCGTTTTATGACTACGACAACGACGGCTGGCTGGATATTTTCTTGGTGAATGGGACACGGCTGGAGGGATTCCCGGCGGGGCATTTGCCTACCAACCGGCTGTTCAAGAACAATCGCGACGGAACGTTTACCGATGTGACCGAGAAGGCCGGGCTGGTACATAGCGGTTGGGGACAGGGTGTGTGCATCGGTGATTACGACAACGATGGCTTTGAAGATTTGTTCGTTGCGTACTTTGGGAAAAATGTTTTGTATCACAACAATGGCGATGGGACGTTTACGGATGTAACGGAGAAGGCTGGGGTCGGGGGGAGTGGGAAACGCTGGAACTCCGGGTGCGCGTTTGTGGATTACGACCGCGACGGCAAGCTGGATTTGTTTGTAGCGAATTACATTGATCTGGATTTAGCGACCGCTCCGGTGCCGGAGTCTGGGCCGTGTTTGTATAAAGGCGTGATGGTGGCGTGCGGGCCGCCGGGATTGAATGGCGGGAAAAACATTTTGTTTCACAACAACGGGGATGGAACCTTTACGGATGCGTCGGAAACCGCTGGAATTCTGCAAGCGAATGGAACGTACGGATTGGGCGTATTGACCGGCGACTTCAACAACAATGGCTGGCCGGATATTTACGTGGCAAACGACTCGACGGCCAGCGCGCTTTATGAGAATCAGAAAAATGGAAAGTTCAGGGATGTGGCGCTGGAGGCGGGTTGCGCGTTGAGTGCCGACGGCAAACCGCAAGCGGGGATGGGGGTTTCCGCCGGGGACTACGATCTGGACGGAAACCTGGACATCGTGAAGACGAACTTCGCAGGGGACACGCCTTCGCTATATCACAATCTGGGCGGTGGAACGTTTGAGGACGCGACGTTCACCGGGGGGCTTGGCAAGCATACGCAGTACCTGGGTTGGGGCTGCGGCTTTTTCGATTTTGACAACGATGGCTGGCCGGACATTTTGATTTGCAATGGTCATGTGTACCCGGAAGTGGAGCAACTTCGTACTGAGGCGGGATACGCGCAACGAAAATTGCTTTATCGGAATTTGCGGAATGGGAAGTTTGAGGATATTTCGGAGGCGGTGGGCCCAGGGATTTCGGCGCCATCGGCTTCGCGGGGCTGCGCGTTTGGGGATTTTGACAACGACGGGGATATCGATTTTGTGGTGAACTGCGTGAATGAAGCGCTGCAGCTGATTCGTTGCGATAGTTCGCTGACCAACAACTGGATTAAAGTGCGGACCATTGGCGTGAAATCAAATCGCAGCGGGATTGGCGCGCGGTTGCGGTGCGTGACGCAAGTGGCCGGCGAGACCAAGCCGCATTCGCAGATCGACGAAGTGCGCAGCGGCGGGGGATATTTTTCCCAGAATGATTTGCGGCTGCATTTTGGATTGGGCAAGGCGGAGAAAGTGGATTTGCTGGAGATTCGCTGGCCAAGCGGCGTGGTGGATGCCTTGAAGGATGTGAAGGCGAATCAGTTGATTTTTGTGAAGGAAGGCGAAGGGATTGTGCGGGTAGTTTCGTTTGGGGCGGAAACAAGAAGGAAATGAGGCAGTACAGTTCCCTTTCTAGGGGCGTTAGGCTGTGCGTATTGCACTTCGGCAGTTCTGTCTGAGAACCAGAGGCTTTTGGGTCGCGGTCCTGCTGATTCCTTGCTCAGCGGCGTTTTTGAGAGAGGGACCCGCGACATGGCACCGCCTTTGGAACGCGCCCATTCTCTCTCCGGAAGGAATGGGCTGGGAGTCCGCAGGAACATTCAATCCGGCGACCATCCGGCGCGATGGGAAAATCGCACTACTCTACAGGGCCCAAGATGCCGCCGGAACTTCCCGCCTGGGTTACGCGGAAAGTTCTGATGGGATTCATTTTGTGCGGCGGCCCGAAGCTGTCTTCTCCGAGGAAACCGAGTATGAAAGAAATGGCGGGGTGGAAGATCCACGTCTGATCGAGATCGACGGTGTCTACTACCTGACGTACACCGCCTACAACAAGCAGGATGCGCAGCTTTGCCTGGCGACTTCTCGAGACTTAATTCATTGGGAGCGGAAGGGAATTCTTCTTCCCGCATACAAGGGAAACTGGAATACACGGTGGACAAAGTCCGGAGCAATTCTCAGCGGGAAAATTCAAGGGAAGTATTGGATGTACTGGCTGGGAACGAGTGCCGACGGCAAGGACCAAATGGGACTTTCGTCTTCGAAGGATTTAGTTCATTGGACGGAAGAAACGCTGACCCCGGTGTTGCCGGTGCGACCGGGACAATTTGATTCGCGTGTCGCGGAACCGGGGCCTCCGCCGATTCTGACTCCTGACGGGATTGTTTTGATCTATAACGGCGCCGACGAGAAGTTGGTGTACCGGACAGGGATCGCAGTGTTTGATCCAAGTGATCCGCGCAGAGTTCTCTATCGTTCAGAGGAACCGGTTTTCGCACCGGAACTGGAATGGGAAAAAGTTGGGCAAGTGCCGAGTGTCGTTTTCGTTGAGGGTTTCGTTCCAGAGAAAGACGGCTATTTGTTGTACTACGGTGCCGCGGACAAGTACGTTGGCGTGGCCACGGTCAAAACACTTTTCGCGAAATAGGTTGTTTCGTGATTCCAGTGTTTTTCGGCTCACGCGGTGAACGATTCACGGAACTTGAGATCGCGCCGAGCTGGGTCGCCCCTTCGAAGATGAGGGTAAAGGAGTGCTGCGCCTGTACGCAGACTTTCTAGTTGGCCTTGGCAGTGGCGGGTTTGCCCGTGCCTTCTTTTAGCGTCACGATTTGATCGATTGGGGGGTTTTCGAAAAGTTCGGTTAAACCGCTGGGCCAGCGAATTTCTATCCAAGACACCTTTCCTGATGTACCCAGGCCGAAATGGACGCGGCGGTCGCTGTTGGAATCGTAGCTGGAGCCGCTGCGCACTTCGTCGACGAGGATGCGAGCATCCGTTTTTACGCGAATGCGCGCGCCGATGCCGTCGCGATTGGACTTGGCGCCCTCCGTTTTGACGGCGATCCAATGATTGGGAGCCCGAACCTGGTTGACGAGAAGACTAGGCGCCGCATTCATATTGCTGATCACCGCGGAAAGTTTGCCGTCATTCCATAGATCGCCAATCGCGAGGCCGCGCGCGGAACTGTGCATGATGATGCCGGGCCCGGCGGTGGCGGAAATATCGTCGAATCTGCCATTTCCTAGATTGTGATACAGAATGCGCGGCTCTTCGTAATCGCTGCCGAGATGCTGGCGATCGACTTCAGGGTAGACGTGGCCGTTAACGAGAAAAAGGTCGGGCCAGCCATCGTTGTCAAAATCGAAAAACATCGTGCCCCAGCCGAGATATTGGGTGTGCAAGCCGAGGCCCGCTTTGAAGGTGACGTCGTCAAACGTGCCGTCGCCGTTGTTGCGGTAGAGCGTGGAAGTGTCGTCGGAGAAATTCGTTTTGAAAATATCCAGGTGGCCATCGCCATTGAAATCCGCGACGGTGGAACCCATGCCGGCTTGTTCCTTTCCGTCTTCGTTGAAGGCGGCACCCGCGAGAACCGCGACGTCAGTGAAGGTGCCATCGCGATTGTTGTGGTAGAGGACGCTGGGGGTGCTGTCGCAGGCGACGTAAATGTCCGGCCAGCCGTCTTCATCGAAATCCAGCGTGGAGACACTGAAAGCGTAATGGCCGTTGGTTTGGTCAACGCGAGATTTTTTTGTGACGTCTTCAAACGTGCCGTCGCCGCGATTGTGATAGAGGAGATTCGTTCCCCAAGGCAAACCACGCGGACCGCACATGACCGGCACACCCTTCCAGAGGCAATCGGCGCGTTCGCCGGGCTTTGGCGCGTTGCTGAGGTCGAAGTCCACATAGGTTGCGACGAATAGATCGAGTTTGCCGTCGCGGTCGTAATCGACAAACGCGCAACCGGTGCCCCAAGCCTTGCCGGTGCCGGCTACGCCGGATTTTGCGCTAACGTTGCTGAACGTACCGTTGCCGTTGTTGTGATAAAGAATATTGTTTCCGTAGTAGGTGACGTAAAGATCGTCGAAGCCATCGTTGTCGTAATCGCCGACGCACACGCCCTGGCCCCAACCGGAATGAAGCAGGCCGGCTTTTTCGGTCACGTCGGTGAAGGTGCCATCGTGATTGTTGTGGTACAGGTGGCTGGTCGGCGCGCTGGACGGTTTCAGCGGATCGAGGGTAGTTCCATTGACGATGAAAATATCCGGCCAGCCATCGTTGTCGTAATCGAATATGGCGACGCCGGTGCCAGTGGTCTCGATGATGTATTTTTTGGTGTCGACTCCGCCGAAAACGATTTTTGCAGCGAGACCGGCTTTCTGGGCTTCGTCGGTGAAATAGGCAACGGATTTGGGGGGTGCCGCAGAAGAGCTGTTTTGCGCAACGACAGTAACACCTGTGAACTGGCACATGACGACGAGAAATAGCGGTAGAAAGTGGTTGGGGAAACGAAACGCGGAGCGATCGCGAGTGCGCGAAGAGCCAGCGGAGGATGTAACTTTGGGTTTCAGAGAGTTTCCGAAGCGCACCTCGCGAGTTTACCGCGAGTGCGGTTCACCCGCGCAATGCAGGAAGGTCGATCCCAGGCGTGTCGCGCACATTCGCGGAAAAACTGTGCTTAAATCGCAAGAGTTGTTGGAAGGATGGCTGCGATGAAGATTGGCCGCATGGTGCCAGCAGTTTTGTTGCTGGGCGCTGCGTTAGGTAATTCACTTGCGGCGGCTTCGGCCTCTGCGCAAACGCAAGGAGGGGGCACGCCCGCAGAAAGCAGTTCGAAACCTGCGGTGGGGAACTTCGACAACGCGCGCAAATTATTGCAGCTCGGCAAGTACAACGAAGCCATCGCGGAATTGGAAAGTTTGCGGCGAGAGAATCCGCCACCCGCGGGTCTGGCGCATGAATTGGGCGTCGCATATTACAAAAAAGCCGATTACCCAAATGCAGTGAAGAAGCTTCAGGAGGCGCAGCGAGAAGATCCCAAGGATCAAGAAGCAGTGCAGCTTACCGGCCTCTCGCTATATTTGGCGGGCAAGCCGGGCGAAGCCATTCCTTATCTTGAAAGGGTGCAGGGCTGGTATCCGGAAGCGAATGTGGATGCCTCCTACATTCTTGGCGTAGCGTACATCCAAACGAAAAAATATCCGGAGGCACGGAGCGCATTCGCGAAGATGTTTCAAGTGCCGGCGGATTCAGCGGCTGCCTATTTATTTTGCGCCCGCATGCTGCTGCGGCTGGATTTTGGCCCCATCGCGGAGGAATACGCGCGGAAAGCGAGCGCCCTGGACCCGAAACTGCCGATGGCGCACTTTCTTCTGGGCGAATTGTATTTGTACCAGTCAAAGATTCCCGAAGCGACTGTGGAACTGGAAAAGGAATTGGCCATCAACCCTGGGTATGCTGCGGTGTACTACAAACTGGCGGATGCTTATTTGCGCACGGAGAGATTCGATGACGCCGAGCGTTTATTGCAGCGTTCGATTTGGCTGGACGCGACTTCGACGGGGCCGTTCATCCTGATGGGAAAGGTTCTCGAGAAAAAAGGCGAGACGGAGCTTGCGGTGCGCGCGCTGCAGAAGGCTATCAGTATGGATCCAAACAACGCGATGCCGCATCACCTGCTGGGACAAGCGTACCGGGAATTGGGACGGGCAGAAGATGCGGAGCGGGAATTGAAACAGGCGGAGCAATTGCAGATGCACGATTCCGCGAAACCGCAGTAGGCGACTGCAAGGCGACAGATTATTTGGTAGCGGGCTGTTCGGCAGCGAGACGCTCCACGTCTGCCTTTGGCAATTGATGGAGAAATTCCAGGAATGCAGCGTTGGTCCAGCCGAAGCCGACGACGTTGATGGTATACCCACTGGTGGTGGCGGATTCCGTGGTGCGATTCACGGCGTTGTATTTTTCGCGGATGGTGCCGTCGCGGCGAAAGTTTTCCGCAACCGTACTTAGAAATTCGTAGGAAAGCCGGTCGGCTTGTGCGTTGTAGCCGTAACGACGGAGTCCCTCCACGACAATAAACTGCACGGGAGCCCAGGCATAGGGCGCGTCCCATTGCGCGCCGGTCTCGTACGGGCTGGTCATAAAACCGCCGGGCCTTTCGAAGTGCGGCAAACTTTTTACGACGGCTTCGGCTTGTTCCTTAGTGGCCAGCCCGGACCAGAGGGGATAGAAGGTGGACGCGTATTCGTAAGCGGAGCGTTTTTTGGTGACGAAGTTGTAGTCGAAGAATTCGCCGAGTTGCGCGTCCCACATCCAATCCACAAGCGCCTTTTGACGCGCGGCCGCTTGCTTCTTCCAGTCTTCGGCTTCCTGCGGGCGACCCAACAGAGTGCTCATCACTTCCAGATCTTTTTCCGCCTTGTAAAGCAAGCTGTTCAGGCAGGCGGGCGCGAAATGATGGGTGTCCGCGCCGAATGCGGAAAAGCGAAAGGAAATATCGAAGCCCGATTCGCGCATCGAACGATCACCCTTGAAATACTCGCGGCTCAGGGATAGATCCTTCACCGAATCACAGTTGACCTTCTTCATGGTCATCGGAACATTGCAGAGTTGCATGGCAAAACGCGGCCCGACGGCCGATTCGTGGGCCTCTGGAGAATTGGTGTCCACCAGAAGACGGTCGCCGAGCTCCGGATGCTGCAGGAAATATTCCGCGACTTTCTGGTAGTGGTCGGTTTCGTCCTTGAGACTCTCGGGCGCCGGCCCGGCGCCGAAATCAAAATAGCGAGAGAGTCCGGTGTCTCCCGCGGGATGCGGATCGTTGATCCACAGGGCGTGATCGCGGACGGCGTAGCCATAGGCGCGCTCCAACCACGCGCGGTCTTCGTGACCTTGCGCTTTTTCTGCTTCGTAGACACCGATAATCATGGAGGTGAGAAAGGGCGGCTGCGAGCGGCTGAGATAGTAGGTGCGATTAGCATTCAGCACCGCGCCGTAGTGTTCGATTTCGAAAAAGAAATTTTCGACCATACCCTTTGCCAGTTCGACTTTGCCGGCGCGCAGCAATCCGCGGATGATGAAATAACTGTCCCAACCGTACATCTCGTTAAAACGTCCGCCAGGAACGACGTAGGGATGTTCGAGATACAGCAATCCATGCGGGCTAAAGGTGTTGGGATCGATTTCGCCGAGTTTGTGGATGACCTTTGGCAACGGTTTCACGTCGATGTTGCAGCGTAGTTCCAAGGCATGCAGTTTGTCGGAGATGGGGAAATCGGCGGGAACGTAAAGAATCGACTTGGTGGCGAGCTTGGAGTCCACAATCGTGGAGCAGTCATCCATGGACCTGGTTAGGGTGGTCCAGCCCGCCGAGATGTAATTGAGAATAGGCTTCAAGCCGTCTTGCACCGCGGGGCCGGGATGTAGCGCAGTCGTGGGAGCTAGTTTTTGTGGCGAAGCGAGAATTGGAGAATCGAAGGACATGAGCAGGGCCAGCACCATCCAAAAAAGCAATCTTAACTTCGGCATGGCTTCCTTCCTCCGTACGAGTGAAACATGACGGCCGGGCTCACGGGAAATGTTTTCTTGTCAGGCCGCAAGCAAATGTTTTTGGTGTGGTACTTCAAGAGGTGAGCCGATCCCTGGAAATTGGTTTGACGTTCCAGATTTGCAAGGACGATAGTGTGTCGTTCGGATCTGTCTCGCGCACGACTACCCGGAGAATACCTTTCTGAAATGTGTAGATGCGCGTGGTTAATGCAATGGTGTCGTCCACGAGGCACTCGATAACGGAGGCGTCGAGGAAAAAGTGGAGGCGGTGGTTTGGGTTTTCTGTCGCGGGGACGCTGATGGTCTGTGTGCCGAACTGCAACTCCTGGCCGGTTTTGGATGGATCGAACGAGACAGTAAGCCAGGGTCCGTTCGCGGCCGCGAACGTGAGGTCGAATTTCTTGCGACGGAATTCGATTTGGCACTCAGCGGAAGTATCTGGCAGAGTGAATTTCCGAAGCGCTTCGTCGCGCTGGGCCTTAGTTTGTGTTTTTCCGGTTAACGAGATTCCCTCCTGGCGCAATTCCGAAAGTGCGGGCAGAAAGTTCATTTCCAATTTGTTCTCGTTGTTTACGGAAAGAACCCGAGGAAGCGACATACAGCCGGCCCACCCCGCGGCACCGAATTCGGCCTGAGGGCGTGTTTCTGGAATCCAGCCCCACAGGATATGGCGGTCCTCTGCGTCCAACTGGCTTTTCGGGGCGTAGAACGCGCCAGAGTCCAAATAGCCGCGCTTTTCGGAATGAAACAGCAGATCTTTGCGATCGAAATCACCGACATCCCAATACACTTTTCGTTCGGTGGAATAGAGCAAGACATATTTGTGGCCGAGTGGGAAGAAGTCGGGGCATTCCCACATTTCGCCGGAGTCCACAAAATCTTCGGTGTGCTTGCCGTTCCCTTTTCCGCTGGCGAGCGGATGCAGATACTCCCATTTGCGCAGATCGGTTGAGCGATACAGCAAAACTCGCCCGCCTTCGCCACGCTGTCCAGAACCGACGCCCATGTACCAGGCACCGCCGTCGCGCCACAAGCACGGATCGCGGAAGCCCGTGATTTTGGGGTCGCGTGGTGGGAGAAGGACAGGAGTAGGAAGCTTGTTCCACGTCCTGAGCAGTGGATCGGCGCTGGTGGCGAGGCACTGCGTTTCCAAGAAGTTGTGCGTGCCGTCGCGAAGCGTAGCTTGCTCCGCGGTAACGGTTTTCACCGCGGTATACAAGATTGTGGCGGTGCCGCCATCCTTCACGGCGCTACCGGAGAAGCAACCCTGCTGATCCGGGCCATCGGGCGTGGGGGCGAGCGCAACGGGCAAATGTTTCCAGTGCAGCATGTCTGGACTTACGGCGTGCGCCCAATGCATATCTCCCCAGACCGCGGCGCCCGGATTGTATTGGAAGAACATGTGGTATCGACAGTCCCAGAAAATTGGTCCGTTGGGATCGTTCATCCAGTTGCGCGCGGGAAGAAGATGAAATTGAGGGCGAAGCGGATCCTGGGCGAGCCGCGATGCGAGAGAGTTTTCGTCATCACCGGCAATCAGAGTATGAAGCGAGAGGGCCGTGGCGACAAGTGCTGCACCGCAACTGCCTGCTCCTTGCAGAAAATCACGCCTCGAACTTCGCACTCTTCCCCCTGTGATTGTGTTGCGCGGAAGTCTAACTCATCTGTCAAGCGGACGTAGGTGGACCCGGCGCAAATCTGGCGGTGCTATACTCGCGAAATGTTCGAAAGACGCGCGCAATACCGGCACATTTGCTTGCGATTCGTGTTGCTAGTGACGCTGGCTGGCGTTACTGCCGGTGCGAGTGGAGCACAAATTCGGGCCACCGGCGTAGTGGATTTGGATGGACATGCCGTCGATCCGTTTCGACGGGCTGCCGGGAAAATTGTTGTTCTCTTGTTTGTCCGCACCGATTGCCCAATTTCGAACCGTTATGCGCCTTCGATCCAGGAGATGAGTGTGCGTTTTGGGAAGAGCGCCGAATTTTTCCTGGTGTATCCCATCGGGTCCGAGACTTCCGAAGTGATACGGAAACATTTGAAGGAGTACGGCTACAAAATGACGGCATTGCGCGATCCGCAGCGAGCGCTGATTCTAGCGGCGAACGCGACGGTCACACCGGAGTCCGCGGTGTTTTCGGCGAGTGGACAGCTTCTTTATCACGGGCGAATTGACGATTGGTATACGGAGTTCGGACGATCGCGGCCCGCGCCCACCACGCACGAACTTTCTTCTGCCGTGGAAGCCGCGGGTATGGGAAAGCCAGTTGCGGTGGCGACGGCGCCGGCCGTTGGATGCTTCCTTCCGAGCGCTCCATGAAGCGGCTTGGTTGGTGTTGCGGCGGGATCGTCTTTGTCGCGCTTTCTGTTTGCATGACGGCGCGCGTTGAATCTTTACCATCCAAGAATTCCGCGGACGAACAACAGCAGGTCACCTTTACTCGCGACATCGCGCCGATCGTTTTTCAATATTGCTCGCCGTGCCACCGGGCTGGCGAGGCGGGACCCTTTCCGTTGCTCAGCTACGAAGACACCGCGAAATTCTCCAGGCAGATTGCGGTGGTTACGCAACGCCGCATCATGCCGCCCTGGCTGCCGGCACCGGGAGAGTTCCGGTTTCAGGGCGAAATGCGGCTTTCGGATAAGCAAATAGCGCTGTTTCAGAAGTGGGTTGAGCAGGGTGCACCGAGAGGAAACGCCTCGGAGCTTCCTTCTCCGCCACAATTTACAAGCGGATGGCAGCTAGGAAAGCCAGATTTGATTCTGCGCGCGCGTAAGCCCTATGCGCTCCCGGCCGGCGGCACGGATAACTACTGGAATTTTATTTTTCCGACGCAGGTGGATGGGACGCGCTGGATCAAAGCGATTGAGATTCGACCGGGCGAGAAGCGCGTGGTGCATCACGCCAATATTCTTGTGGACCGGCAGCACTCTTCGCGCGCTCAGGAAAAGCATCCTGGAGATGGATTTCCGGGCATGGAACTACGAATCGAATCGGAATCGTTCGATCCGGACAGTCATCTATTTTTCTGGAAGCCAGGCTCTGTGCCGCACGAAGAGCCGCCGGGCATGGCGCTGAGGCTGGAACCCGGTGACGATTTCGTTTTGAATACGCATCTGCAGCCTTCCGGGAAGGCCGAACTGATAGAGCCCAGCATAGGGATTTATTTCACGAACCAGCCGGCAACTAAATTTCCGATGCTGCTGGAATTGCAGAATGACGCGGCGCTGGACATTCCGGCGGGCGCGGCCGATTTTCGGGTCAGCGATTCGTTCACGGTGCCCGCGGACGTGGACCTGCTGGCGATTTACCCGCACGCGCATTACTTGGGGAAGGAACTGCGCGCCACGGCGAAGCTGCCTGATGGAAATTCCCGCGATTTGATTTCGATTCCGAGCTGGAATCTGAGTTGGCAGGCTGTTTTCTACTACGTGCAGCCGGTATTTCTGCCGAAGGGCTCGGTGGTTTCGATGGCATATGTGTACGACAACAGCGAAGCCAACCCATCGAATCCGTTTCATCCGCCGCAACGCGTTCACGGCGGGAACCGCACGACGGACGAAATGGCTCACCTGTGGCTGCAGGTGCTTCCGCGCGGAACGCCAGCGGAGCAGAAAGACGCGCGGCGACTGATTCAGGAAGCGCTTTCGCGGCATGACATCGAGCGCGATCCGAATGATTTCGCGGCACAGTACAACCTGGCGGCGATGCTGCAGGCGCGGGGAGAGATTGGCGAGGCGCTTGAGCACTATCAGGCGGCGGTGCGGTTGCGGCCACAGGATGCGATCGCCAATAATTCGCTGGGCGGCGCGCTGCTGGCCGCCGGAAAACCTGCGGATGCCATTGTGGCGCTGAAAATCGCGGTCGCGGCTCAACCGAACTATTTTCCGGCTCGCTACAATTTAGGGAATGCGCTCGCGTCTGAAGGACGATTCCCCGAATCGATCGTGGAGTTCAAGGCGGCGGTGCGGTTGAACCCGGCAGACTCCATGGCGCAGACAAATTTGGGCGCAGCTCTTGGGGAGACGGGCGAACTTTCTGCCGCGAAAGAACATTTGCAAAAAGCCATTCAACTGGACGGGCAGAACACCCTGGCGAAGGATGATCTTCGCGAAGTAGAGAGTCGATTGGCTAACAAGAAGCAGTAACCTGCGCGAGCCGGTCAAAATTGTTGCGGCGGATCGCTAGCGTGCGCCGCAGACTACGGCTTGGCTTTGCAATCCCTGTAAAAATTGACGCGCTTCCGGAAAATCGGGATTGAATTGTAAAACCCTACGTAAGGATTGCTCGGATTCTTCACGGTTACCGAGATTGCAGGAGAGTCTGGCGAGATTCATGCCGATGGAGCTACGCCACGGCGCGCGTTGAAATGCGTCTCTCCAGAGCGCAAGCGCGCGATCGGCAGAACCTACCTGCGCTTCAATGACGCCGAGATTTACGGCTGCGTCGAGATTCAGCGGATGGATCCTCAGGGCTGCCTCGTACAACTCCTTGGCATGCTGCGTGCGTTTATGGATCAGTTCGCGATACGCGTATGCGCTCAGGATCGCGGCATCATCCGGGAACTCCTTGGCCGCGACGGTTAAGACATCTTCTTCCTGGGCCTCCGCGAAATTTCGTCCGGATTCGGCGAGAGCGAGCCAACCGAGCGCCAAATCCCTGTTCGTGGGTGGACCAGCCTGCGGAGGAAACATCTCGAGCTTTGGTCTGGAGGCGGCGGTTTCAGAAGTGCCTGGAGGAGTTGCTGGCTGCCGCAAGATGCGGTGATCGGTGGCTTGCGTGTGTGCCACATCGCTGCTGGAAATTCTTGGCATGTGACAGAAGACGCAATCCGGGTTTTTGGGGTTGTGTTTGGCGGCGAAGCGTTCGCCATGACACTGCAGGCATTTGGCGCGATAGAAATTCACGCGTTCTGCCGCCGCGGGAGAGCGATGTGCGTCGTGGCAGGTGGTGCAATGCAGCGCGTCAGCGGATTTACGCTTGCACATGCTTTCGGCAAGTGCTTCAAACTGACTGACAGCCCGGGGATTGGCTTGCTTTTCGGTCGACAGCACCAAGTAGTGAACGAACTCGGTTAAATCCCCGCCCGGCTTGAAATCGTAGATATGTTTGCCAGGTTGTTCGATCGCGGCGCTTCCCTCCAGATGACATTGCATGCAGATTGCATCGCGCTGAGCGGATGGCAACTTCGACGGATTCAGGACCTGGCCAGCACCTTTTGCGTGTGCGGCGGTGTCTCCGTGGCATCGTTCGCAGGCAATACCGTGCTGGGAGAAAAGAGGCTCCGGATATTTATTTTCCGTGCCGGGCGCGGGCTGGTGGAATCCGCTGGTGTGGCAATGGAAACAGGAGACCGCGGCCGGGAGATTCAGCGGAATGTGCGTTGCGGATTTGTAGGCGGGCGTCATGTCCCAAGCTTTGCTTTGGGCGTACCAATTGACAGGAGATTCAAAAACGTAGCCGCCTTCCGAAAAAAGATAGGTGCGGCCGCGCTGCCCGGAGCCGATGAAATAGGACAATTCCCTTTTGCCGTGGACGGGGTCGGAAGTGTCGCGATCGAAATCCAGCCAGGCCTTGCCGTTTTCCTGATAAATGCGGTAGCGCACGCCGGAGAGAGAGTGGGCAAACTCTCCGGGAATCAACGCGTCGATTGCGGGACCGCTCGCATTGGCCATGGAGGTTCTGGAATAGTTTCGAACGATTTCCGCGTGACACGGAAGGCAGTCTTGTCCAGTAGATGGAGGCGCAGGATGCGGATCAGACT
>Ga0210399_10000268_pt1 | contig 42452 bp, 36 predicted proteins | sample IncBWC14MmetaG_FD_150865 | JGI IMG/M metagenome (GOLD analysis project Ga0210399, IMG submission 150865) | Forest soil microbial communities from Barre Woods Harvard Forest LTER site, Petersham, Massachusetts, United States - Inc-BW-C-14-M | ecosystem: Environmental > Terrestrial > Soil >... | reverse complement strand
GAACTTCTAAGGCGCGTGCCATCTTTTCAAGCGTTGCGACCGCTGGAACGGTGTGTCCGTTTTCAACGCGAGAAATGTAGCAGCGAAGCAACCCTGTCCGCTTTTCAATGTCGCCTTGCGAAAGTTCCTTTGATTCGCGCAGTTCTTTTAAGCGGTCGCCTATCACCATATTGTCTCCTTCGATCCAGATTTAGCCGCAAGTCAGTCGTTTGGATAGCTCTCGGGCCTCCCACGTTACAACCATGACTCTATCGATGCTGGGAAGTATACTTAGAATATGGATTACAGCGTAGGCTCCCGCATTCGGGTCCGCCTCTATAGCGGCAAGGAAGTCGACGCCGAAATAACGGCGATCACGAACCAGTCCACCGGGCGAAAACTGCAAATCGTCTACGGCAACGTAACCGCATCGATCAATCCAGCGCAGATTACCGAGGTCCTCCCGACAGCATAGTGCGCAAGCAAATCCAAGTCGGCTCAACCGTGGTCGTCAGGTTGTATGATGGCCGCGAAGTCGAAGCCAAGATTATGGCTATCGTGGATAGCGTAGCGGGGCGGAAAATCCACATTACGTACGGCATCATAGCGTTGAAAATTGACCCAGAACAGATCATCAAAACGGTGCAAGGATGATACAGAGCGAGCCGGAGAACGTTGAACAGATTCGCGAACGCATCCGCAAAATGCCAGACGCCGAACTTCGCAAGTACGGTCGTGCCGCTAGAGATTTGTCCGATCCGAAGAAGAACTTCGGCCCACCGAATCCCGCGTTCAAGTTTCAGCTAGACGAGGCGCGGGCCGAATGGCGAAGGCGGCATCCTAAGTAGAGCGCGGCATGAAGACCTTCCGAACGGTATAGCCTTTTCGGGCAGCACGATGATTCTCGCCCGAATATTAATTGCCATCATTATCGGCGGACTGGCCCTCATCGGTTACCTGCTCTACCTCTTAGCTACGATTAATCGCCGCGATCCTAAATAGCCAGAACTCTGAAGTGAACGGAGCCGCACAGCCCAAATAAAGTCTGATCCAACCGCGTGAATCGAACTAGCTATAAACGTCTAAACTGAGTACCGTGGCTATGTCTCACTAGCACCGCTCCCTCCTGACCAGAAGAAGGCTCCCCTGCGAAATCAGACAATTCCATGTCTTGGGCGAGGTGTCACGTGGCGAATTGGCGCGAATTCTACGAAACCACCGTTCTTGAAACGAATCCAACTCAGTTGCAAAAACTCATACGCGATACTGAGGTCGCCATCTTCAGGCGAATGCGAGAGCTTCACGCAAGCTCTGATGGCGCCGAGGAACGGCGTGAGATTGCAGGGGCGTCGGCGGCCTTGCGTGCCTTGAAAACCGAAAACCCAGAATGGCCCAATCCGAAACAAATACGCATCCCTGCGGCGAAGTGATGTTCATAGGAATCGCCATCGCTTTCATTCTGGGGTTCTTGGCCGTCTTGGGCTATGCCCTCTACTTAACTGGTGTGTTTGACAGGTGAGATTGATTCTGTGCGTTGAGAGAGGGACGGCGACCGTTGAGGCCGTGACAGGCCGAAAAGTTAGAATCTATAGCCATTTAAATCTGTAAGATACAGACTATAAAGGGCACTTCAGCCTCTAGAATGAACAGTTGTTAAAAACAGCCCCCCCCGGGTAGCACAGACACTCCTTCCTGTGCCTGCCTCAACACCATCAAGACTGCACCAAGACGCTGACTGAGCATTCCTTTCGAGCATCCCTGCATGAGAGTGAAACCGCTGTCGTCATCGGAAAAGCCACAAGGTGTGTTGTCTCTGGGACTTGTCTCCGGGGAACATGCAACTCGATCCTGAACTTACGGGGCTTGTGCCAAACGATAACTAACACTCCCCAAATCTGTACGAGAGAGCAGGCGCTAATCTCAGGTCATTTTCCTAAACTAGCACCTTGTCGGCGCATCTGCGCTCTGGGAGAATGCATGGTTATGAACCTCAAGTGGTTAGGAATCGGAGCAATCGCTCTGGCGACTGCTTCCGTCGCGCCAGCGCAGACGTGGCGCCAAGTTGGCCCTCCAGGGGGCACAGTCATTTCCCTGGAAGCGGACCCTCACGACGCCAATAAGCTGTACTTGGGCACGTCGGACGGCCACGTATTCAATTCGACCGATGAAGGCGGGCACTGGCAGCTGCTGAGCCGCATCGGCAATGGCCAGGACGATGTTGTTACGCACATTTTGGTGGACCCCCGCGACTCGAACCGGCTGTACGCGAGCACTTGGGCGTTGTACTCCGGTGGCGGCGGCGTGTATCGCAGCAACGACGCTGGACGCACTTGGCAGGTGATCGGGCTGGCGCATGAAACGGTGCGTGCGATTGCTCAGTCGCCGACCAAGCAAAACATTTTCGTGGCCGGATCGCTTACGGGCGTGTATCGCTCCGTGGATGACGGCAACACGTGGGAGCGCATTACTCCTGCGAAGCACGACGATCTTCGCAACTTCGACTCCGTGGCATTTGATCCGCGCGACGAAAACATTATTTATGCCGGAACCTTTCACTTGCCTTGGAAGACGATCGACGGCGGGAAGACCTGGTTCCCGGTCAGCAAGGGCATGATCGATGACTCCGACGTGATGAGCGTCGTGGTTGATCCTACGAATCCGGACAACGTGCACGCCACCGCGTGCTCCGGCATTTACCACAGCACGAACGGCGGGACGCAGTGGACTCGCTATAACGGTATCCCCTTCGTGTTCCGCCGCACGCAGCTGATCAAGCAGGATCCGCAACATCCGGATACGCTCTACGCTGGAACGACCAGCGGCTTGTGGAAGACAACGAACGAAGGCACGGAGTGGAAGCGCCTGACACCCGGAGACTGGGTGATCAATGCGATCGTTATCGACCAGAAGAATCCGCAGCGCGTGATTCTGGGCACTGAACGCGAAGGCGTGCAGATCAGCGAAAACGGCGGCGTGACGTATACGTCGGCGAACGTCGGATTCCACCATCAGCACATTTTGGATGTCGCGATGGACGGCGCACGTCCAGAGCGCGCTTTGGTGGTGCTGACCTTTGACACCAACGCATTTCTTGCCACCAAGGACGGCGGCACCACGTGGGCGCCACTCGGACCGGGCCTGAAGCGCACCGACCTCAAGCATGTTTATGCAGCGCCGACGGGATGGTGGGCTTCGCTCAACAACGGCGGCTGGATGAAATACGAAGACACCAGCGGCAAATGGGTGAAGGCTGGATTGTACGCCCCCGATGCTCCTGACGCTCCGGCACCGACGAAGGTGACCAAGATCGTCAACGGAAAGAAAACGACTGTGCTCGTCAAGAAGCCGGCGCCGAAAGCAAAGGCTCCGACGCTGTTGGCGTTCCAGATCAACGACATGGTGTTCGCGAACGACGGCTGGTTTGCGGCAACAACCGGCGGCGTCGTGATTTCGCATGACCACGGCACGACGTGGAAGTCGGCGGCCAAGGATGATCTCGTGAAACAACCGGCGCAATCGCTGGAAGTTTCAACGGATGGCTCGCAAGTTTGGGCGATCGCTCAGCGCAACCTGTTGTACTCCGCGGATAACGGAGCGCATTGGGATGCACGCGAACTCCCGTTCGCTTCGTCCGGCAATTTGCGGCTGCACCGCGTCGACGACACCAACCTGTTCATTACCTCCAACCAAGGCCTGTATTCCTCCAAGGACGCCGGACGCAACTGGAACCGCGCGGACGTTCGGGACCTGCAGTTCCAGGACGTAGCCGGATCCGGCAACGCGCTTGTCGTTGCGTTGCAAAAACACGGGCTTATCGCATCGTCTGATGCGGGCAAGTCATGGCAGCACGTGAACACCCCGTTTGCCGAAGGCTATGTCCCAGTAGTGCGCGTGCGTCGTGACGGCACGGTGGTCGCGGCATCGGCAACCGAAGGGCTTCTGGCCTACGAGCCAGACGCGCCACGCGCGGCGGACGGCAGCGTCGGAGTTTCGTCGCTGGCTCCGGCCGTCGGTAGAGTGCAAAAACCGAAAGAGTAGTTACAACCAAACCCAAAAAAACAGGGCGCTCGGGTACATACCGAGCGCCTTTTTTTCGTCGGCCGATCGCCCCGCGTGTTCGGCTTGCTTGCTGACGTAGCCGTGGTCAAGTCGCCTATCGACCGTAGAAACCCATTCTGCCTAATGGAACGATTCGCCGTGGCGTCCGGTGCGTGCGCACGCAAGTTAGAGCCGCCTTAGCAGGTTGTTAGGCTGAATGGTGGTAAAAGTCGCGAGCCGCAGCGTTTGGTCTGATCGCGAAAAACTGTTTGGCTTGACGGGCATGACGCCCAGTGCTACAAGCTAGGCCAGAAACTGTATGTTCGTTGTGTAAAACGTTACGGATGCTGCGTCTGCACAGGTCCCTCCAATTTTCCGATCCTATGCAGCAAGACCCCAGTACAGTCTTACGAAATTCAAGGAGATAAACGAGGCGATGAAAAAGCGAGTGTTCCTTTGCGCGTTATTGATGTTGATGTCGTGTTTCACGGTGGCAGCGCAGCAGCAGTCGCAGCAGCCGTTAACGTTCTGGTACGAATATCACGTGAACCCTGGGAAAGAAGACGAATTCCTCAATCTGGTGAAGACCGTGGGCCAACCGGTACGCGACAAGTTGATGGCTGAAGGCGTCGTCCTGGCGTGGGGCGTCGAAGCACCGCTGCTGCGCGTGCCGGACAATGCTACACACATGATCTGGTACTCGGTCGCGGACTATGCGGGCGTGGAAAAAGTGGACGCAGCGATGAGCGAACAGATCGCCAAGATGACCGACGCATCCGCGAAAGCGTCCGCGGGAAAGAAAGGCGCGGCAGCCGGTGGAAGTCCGATGCAGCACATGCGGGAAATTACGGACTTTGCCAAGACTCACGACTACCTGACGCGAGACCTGGTGTCGGGTTTCGCTCCGGCGATGCCGCCGGCGGGAACTTTGCCGTATACGCGGTACAACTTCGTGAAAGTGAAACCCGGAAAGGGCGTCGAGTACCGCAAAGCGTGGGAGAAGTACAACAAGCCGGTGTTCGACAAGCTGGCAGCCGACGGCACAGTCCTGGCGTTTGGCCTTGCGGTGGAAGATGTCCGGACGGACGGAGACTTTACTCACTACGTCTGGATCGCGACCAAGGACCTGGCATCGCAGGATAGAGTGCGGGCGGCGTTTCTCGCAGACCGCGATAAGCGCTCCCAGGAAGAGCAAGAAGCGATCACGCACCTGTTCACGAGCCTGACTGATCCGGACGCTGCACGATCGGAAGTCACCCGCTCCTTGATCTTCCATCTGCCAAGCCCGAAGTAACGGAAGACAAGTAACGGAGACCAAAGCACACGTCGCGGCCTCCCACTCGCGTTGGAGGCCGCTGTTTTCTTCGCGCTCATTAAACTACCCTCTAATGCATTTTCGGAGTTCTTAGCCCTGACTAACACGGTTGCCGGGCAAGTCGGGTACTTTCCAAACCCGCGAAAACTATCTGGGCTACAAAGCGCGAGCGGCGCAAGGTCACAACTACCCTTTTGAGTTGTTGTACCAATGCAGGACTCGGAGAGCGCGGAGTGTGTTCCAGCGGCTTGCCCTGCCTACGCCAGTCTCCATCTTCAATGGAATATCTTCGGCATGCAGGAGGTTGAGCGGCCAGCGTCCGTTCTGGTGGCGGCGCGCGATGACGGTTTCGATGGCCTCAGTGACGCGGCTGTCGGGTTTGATTCCTGCATTCCGCAGATAATCGAGTCCGCGCAAGACGTCGTAGTGCCAGAACGTCGGGAACGAGAAACGGAGCCAGCGTTTGTCGATGACTTCGCCGGTCCGAAGCGAGCGGAACATGCGGCGCTCGAGCAGATAGTCTTCGGCCCTGTTGCGAGCCTTGGTGACGGCCGCCGATTTGCGCCCTGCTCGTTCGTAATCGAGCAGCCCTTCGAGCACGCAGATGGTGGTATGGAACGAAGAGCGCCGGCTTTTGGGCCTCTTCGGAGAGACGAGCGTAGCTTCGCAGTTCCAGCCGCCATCTTCGAGCTGCTCGCTCAGGAGTTGTTTGGCCAGTGCGTCGTTCGGTTCTTTGAAATACGAGCCGATGCCGAGAATTCTGCCGTTGATGCAAGGCTCGGTTTCGCCGTGAAGAAAAGGCCGGTTGTTGTGCCATTTAAACACAAGCCGCTTGTCGACGCGGTCGATCATTTTGCGAGCCGCCTGGCTGGCGGGGTCCAAGCCAAGATCCTTTAGAACGACGAGACTGTTGAAAGTTACAAGCAAGCCCCGGTTCTCCTGAGGCCCGCCCCATTTGCCCGCAGAAGATTGGCGCGCGAGAAGTTGGGCTCCCCAGCCTTCGGTTGCGATGCGAGACCGCTCGGCGGCAATCGCGTTGGGGGCTTCTGCGATCAGGTCCCTCATGACCTGCCAACGGATGGCCGGGTCAGAATCGAGGAGCCATTTGAGGTGCGCGGGCCGGGGTGCGTAATCGTGGAGGCACATTGGCCTGTTATAGCACGTGGTGAGTGAGGTTTGACCCAGGTGCCAAACCGCGTTCTCATTGGCTCCTGCGTGCGTCAGGAGGCGGGATGAAAAAGCTGTCCGGGTGGATGGTCAGCAATGCGGAAATTGTCGTGATTCGGTATCCAGCGACCAACCCACCCGCATTTTCGCATCAAATCAAACCACATTCCTCCATCATCGTTCAGGAACATCAGGCGGATTGCTTCGCAAAGATAGAGAATAGAAAGTATTGAAGAACCAGAGTGTCTCAATGGTTTACGACGTTGTGATTGCAGGCGGTGGACCTGTAGGTTCATTTCTGGCCTGCGAACTGCGACTTGCTGGCGTTTCCGTACTCGTGCTGGAGCGGATGGAAGACCCTCATTCGCCCCTGAAGGCTGGATGGATGGGAATGCGCGGCCTGAACTTCCCATCTGTCGAAGCCTTCTATCGCCGAGGCCTGCTGGAAGACGTCCGTGCAAGTGCTCTCGGCTGGATGAATGCGGGTGGGAACCCAGGAATGGAGCTGCAAGGAACGACCGGCTCAAGCTCTGCGCCGGCTCCGCGCTTTGCTGGCCACTTCGCGGGCATCATGCTCGACGTGGAAAAGATCGATTTCTCCAATCGGAAATATGCCTTCGCGGGGCCCTCAGCCTCGGGCGGCATGGTCAGTCTCGAAGGTATCGAGTTGCTGCTTGCCAAGCGTGCGGCAGAGTTAGGCGTCGACCTGCGGCGCGGCATGGATGTCACAAACTTCACCGAAGACGAGAACGGTGTCACTGTCTATGCCGGAGACGAGTCTTTTCAAGGGCGATGGCTCGTTGGCTGCGATGGCGGCCGCAGCGTAGTGCGAAAGCTCGGGGCGTTTGAATTCGAAGGCACGGAGCCGGAGTTCACCGGCTACACCGCGGCCGTGAAGATCGCCGATCCCGAGAAACTGCGTCCCGGCTTCAATCTGACGGAAACAGGTCTGTACCTTCTGGGTCCCGGGCCCGACCGCATCGGGATGGTCGAATTTGACGGTGCTTCCTTCGATCGCACGCAGACCCCGACGCTGGAAAGCCTGCAGGATGTTCTGCGCCGCGTATCCGGAACCGACGTCACGCTCACCTCCATGGACGTGGGTTCCACCTACACCGACCGCGCGCGTCAGGCGACGACCTATCGTAGGGGTCGCGTCCTGCTGGCCGGCGATGCCGCACACGTTCATTCGCCGCTCGGCGGACAGGGCCTCAACACCGGAATAGGAGACGCGATGAATCTCGGTTGGAAACTTGCCGCTACCATCCAGGGCTGGGCGCCGGCCAACCTTCTCGATACGTACACGGAGGAACGTCATCCGATAGGCGCATGGGCGCTGAACTGGACGCGGGCCCAGGTCGCCATCATGAGACCCGATCCTCATGCTCGCGCCATAGCGTCTGTGATCCGCGATCTCATCCAGACGCGGGACGCCACCACCTATTTCGTGGAGAAAATATCCGGCATGTCGATGCGCTACAACCTGTCAGGAGATCACCCATTGACTGGGTGCAGCGCACCCGACTTCGAGTTGGAAGACGGCACAAGGCTGGGCGAGTACCTGCATAACGGGAAGGGATTGTTGATCGAACTTACGGGAGGCAGGAAACTCCACGACCTCGGTCAAATTTGGAACGACCGATTGAACTATGTGTCCGCACAGGTCAAAGACAGCAAGAGTCTCACCGCAATACTGGTAAGACCCGATGGCTTTGTTGCATGGGTCGCCGAGTCGGAGCCTGACTTGAGTACGGCTGAGAGATCCATCGAACGCTGGTTTGGCGCTGCAATCTAGTTCGATCCGAAGAATTGCGCCCTGCTGCATAGTAACAAACGCGCATCTGGTCAGTGGGTGATTTCCTGACGGGATGCCGACTACACAGGACTCACCCGAAAACTTACACGTGTTTGTTTGTTGGTTCAGGCGACGGCATTGAAGCGCTGAGGGACCTTGCAAGCATTCACCGCGAAGGTTAAACCGAAGCACTGATGGATCACAAATGAAGTCGTCGACAGTGGTATGTGTGTTTCTGGCGAGCTAAGTTACTCCCCCTCTAACGTCAAATGCACCTCCTTCATTTCCGCGATTTCGGTGATCACGATCGCGCGCGTGCCCTTCCGCTCAAATACGAACCCGCTAGCGCGCACGTATTTGCCCACGAATGGCATGAGCTTCTGGCGCTGATCGGCGTCGGGCATTTTGTCAGAGATAGGCAGATACAGGTGACCATCCTTGGTCAGAATAACGAGTGGCGAACCACCCCTCACGCAATCCAGCACGCACTTCATGCTCAAGTGAGTTGGCGTCGAATCGAGGTTCTGAATGGGGCATGCAAAATCTCGAACCAAGCCCTCAATCGTTGCCTTCGACTCATGTGCTCGGGAACCAGGCATCGAGGTGCTCTGTGGAGGTTGGGCCGACGCCGGGATGTACGCGACACCACAGCCAGCCAGCAAGCAAAGAAGCAGAAATCGGTTCATAAGTTCTCCTGTTCATCGGGCATCAATTTCCTGATCCGCGCTCTTGGAATCCTGCCAAACTCCCGCTTCGTCTCCCAGACCCGAACGCCAGCAAGAGAGCTGGGCCGCCAGATCAAATCGCCCCTGAATTGTGAGAAGCTGTTCAAGGTCAATCGCCAACAGTGGGAATATTTCCCTAAGCGCCACGGATTCTCGTCGTTCCAACGAATGCCGAATCCTAGCACGGTGCGCTCGCTTGCCGTAACCCGTGAGATAAGTCCTGATTACGCGGTGAACGGTAATTTGACTTCCAGGCATCAAAAACAGACATGTTGCTGCTCTTCCCGAAATCCGTCGAGTCATCTAGTCTTTAGTCCCGAGGGTCTCATCCATGAAATTCTGGCGTGCATGTCGTAATGGCATGTTTCTGGTTAGCAGTTCCATGTTTTTCTGCTCATTCGCAAATGCACAGCAAGCTCCTGCGAAAGAGGCGGTGTCCTTCGATTTGTTGGTCACTGGAGCGACGATCGTCTCGATGGACGCAGATCGACACGTCATCGAGAACGGGTTCCTGGCGGTGCGTGGCGACCAGATCGTGGATATCGGCCAGGATGCCGCGCTGCACTACCCAAAGGGAATCGTCGCCAAGGCGCGCATGGATGCTTCGGGAAAGCTGATCATCCCTGGCCTTATCAATGGCCACACGCATGTACCGATGACGCTCATGCGAGGCCTGAAGGACGACGTGGTCCTGGATGACTGGCTGCACAAATTCATCTTTCCCGCCGAGGCCCGCAACGTGACCGAAGACTTCGTACGGTGGGGGTCTCGCTTGGGCCTCGCGGAAATGATTCGCAGCGGTACCACCACCTTTGCGGATATGTATTACTTCGAAGATGCAGTCGCCGAGGAGACCAAGGCAGCTGGGATTCGAGGCGTTCTCGGCGAAACCTGGATCGACTTTCCCGCCCCAGATAACAAGAACGAGGCCGAGATGGCCGCCTACACGGAAAACTTCATTCAGAAGTGGCATGGCGACCCGCTGATTCGCGCCGCGGTGGCTCCTCATTCCATCTATACCTGCTCGGAAAAAACATTGCGGGATGCCGCGGCGCTGGCGCGCCGATACCACGCGCCAATCCTGATTCATGTGGCGGAGATGCGCAAAGAATTCGTAGACAGCCTGGAGAAAAACGGCACCACGCCAGTGCAATATCTGGAACGCATAGAAGTTCTCGGTCCGGACGTGCTTGCCGCGCACTGCATTTGGACCGACAACACCGACATGAAAATTCTTGCCGAGCGTCAGGTGGGATGCGTACACAATCCGTCGAGCAACATGATGCTGGCCAGCGGTGTTGCGCCGGTGGTGGACCAACGCGCCGCCGGGATGCGCGTCGGTCTGGGCACGGACGGCCCGGCCGGCAGCAACAATGATTTGAATATGATGGAAGAGATGGACCTGGCGGCAAAACTGCAAAAAACCTATCGTGTCGATCCACGGGCATTGGGGGCCAAGGGCGCGCTGGAAATGGCGACCATCGAAGGCGCGCGGGCGCTGCATATGGAAAGCGAAATCGGCTCGCTGGAGGCGGGCAAGAAGGCTGACTTCGTGGTCCTGAGTCTGAACGCTCCGAATGCCGTGCCGATGTACGACGTGTATTCGCAAATCGTATATGCGCTCAAAGGAAGTGATATCGAAACGGTGGTGGTCGGGGGCAAGACGTTGCTGAAGGACGGTAGAGTGCTGACTGTAGATGAGCCTCAGGCGGTCGCTAAAGCGCGCGAGTACGGAAAGAAGGTTGCGGCGTCGCTGAAGTAGCGCGAACTGGCTCCCTCAGTCTGGATTCTGGCTAAGTCCGGATAAACGCGGTAGTCGGAAACTGAGGCGCCTACCTTGTCGAGATATGGTTAGCTTCGCTGCGACTTCGCGTTTTAGGTTGCGCCTTTCGGCGTTTGGCTTGCATCTAGCGAGTGGAAAGATGTAAAGAGTGGCTGCCAGACCAAGGTTCCGCCAAAAACTCGGTCTGAGCTGGAGGTTTTATGAAGAAGCTGCTGGCTACTGTCGATGATAATACTTTGACACTGATGCGGCTCATTCTGGGTGTGGTTTTCTTTCTGCACGGCTCGCAAAAGTTGCTCGGGTGGTTTGGCGGCTTTGGGTTTTCGGGAACGATGAACTTTTTCACTTCGATGTTGCACATTCCGGCGCCGTTCGCGGTGCTGGCGATCTGTGCGGAATTTTTCGGAGGGATCGGATTGATACTTGGCTTGCTGGCCAGAGTCGCGGCGTTTGGTATTGCGGTGAATATGGTCGTTGCCGTTTTGATGGTGCACTTCGCTAACGGCCCCTTTATGAACTGGTACGGCAATCAAAAGGGCGAAGGCTACGAATACCACCTGCTGGCTTTGGCGCTGGCGATCCCGATCATCATTCGCGGGGCCGGCGCGTTTTCGGTGGATGGCGCAATCGCCGCCAAAGGATAAATACATGAGTACTCCGACGATGGGTGTTGAAAGCGGACGCGGAATCGAAAGGCTGGAGAGCAGCCGAGGCTTCGACGAGACGTTAGAGCATTTTGAGAAGTTGCTGGCGGCTCGGGGAATGACTGTGTTTGCGAAGATCAATTTCACATCGGACGCGCAGAAATCCGGCCTGGAGATGCCACGCATGCTGCTGCTGGTGTTTGGCAACCCGAAGGGTGGAACTCCCGTGATGGTGGCGGCGCCTAGTTCCGCGTTGGATTTGCCGTTGAAGGTTTTGATTTCAGAGGATGCGGATGCGAAGGTCTGGCTTAGCTACAATACGCCGGAATATCTGGCGATGCGTCACGGGATTCCTGAGGAGTTGGTGAAGAATATTGCGGGAATACGGGTGCTGGTGAAGGATGCGGTGGCGTAGGACTTAGGCGCACAGCCAGGAATGGCTGTGTGGCTTTTGCGCAGGCGGTGTAAGGCCGCGCGCATAGCAGTGAAAGCTTAAGGAGTTCGTCCAATGTCTACCACCAATGCACTATCGTCGCTGAGCAGTTCGCTGGGAAGTTCCGGGAGTGGAAGCGCGGCGAGCGGCGCCGGATTAGGCCAAGGCATAAACGTTCAGCAATTCGTGCAGTTCGCGGTGGCCAATCAGACGGCCGCTATCACGGCGCTGCAAACGCAGCAGACGAGCCTGGGTGCGCAAGACACCGAGATTGGGACCATCACCTCAGACCTCGCGGCCCTGCAAAATGCCGCTGCGACATTGCGCGACCCGCTTGGCGCGCTGTCCGCGGAAGCGGCAACCTCTTCGAATTCGTCAGTGGTTACCGCGACGGCGACGGGAATCGCGGTGGCGGGTTCTCACAGCATCGTCGTGACCCCTCTCGCTGCCACGGGGTCGTATTACCGCGATGTACCCGCGAGCAGCACCCTTGCCGCGGGCAGCTTCCAGATTCAGGTTGGCACCAATGGAGCGGCCACCGTCACCGTGGATTCGACAAATAATACCTTGAGCACGCTCGCCGAGAGCATCAATAACCAGAACATTGGCGTCAATGCTAGCGTAATCCAGGATGTTACAGGCTCTCGCTTGGCCCTGGTAAGTGCGACCTCCGGCGCGCCGGAGACCTGACAGTTTCAGGGGCTTACGCCGGGCTCAATCTCCATAAGGCGGCGACAGGCTTGAACGCCGTTCTCAGCGTGGACAACGTGCCGATCAGCAGCGCGAGCAATACGGTGAGTAACGTCATCAACGGCGTGACGCTGAATCTGGGCTCTGCTTCGCTGAATAGTGCTGCGGTCACCCTGAATGTCAGCCCGGATTCGACCCAAGCGACCACGGCAATCAACGCGTTCGTGAGCGCATACAATACGGTCGTCGGGGATATCTCCAGTCAATTCAATGTGGCATCCGATGGCACGGGGGGAGGACCACTGGAGGCCGACAACTCTCTTCGCGAGGTGCAAAGCCAACTTCTCGGGGCCGTGTCCTACTCCATTTCGGGCAATGGCGGCGCCGTCAATCTTGCCAGCATCGGGGTCAACCTGAACGATGATGGCACTTTGTCGGTGGACAATAGCGCGCTCTCCACGGCACTTTCGGCGAATTACACCGGTGTTCAAAATCTGTTTCAGAACGCTACGACGGGCTTTTCGCAGAACCTCAACACGGTCATCAACAACTTCACCGCGCCGAAAACGGGGATCCTCACGCTGGATGCCCAGAGCGTCACGGGTACCGCATCGGGCCTCAACCAGCAAATCATCGAGCTGCAAGCGGCCCTAGCTGATCAAGAGCAAAACCTGACCTCCGTGTACTCCAAAGTGAATGCCACGCTGCAGGAATTGCCGCTGCTTGAGAGCCAGATTACCCAGCAACTCGCGAGCGTCGGATGAGCACCCGCGATTCGGCTTTGGCTTACCATCAGTCCACGGCAGTCGGCGCTTCCGCCGTTGGGCAGGTCGTCGCGCTGTACGACACCATCCTGCGGGATTTCCATCGGGCCATATCCGCGATGGAGGCCGGGAAGATCGAACAACGCGTCAACGCCGGGAATCACGCGCTGATGGTAATCGGTGAGTTGCAGGGGGTGCTGGACTTCGAGCGCGGGGGAGAGGCCGCACGACGATTGCAAAGCTTTTATGAGGTTACCCGCGCCATGACATCGGAGGCGACGATCCGAAGTTCGCGCGAGAAATTTCTGGAACTGATCGCGATGTTCGCCCGGTTGCGCGCGGCATGGTCGCAGATCGAGCGAACCGTGAGGTTCTCCGAGCGTACCGAACGCCTGCGCATCAGTTCGCGGCCGGAAGGCACGCATCCGCAAAGCGAACCGGTTCCCGAGAACGCCGGAAGTTCCGGCGGCCGATGGAGTGCCTGATGGGCGGAACGCCCTCGCAAACGGTCGAGCGGGCAAATCCCCGCATGGCCGAATTACTGGCGGGGGCGCAGGGCGCTCTTCGCGGCGAACGCAGCTTTGGGGCGAATGAAGTACGCGCTTTGCGGGGGGTTCTGGCGGAGATGGCTCCGGTCATAGCACAATCTCAGGAGCTGCGGCGGTCGCAGCCGGAGATGGCTGGGGCGCTGGACTTGTACCGATCGCAACTCGTGAATCTGCAACAAACTGTGGAGAAGTTACGCATCACGATGCTGGTCCACCGCGCGTCGCTGGAAGGCAGCCGAACGCAGTTGTCCGCTATCTCACTGTGGTGCACGGCGTTTCAGCGAACTCGTTAGCTACTGGGCTCCCTAGGATTTAGGCTTAAACAGGCCGATGGTATTGCCCTCGGGATCAGCGAACCACGCGAATGTGCCCGTTGGAATGTTGATGGGTGGCACCAGCATTTTCCCGCCGAGAGAAGTTGCTTTGTCGAGATAGACCTGAACGTCGTCGACCTGTACGTAAAAAATTGTGTAACGGTAGGGCTCGTGGCCCAGAGCAGTGATGTGGCCAGTTACCGCGCCGCCAGTATTGATCATGGCGGCGGGACCGGCATCGTGCATCTGCCAATCGAACAGCTTGCCAAAGAAGGACTGCGTCTGGGCGCGGTCGCGACAGCCGATTTCAAAATGAACGACCGGATTCGGCATGAAGAATTTCCCCCTTTTTGAAGAGCCTGGTTGTAAGTGCCTTTTGCCCGGATCCTTAACCACGCCGATCGAAATGGCTCATCGCCGGTCGAGCAATTGCAGAGAACCGTAATGCGCGCGGCACTCGCGGAATTGCGCGCCTCGATTTCGGCAAAGTGGCTAGCTGTTGCCGAGATAGGTCACGTGGACGTAGGTGCCGAGCCTCACGTTATAGGCCAGGTACCATCCGTCGTGGTCGGGGTCTTCGTAGATGACGACTTGATCAGAATCCCAGAGCCAGCCGTTGCAGAAACCAACGTCATAAGGCGCTACGCTGAAGTAAAAGCCGCCGAACCAGAAACGCGACGGGCCTCCACCGACGAGATGCCAGGCGTGACCGCGGCCAAAGCCACCGGTAAAGCGGCCGTGCTCCCACGGATGATCGAGGTGGTAGTGGGGATCGTCGCGGCCGGTGTCGTGACCTATCCACTTATTGTTCGTGTGAACGTGCGGAGCGTCCGGATGCCCGGGCTTGTCGCTAAATGTGGGGTGCTCGGGCGCCGGATGCCCGTTGCCTTTTACAGGAGCTGGACCGTGGGTGGGGATGTGGCCGCCACCAGCTTCATGAGGTGCACCCGGCGATGGATGTTGTGGCGGAGCCGCTTCGGCGTGCGTCAGGAGAGGAAGGAACAGAGAAAGCGAAAGGGTTCCCGCAACTATTTTCATTTCGGCCCCTCCGGCCAGATCCTGCCATTATTCCCTTCCATCCAGGAGGTGGAAAGGTTCCCCGGGGTAGGATACGCGAGACGGCAAGTCCTAGCTAAGAAATGCTAAGAGCGCGCCGGATTTTAGACGCGGCGCGCTCTTGTTGTGTTTCAGGTGCTGCACTGAGTTTAGCGCGGGTGCTTTATTTCCAGCGGCTCGACGAGCTTGAAGGTGAGCGGGGTTTCCGCTGCCAGGGTGATATCCCGACTGCCGGTGAGCCCAGCGCCGCCCGTGCCCGCCGCCGCGCCGATCAAGCCACCGATGAGAGCACCCTTACCACCACCCGCTAGACCTCCAATGAGAGCGCCGCCGCCCGCCCCGCCGCCGACCATGCCCGCGGTGCGTTTACCTTTGCCGGTGCTGGTTTCGGTCGGCGCGGTGGTTTGGATGTTGTAGTCCTCGTTCCTGACGGTGACGCTGGTCAGGCTGAGCGAGAGCACCGCGCCACCCTTGAACCTTCCCGAGGGTTTGGCGTCCTTTACGATGCCGGAAGCGCGCGCACCTTTGGGGATAGCGAGCCTGCCGTCAATTTCAACCGGGACTTGAACGGTGGCGGAAAATGCCTGCCCGGGAGTGCTGATCTTGGAGCCTATGGCCTGGTCGAGGACGACTGAGATGACCGTTGCGGCAGGGACGATGATCGGCTGCGGCGGGCGTGGGAGAGGCTTCGGAGCGGGCTGATTGGCGGCCGACGGAGCAGGGTTGCCCGGGTTACCGGGCGCGGCAGCGTCTGGAGTAGAGGAGGAGGATGGCTGATCGGCTGACTTCTGGCAACCAAAAACTGCGAGCGCGAATGCGAAGCAGACTAGGGACAAATTTGCCGACACGGCGCGACGACCAGTCACGAACTACCTCCATTTTTTGAGGCTGGGGAGAGTCAGAGAGCGTTGCTTAAAGATACTAGGATTGAAGTCGAAGTCAATTTGTGAGGTGACGAAAAAGCGCGTGGGCGGTAACCAGGTACAAAATCGCGTCTGATTGTTTGGATCTTCTAGTCGAGGGCACGAAAAACTCCGTTAAAGTTTCTTTGCGATCGGTCGATAGGTGAGTTGAGCCGGCGCGCCTGCGCGTCTTCTACGGCAACGCCCTGAACCAGCTCAACCTCAGCGAAAATTTCCTCAATCAAGACACCATCAACCTCAGCTCCCAGGAAAATACTCTCGTCGGCGTGGATCCCGCCAAGGCCGCAACCGATCTCGCCCAAGCCCAAGTCGCCGACCAAGCCACCATCAACGCCACTGGCCGCATCCTGAGCCTCCCAACCCTCCTAGACTTCCTGCAGCCGCCCCCATAACCCCGACCGACGAGTAGCAACCCGCCCGTCTTCGGTTAGTTAACAGAAGCAGCTAAAGTCGGATCCCTCGCTGAACGCGGGATGGGACTAATATCCTCACAATGGAATTGACCAATCGAGATCCCACGAGGGGTTCACGATCTCTGAACCGTCGCTGCCGACGGATTGTCAAAACTGGCAGATGACGGGAGGTTTGGAAGCGTCGCTCTATGCTCGGATTAAACCAGGAAACCGGCGCGCGCTGGTGTCGAAGCCGGGGAACACCGTCTTCAGGTCCGTCGCACCGACATGCTTGACCAACACTTCGCTGAGCACCGAGCGGAAGTCGGTCGTCAGAGCCAAATCTCGCCCTTCATTCAATTGATGGTCGGCCAGCCCTGGCCAGTTGCCGGACACACGGCCGCCTTTGACGTTGCCGCCCATCACGAACATGCAATTCGCGTGACCGTGATCGGTGCCGCGATTCCCGTTTTCTTTCGCGGTGCGGCCGAACTCGCTCATCGTTACCACCACCACGTCCTGCATCCGGTCGCCCATGTCCTGATGAAACGCCGCAAGTCCTTGGCCCAAATCTTTGAGCAAGTTGGAGAGCTGCCCTTGCACGCCGCCTTCGTTCACGTGATTGTCCCAGCCACCGCAATCGACGAACAAAACTTCCACACCAATGTTGGCCTTCAACAGTTGCCCGATCTGCTGCAAATTCTGTCCCAGCCGGCTGGTTGGATACTGCGCTCCGTTTTCCGGCGCGTACTTGCTCGGATCGACTTTGCGGAGCATGTCGATCGCCTCAAACGTTTCCGTGCCGGTGCCGCGCAACGCGTGATCGACGGTCTGCGCGTACATGGCCTCGAAGCCGCCTTCCACTGCCGCGCCCATCCCGGCCGTCTGTGGCATCACCTTGAACTGTTTCAAATCCGGCAGGGCAATCGCCGACGCGCTTCCGTGCAACATGCGTGGCAAATTCGCTCCCATTGCAACAGCGCGGAACGGCGACGCATTTTCTTCCGGCGCTACTTCGAGCGCCCGATTCAACCAGCCATCTTCGGTGGCCTTCACGCCCGGCGTACCGGACTCCATGAAATCCTGCGCATCGAAATGTGACCGCGTCGGATCGGGAGATCCCGCCGCATGCACGATGGCCAACTCGTTCTTGTGAAACAGCGGTTCCAGCGGCGCAAGGCTCGGATGCAATCCGAAAAATCCATCTAGATCGATCGCGGCATCGGCACCGCCACGACGCGGCTGCGGAATGGCAATGGTCGGCCGCAACCGATAGTAGTTCGGCTCCGCGAAAGGCACCACGATGTTGAGTCCGTCGGCAGCCCCGCGCTGGAACAAAACGACGAACTGCTTCTTACCCGTCGTAGTCGGCGTCGCCGCAATCGCTCGTTGCAGGAACGCGGGCATCGCGCTCAATCCGACCATCGCGATTCCGCCCTGCTTTAGAAAATATCGCCGCGAAAACTTCAAAGGTCGCACGCCCTCGCAACATCGATCGCTCATGACAACTCCCGTAGCGGCCGCTTTCCGAAGCGGGCGCCTGTCACTCATATTCTTCTTGCTCCGCGGCGTCTTCTCGCTTCCGCGCTCTCAGCTTTCGACTGTCGACTGTCAACTATCTTCTCTGAAATTCCGGCGCACCCAGCACCAGACCTGCAACCACGCCCAAATCCACATGCTTCACCGGATCATCCAGCTTCGCCTGCAAAATCTGCGGACTATCCAGCTGCTTCTCCAGTGTCTCCACGGTCATGGGCCCGGTCTGTCCGCCGAGGAAAAGTTGCACGGCGCGATCCAGCGCCGCCTTCGCATCGGCCGAAGAATCCATACCCAGCAGCGAGCCCACATCACTCCGCGAACCGCGAACCTTGTTGCCCGCAAGCGCCAAGGAATAGTTCAGCCGGTTGAGCAACGCGCCGGTATTCACCCAAGCGTCTGCCTTGTCGGAATAGCCGGTAGGCGGCTGGCACTGATACAGCGGCTCGCCGATGCGTCCGGCCCATTGCACCAGCGGCATCGGCGTATCCACGTCGGTGCCTAGCGCCCGCGCGGTGGAGACGACCAGCTCAAAGGGCGTCTTGACCTTGGCGCGATACGCATCGCGGGACCAGAATTCCGGCGAATAAATCATCGTCTTCATCACCGCACGGGTGTCTCCATCGCTTGATTGAAAGGTCTGCGCCATGCGCGCGACAAGCGCCGGCGGAGGATTGTCGGAAACGAACCGCCGCGCCAATTTCGTGGAAATGAATTTCGCCGTGCTCGGATGGTGCACGAGCAGATCGATCACTTCTTCTCCGTCGCGCATCCCACCGGCGTGAATTTTCTTGCCCAGCACGATTTTCGGATCGGGGTCGTGGACGCGTTCATCGAACTTGAACGTAGCATCTTGTTTTGGTTTCTCGATCGACCATCCGGTAAAGCACCGCGCCACTTCGGTCACATCTTTCTGCGTATACCCGCCGTCTACGCCCAGCGTGTGCAACTCCATCAATTCGCGACCGTAGTTTTCATTCAAACCGCGCTCATTTTTCTTTTGCTGCTGGCCTTGCGGCGCGCGCGGCGGAAACGGCTGTCCGTAACGGCCCCAGCGTGCTTGTTGCCGCATCGCGCGCTCCGCGGCAGCACGCTGCGCCGCCCGCGGGTCCGCGCTCAAAAAATTATCCAGGTAAAACAGCATCGCCGGACTCTTCGCCGTCGCCGTCAGCAAGTCCTTGAATTTTCCCAGCGTGTGCGGCTGGATCACATCGCGTTCGTACGATGTCAGAAGCCACCGGTCATCGCCCTTACCGGCGAAGACGTTGAAATGGTTGAACCAGAAATCGTCCATGATCTGCTGGAGTTGCCGCTGGCTGTAAATCGCGCGCGTCACTTTGGCCATGGCAAGTTCTTCCACCACCCGCTGGGGTTTCTTGCTGTCGTCCGCGATCGCGCGCGGAACGACATTCGGATCGACGGTCAACACATCGCGCTTGCCACCCGCACCGCGCGTCGCGATGTTGGCCTGGGAATCGCCCAGCTTCATTGGCGAAGCCCCATCGGGCGCGTTTTCGGCCATCTGCGCCGCTTGCGGCTGTGCTCCGGTATTCGCAGCATCATCCGCCTCGGAAGTCTGTCCCGGTGCTCCCTGCGATTCCGCCGGCGCCGGTGCTTGAGCCGCTGACTGGGGCCGGCCGCGGGAGGGCTGCATGTCATGCGCGACCACTGCCGCTGCCGCATCTGAACGTGTCGATGCAACCGCCTGCGCCTGTTTCGCCGCCTGCTTTTCCGCTTGCTTGGGTTGCGGATATTGCGCCAAGAGAGTTGCCGAAGACATCCGCAGCGTCGGATAGGTTTCCAACCGAGCCTCGACCGCCTTGTCGTCAATCGAATTCGGATTGAGTTGCTGATCGATCCACTTTGCCAAACCCATCTGCCGCACGCGCTCCACATCGCCCGGCCTCGGTCCGTACGCCAGCCGGTTCAGCGCGTGCAGAATGGCTTCATCTGCGCTCAGCTCCGTGATGGGCAAACCCCTCAGCACCGGGTCCTGCTTCTGCTTTTTATCTCTAGCAGCGGGAATGGGCGGGGGAGCGGCTACAGCGGCGGGTAACGGCAGATCGAGGCTCAGCGTAAAAATGCAGGCAACCGAAAGCAGCATGGCAAGGAAAGACTTTGCGGTAGCCAAAGGGAAGGGGGGCGCTGACGGACGGTAGTGCAACTTCATGCGATTCTCCTGCCGAGCGGCATCGTCAGAATCAGCTATTGCCAGAATCGGATAGGACCTAGAATCCGGGGGCACTTTAAGCATAACCCCCGTGAGCCGAGGAAGTTGCGCAGATTCTGCCGTCGTGTCGAATCGTCATCCCGCCCGAAGGTACAGGTGCGAAAGGACTTAGCCGAGGATTTGACGCCACACCGGAGTGCTCTTATGCTCTTGCAGCGATTTTGTAAGGGTGCCCATGATCATTCGCGATTTCATTTTTTGGCTCTCGAGGAAGCGCAGCGTGACCGACTCGATCGCCCGCCGCGGCATGAAAAACGGATTCGCGCGGCGTTTCGTGGCGGGCGAAACCCTTGCCGAAGCGCTGACGGCTAGCGACGAGCTTTGCCGGCAGGGACGGAACGTCAGCCTGAATCACCTCGGCGAAAATGTCTCCACGGAGGCGGCGGCGCACGAAGTTTGCGCCAGCTATATCGAAATGATCGAGGCGATGCACGCACGAAAGATCGCCGGGAACATTTCCATCAAGCTGACCCAACTGGGGCTCGACCTCAGCAAGGAATTGTGTGCGGCGCTGGCACTTGCCATCGCCAAGCGTGCCGCCGAACTTGGCCGGACGATCGAGATGGACATGGAAGCCAGCGGCTACACGGATGCGACCCTGGATATCTTCGAGAGCGTGCAGCTGGAATGCGGCAACTCCGGGCTTGCCGTGCAGGCTTACCTGCATCGCACAGAGAAAGACCTGCAACGGCTGGCACTACTGAAACCAAAAGTTCGCCTGGTCAAGGGCGCGTACCGCGAACCGAAAAATATCGCGCTGCAAGGCAAACCCGCGGTCGACGCGAATTATAAGCGCCTAACCACCATGCTTCTCGAAGGCGCGACGCACGGAACGTTTTTCCCGGCGATCGCTTCGCACGATCCGATGATGGTGGCGCACGCGCAGGCGGAGGCCGTGCGGCTGAATTTGCCGAAGGATAAGTACGAATTGCAGATGATTTACGGGATTCGGCGCGACCTGCAGCAGCAGGTTCATGCCGCCGGTAATATTTTGCAGGTGTACGTGCCGTTCGGGACCGATTGGTGCCCGTACTTTATGCGCCGCTTATCCGAGCGCCCCGCGAATTGCTGGTTCGTGCTGCGCAGCTTGATCGCCGAGTCCTGGCACTAGTTCCGGTCCGGCACGCCGAATTGAGTCATGGAATCCGCACGGCGGCAGCCTCGGCAAGTAAGTGTTGTGACTCGGCGTCTCGGGCAACGACGCGAACCAGATAGTCTCCGGATTTCAGGATGAAACTAACGTCGAGAGCTTTTCCCCCTCGCTGGTCGTTCCCCGAAGTTTCCGGCTTCCAGTGGACGCCGATGACGCGAGTGTTGCCATTGAGATATTTCCCATCCCGTTCGAACACCGCGGTGACGAACGTCAATTCATTTCGTTTTTGACCGTCGACGAATCGAAACGGAAGCTGAGCGAGGTCCACATTCGCCTGCACTGTGAGTCTGGCAACCGGGTCGTCGCCTTTCACCGTCTGGGCTCGCAGATCGACGGGCAGATCATGGGTTTGGCCGTTGGAGAAGAGCGCCTGTCGATCTCGCGTTTCGCGGTATCTTCGGCGGAGGTGTCCTGAGTAGGGGCGAAGTATCCGCGGCGGGCGGTCAGCACCAGCTTCTCGCGGCTATTCAATGTAACTTTCAGCGTGTGAAACTTGCCTTCAAGCTTTACGTTTGAGGGCGAAAAACCCAGGACGTAGGTATATTCCGGGACTCCCGCAGTCCGGCGAAAACCTTCCAGGAAGTCATTACTGTTATGGAAAAAATGTTCCGCCCGTTTCATTGGCGATTTCCCACAAAACGCCTTCGACCGCCAGGCCATTTGCGGAGTTCACGGTGGTTCTCTGGATTACAGAGGCGGGACCTCCAACCCTCTGGCTGGCATCGCCCAGTGGACTAGCCGCATACAAACCTCGCGCGTCGAGCGCGCTGATTACGATTCGAGAGCGAATAGCGCGGTCGATGACTTTTGCCTGCTGGAAGTCGCCGTCGGTCACAAGAAACCCCGGCGAGGCCATGACGATGCTTCGCTGACCCGGAGCCGCCGCAAGTCTTGCCACCAAATCGCGCAAAGAGTTCAAAGAAAAGCGCGCTTGTCGGTCACCGCTCTCCAGCGCGCGTTTCGCCGCCTCCACGGCCATTTCCGTGGCAATCTCCTCCTGTCCGGCCCCGCAAAACATCATTGCGTCCTCAACCGCAACGTGCAGGGCGCCTTGATCGTTCTTGTTCATAATTCCATCTGCCTGGAAGTGGGTCACCTCCGGACAGTCCTTCATTCCCGCCCCTGGCAACTTCTCCGGCCGGATATGGTTCAGAGCGTCCTCGAGTCTCACGCGATCATCGGTGAAATCTATTTTCGTTTTGCCGGAACTGGTGTAAACACCCACGCGCTCGGAGGAGAGGGGAGCATTTGACAAGCAGCGAAGCGCCGCATCTCGAACCCTCGGCAAATCGTCGACTTCCAAATGGATGTCGTCGAAAAACAGGGCTGTAAACCTGCGAGGGACAACAAATACGCGAGGCGCGGGAGAGAGGCGGCTCGCAGCATCAGACTGCAATGCCCCGGCGACGGCGATGGGCTCGCGCGCGTCCGCGGCTTGCTCGACTGCAAATTCGGCGATCTGTTGCGGCTTGTTATTGTCGAAGACTCGAAAATCTTCCGCGCGCAAGTTTCCGACCGCGTTTCCATCGGCATCCCGCACCACAACCGGCTCTAGGACCAGATTCACGCGGACGCGGAGCGTTGCGCCAGCGTCTTGCGGCGCTGACGAACTCTGTTGGCCGCCGCCGGTATTACCGGAACTTGGCGATGCCGGGCCGTGTCCTTCGTCTGATGCCGGCGGCGATTGACCTGCGGCGCAAATCGCGAGGCTGCAAGCAAACGAGCCCGACAGTAAGACTACACGCAGAGTGGATTCGATTGTTGTACGAGTGAATAAACGCAAGCTCAGCATTTTGCGATTCGATCTTAACCGCGCAGACCCGAATTTCGACGCGGAAAGGTCAGTCAATCGGTGACGTCGAAATCAACCGAGCGATTGGGGGCGTGGTTTTTGGCGCCGTCCACGGCTTGGAGGACCAGGCGGTAACCACCCGGCGGCAGATCCTTCACCTTGACGAGCATTCCCGCCGGGACGAGCGGATTGCCTTTCTGCACGAACTCGTCCGCCGGAACCGCTCCGGTGAAAAGCAATTCCTTGTTGGTGGCGCGGTCGAGCACGTGGTAGCCCAGGCCCAGTTTCGGCGGCTTGTCGGACGCCAGCAGCGGATCGTAAATCTCTGTGTACAGGATCACATTGTCGCTGCGCTTGAAGCGGTTGGTTGCGGAAGGAACCACCTGCATGCCTTTGATGACCAGCGGCGTGCGGTCTTCCAGCAAGATAGAATCGAGCCCAGTGGGAATGTCGGAGACGCGCGTGGCGGAATTGGTGAGCACGATCCCGCCGAGGCTCATGCTCTTGCCATCGTAGGAATCAATTTGCAGGGGTGACTCGAATTTGCCGAAGGTGTCGCCGCCACCGCTCAAGACGACCGTAAGTTTGTAGGTTCCCGCCGCAGCATCAAATTGATTCTGATAGCGATAAGGCGTCTGCGTGAAAGCTTTCCACTCGTCTTTTTCGAGATCGAGGTTGACGGTATCGCTGAAGCGCGCACCGACGCTGCCGTCGGGACGGTAGGCGATGCCGAGTACATTGATGTTGGCGTGATACTTCCCTTTTTCCTTGTCGAACTTCAGCGAATCGGACGGAATTTCCATCGCCAGATTCACGCGCGCCACGTTCGGCGCGGTGTAGAAATAAGGCGCCTCCATCGCGCCGTGAATCGATCCGGCTTGCCCACCTGCCGCGTGCAACTCGAGCTGCTTTTCCGCGGGCTTGCCTTCCAGTGGATTCTCGGTTCGCGCGTTACAAAAACCGGTGCGCGAACGCACGTTGAGTCCACCGCGATTCATTTTTACTTTCAGGGTATGACAGCTGCCTTCGGGCGAATCGCCGGGCACATAGCCCAGGATGTAAAACTCGCTCTGTTCTTTTCCGATGCGTTCGAGGCCGCCCAGCAGGTCATTGGTATTAAAAATCGAAAAGCCACCGGTACCGTCCGCGAGCGAGGCTAAGACCTCCTGGTTGGTGGTGACCGACGGTGGCAGTGGGGGAATGATGCTACGCGACTGGTTGTATGGATTGTTAAAGCTGTTGTTGTAGGGATTATAGTTCGTCGGCGTGGTTGTTCCGGTTGTGCCCCCCGGCTTCCCAGTTGTTCCGGTGCCGGTGCCGGGACTGCCTTTGCCACCGGTGCCCGTCCCGGGACTGCCCTTCCCACCCGTGCCGGTGCCTCCGGTACCGCTTCCGCCAGTGCCCGTGCCGCCGCCGCCACCGGTGGGGCGCCCACCCCCGCCGCCAGTGCCGCCGCCGCTTACCGGATGTTGAGGATCGGGCGAAGCGCCCAGAATATAGGAGGTGAGCAGGAAACGCGCCGGCGCCGCCGTTCGCTGCGATACGGGACGCAGGCGGCCGTTCGAGACGTTGTTGCGCGCGCTGCCTCCGCCGGGGACTTGGGCAACCAAACCCCGCACGTCGAGCGAGTAGACCGCGACGTTCGCTTTATTGCAGGCGTCAATGGTAGCGATCATTTCTGATCTGGTTGTCGAGTCGAGCGGGAATCCCGCGGAAAAGAGGACAAGCATCTTCCGGCCCGGCACGGTTCGCAAATTTCTAGCCAGGGTACGCAAGGAGAGCAACATCGAGCGTGCGCCGAATGCCGCTTCGGCGCCGGTGATCGACGAAAGGTCCGGCGTACCGATCGCGCCTCCGCTGTTTGTGTCGATCGTATTGGAGGCGACGAAGGAGGTCTTGGCACCGCTGACAGCGGCGTGCAACACATCCGGATTGGCCGTGAAATTTTGGCTGATACGCAACACTCCGCCAAACTCCACCACCGCCATTTGATGATCCGGTCCGGCGTTCGCGTCGATAAATTTGGCGGCAGCACCACGCGCCTGGATCTGGTCGGGCGCAGCCATAGAGGAATTGTCGAAAAACAGGATCAGGTAACGCTTCTGGGCGTTGTTGGCTTGTATGGCGATGTCCGAGCCGTTAGAGAAGGTCGTGACCTGCTGCTCTTTATTGTCTTCGTAAACCTTGAAGTCTTTTTGGGTCAGGCCCTGAACGTAGCCGCCTTTTTTGTCGGTCACTACAGCGTCGACCAGGACGAGTTTCGATTCTCTCCTGATGACGGGCTGTTGCGGTCCAGACGCGGGGGGCGGGGCCGGCACAGTTCCAACTGGTGAGGCTGCGGCAGGAGTCTGACCTTGTGCGGGAGTTTCTTGTGCACGAAGTTCCATGCCGGCGAGGAGAAACATCACTGCCGCGCTGGTGACGACCAGCAAGCTTCGCGCCTGGTTTCTATATGTATTCATGTGCCCCCCAAAAAGCAAAGCTAATACGGAATCACAACAGCGCCGTTGCGCGCCGCCATTTGTTCTCCTTCGGCGTCACGCACGACCATGCGCACCAGGTACGTGCCCGGTTTGATGTCAAAGCTTGATTTCACGGTGAAACCCGAATGGTTGAGGCGGTTCAAAGTCGGATCCAGCAAGTGCATTTGCACAATTTTCTCGCCGCCCGTCACGAAATTTCCGTTTTCGTCAAAGATTGCCGTCGCAAAGGTAAGGTCGTCGTTGCTGCGGCCTTCGGCCTTGCGGAAATGAATTCCTTTGACGTCCACATGCGTCAAAACCGCGAGCTTCGCCTGCGTCTGGTCGGTTTTGAAAAACTGCGTCTGCAACTCAACGGGCACGTCGTGAATCTCCTCCTGCGAGAAAATGGCTTCCTGAATTTCCTGCTTTGCGGCTTCCGCGGGATCTTTCACCGTGCGTGGCGCGTAATAGCCGTGGCGGGCTTGGAGGGTAAACTTCTGCTTGCTGGCGAGAGTGACCTTGAGAGTGTGGTAGCGGCCATCGACCTTCAGATTTTGCGGCGAGAAACCCAGGAGATAGGACAGCGGGGGAGCAGCTACGGCGCGGCTCAATCCTTGATCGATATCGTTGCGGTTGTGAAAGAAGGTGCCGCCGGTCCCATCGGCAAGCTGGCTGAGAATATCGGACTGCGCAAACTGCGCCTGAATGCGGTACGAACTCTTATAACCCACCGTGCTGCCAGTATCCACCGCAGGATCGCTGATGTCGCCGAGCAAATCGGGAGTATAGAGGCCGCGCGCATCGATGGTGTTGATGACGATGTTGGAGCGATTGGCACGATCAATCAGGTCGCGGCCTTCTCGGGTGTTTGTCGTAACGATAAAACCCGGAGAGACCAGCACCATGACGCGCTGGCCGGGCATGGCCGCCAGACGCCGCATCGTATCTTCCAGATGGCGGTAGACGTAATCCGTTTGCTGATCGCCCAGAGACGCCACGCGATCGGCTTGTGCCTGAGCCATCGACTGGGCGGCCGCTTGCTGGGTCCTATCACCATTGAAAGCGCACTGGATGGTGTCTTCCGTGGCGACGCCCAGCGCTTGCGAATCGTGATAATTCACGATTTGGTCGGCTTCGTAATAGTTAATGTCGGGGCAGTCGTGAAACCCCTGGATGGTAGCGAGAGGCCGCGGAACAATGCCCAGGAGCGACTCCTTGAGTTTGGCGTGATCGGAGGTGAACTCCTGCGTAAGTTGACCGGAGGTTGTGTACATGCCGACGCGGTCCGAGGGAGCCAGTGAGTCGAATAGCCGAGTGGACGCCGCACGAACGGATACGGCATCCTGCATCAACATATCGGTGTCGTCGAAAACCAAGGCAACAAAGCGCTGTGGGAGGGGTGACGCCGCAACCGCAGGAGCCTCAATGGGACCAGCAGCGTCGAGCGTCGGAGTAGCTGCGACGGCGGGCACGATGGCATGCGACTCTGGAGTTTCCAGGCTGAACGTAGTGATCGTCTGGAGCTTGCGATTGTCCTGGAGCTGAAAATCTTCCTTCCTCAGATTGGTGACGACGTTGCCTTGTGTGTCACGAACTACGACGCGCACCAGCACGAGGTTCACCCGAACTTTGAAGGTAGGGGCGGTGTCGCGGCTGGAAACTTCGGCGGCACTGGCATTGCCGTCCGAATTAGGTGGGGCAGGCGGCTGCTGGGCGGGCGGAGGAGGAGGATCGGTTTTCGACGTTGCGCCCGCGCCAGAGGGCGCTTGCGCGCGGACGGGAGGAGGGAAAAACGTCAGCCCAAATGCGAGAACCAGACCAATCGCGCGCCGATCGAATCGGATTTGCAGAGAACGCCCCATGCGTCCCTTTCTTGCCCTTGTTGCTTGCTCTTGGGCTCGGCAGCAGAAAGCAAGGGAACCACTCGACGGCGACCGGTACTGTGACTATACGCGGGCGTTTATTTTTATGTCAACAAACCACCCGTGGAACCGGTCAGGGAGTTCGCCCTCCGGAAGGCTTCGATCGTCCATACGTCTTGGGCTTCCTGACGGCGCAGAACGTAGCGTTCGTCATTGCTGAGCAGGATGCGGAAATATGTCGAGCCTGGGGAGTACCAGCGGTCTTCCAAGGCGGCAACGTCAACCATTTGGCCGTCGAGGAGTACGCGCACGGGACGCTCGTCGGCCTTATAGCCCGCGTAACATTCGACCTGAATCACTTTCTCAGACATGGGCGCGCGATTGCTTGCGGCGGTTGTCGGCCAGCTCGGCGTTCCAGGCGGCTCCCAGAAAAATGATTATGGTGGAAAGCTGCATCCAGATCAGCAGGCCGATTACCGCGGCCAGTCCACCATACACCACGTTGTAGGGCACCTTGCGGACGTAAAAACCGAAGCCTATGTCGGAGACCCACCAAAGCAGCGTTGCGACCATCGCGCCGGGAAGGACGTTGCCTAGACTGGATTCTTTGGGGCGTGCGACCCTGTAAATCACCGTTAGAGCGACCATCGCCAGGAAAATAGCTGTTCCATGGAAGAAGAATCCCCACAGCGTTTGGATCGAGTGACTCTTGCCCAGTTCTACGCCGAGCCAGTGGCGCAACGGCCGGCCGAAAACGCCCAGAATCGCCGCGATCAGCAAGGGGGCGATGGTCGCCAGGAGCAGCAACAGGCTCCGCAACTGGCGCTGGAGAAACCCGGGACGCTCGCGGTCTCCGTAGACCGCCTGGATGCCTTCCATCAACAGACGCATCACTTGCGTGCCCGCCAGAAGCGTGCCACCCCAGCCGACGAGGGCCCACTTCCAGGCTTGCGGGCCGCGCTTGACGAGGAACTCCGAGACGATTTGCTGGCTGCCTGGAGGCAGCAGGCGCGTGAGGTCGGCGATCATGTCGAAGAGGTTGGTGCGGTCGCCGATGGGGCTGGTGGCGAAGCCGACGGCGATCAGCAGCGTGGGGAAAAATGCTAGGAATAGATTGTAGGCGACCGCTTGCGAAATCATGCTGCAGCGCGGAAAGACGCGGCCGAACATGCTGAGGGCGCGCTTGGACAAGGCAGCGGAGGCAATCATGCGTCGGCATTATACCCGGCAGGCGGAGTTTCTGGCGTACAGGGCGCGGTTTAGCTTGGGCTGGACGAATATCTTTTGCTTTCGCGTCAAGCCGTGAGGACAGGCGACGCTGCGGAGTCGCGTGGAGTGTTTGGTGAACGCCATCGCGATGGGGTTTGCGCGAGAGCACCGACGGCGATCGCGGTCAACAATAGTACGACTGGGTCGATTGGGTGACGGTAGCGTAGCGAAGTGTGGGTGATGTAGTACAAGAACGGAAAGAAGATCGGGAATACGGCCAGCGGGAACGTGTGTGGACTGTGAAGGCGAATCAGCATGACGATACCTAGGAGCGCGCCTATCCCCGAAAAAGTGGCGCAAAGGATCAGGCCACGCGCTAGCCACGAATCCGTGGCCAGGAATTGGTCGATGGGATTGGGAATCCCCGCCCAGAACGCCGCGAATCGTTTGCCGAACAGTATTGCTATCACGCGCGGGTGCGTCACCATGAACTTCTTGGCTTTGCGCATCTCTTCGTCCATGAATGGCGTTTCCCCCATGCGAAAATAGCGCAGCGTTTCGCGCTCCTTGGTGATTGAGCCCGGGTAGCGGGGATGCTTGTCGTCGTAGTTCTCGTTGTTTCCGATGTAGAGTTCGAGCGGGAAATTCGAGCGTAGCGGGACGAGGCGATTGAAGACGATGAAGTTGCGGACGGTCCACGGGACGCAACACAGCACGGCCAGTCCCAGCGCAAGTGCGGGGCGTGTGATCCATCGCTGATCCTTGATGGGCGAGTCGCTTTTCGGCCAAGAGTGATATGCCGCCCAGGCCAGTAGAAATGGCAGCAGCGAGCCGAGCGAGGGGTTGGTCATCAGCGTGAAGCCCCACAGCAATCCGTAGGCGCACCAATCGCGCAGGCGTTGGGATTTCGCTAGCGCCAGGGTTGCCCAAAGCAACGTCGCGGCTAGGAGCGCTGCCAGCGATGTGTCCCAAATCCACTCGAACGGGATCATGATCGCGTTGGGAAACAGCGCCCACAGCCAGGCGGCTCCGCTGGCAACGCCGATGCCCGCGACCTTGTTCCCAACGTGGAAAATCGGAATGCACGCCGCCGTGGAGAAAAGAATGTTGAGGAAAACCAGGAAGAAAAACGAACGCACGGTGAAGATTCCGAACATTTTGAACGTTGCCGCGACAATCAGGGGATAAACCGGGGTCAGCCACGCCGTCGGACCCGTTTCTCTGCCAAAGGGATTACTAAATCCATTTCCCGTGGCGACTGAGCGCGCGATGCTTCCCGTTTCCTGCTCGAACGGCGCAGTCGCCAGCGCCACGGCGGGAATTTTTCGCGCTTGATCCCAAGCGAAAGCCAGCCGCGCCCCGAATGCGACGATCATAATCAACAGCAGAGAGGTCGCAGCCTTTCGCAATGTCCCCTTCATCGCAGGTTCTTCCCCGGCAGTAGGATGCAGATTCCCTTACGCACAGCCAACTCACATCCTACCCCGACCTTGGAGTGACTTCGCAAAGGTGGCGGCTGCTTTCTTAGAGTGATTAGCGACGGTCGACAGTCGGCGGCGGACGCACAGCCAGGAATAGCAGTGCCACTGGGCCTTGGGGGCGGATTGGGAAGCGCAAAACCAATGACGGTCGCCTTATGAGGCGCTACGGGACCGTGGCAGTGTCCGGTTCCGCGACCTCGCGTCCCACAACCGGTCGATTCTCGACCGCTCGCGACAATGACGGTTCCGCTATCTCTTGTGCCCAGAACACTTTGTACTTTCATAAAAAAACGGAGGCTGGCATGCTGACCTTTTGATGGGTGTAGACGTCCTACATGCAGGGATGTAGAGAGCCTACCCCCTGGGGAGAATCGGCGTGGGAAATCGCTACCAGAATCGCATCGAGCTTCTGCAGGGCACGCTGGATCTTTTGATCCTGCAGACATTGCGCTGGGGGCCTCAGCATGGGTACGGCCTCAGCCAGGCCATTCGGCTGAACTCCGGCGACATTCTGCAGGTCGACACCGGGTCGCTGTATCCCGCGCTGCACCGGCTGGAGCGCCAGAAATGGATCGCCGCCGACTGGAAGGTTTCCGAGAACAAGCAGCGGGTGCGGGTGTACCGCCTGACCGCCGCCGGGAAGAAGCGCCTCTTGTCGGAACGTTCGCGCTGGGCGCAGCTTTCCGACGCCATCGCCGGCGTCCTGGAGCCTGCGAAGAAGGAGAGTGAAGCATGAGATTCCCTCTCTGGCGCGGCAATCGTCAACGGCAGCTCGAGCAGGAAATCGGCAGTCATCTGGAGATGGCCAAGCGCGACCGCCTTGCGCGCGGCGAATCGGCGCAGCACGCCGCCAGCGCTGCGCGTCGCGAATTCGGCAACGTAAGCCTGGTGCAACACGTGGCGCGCGATCAGTGGGGCTGGGTCTGGATCGAAGAGTTTCTGCAAGACGTGCGCTATGCGGCGCGCATGACGTGGCGCAACTTTGGAGTCACGCTCGTGGCCGTGCTCACGCTAGTTTTGGGCATCGGCGCGAACACCGCAATATTCAGTCTCGTGGACGGGGTACTGCTGCGTCCGTTGCCGCTTCCTCAGGCAGATCGGCTGGTCGCCCTAACCACCTACTATCCCAAAGGTGCTTTCGCCGTGATGCGCAACCAAAGCCGCACCATGGACATCATCGCAAACAGTGACGCCGCCTTCTTCAACCTTACCGGTGGAGATTCGCCCGCGCGCCTCAACGGAACCTCCGTATCCACGAACTGGTTCAATGTATTGGGAGTACAGGCGGCCGTGGGCCGAACCTTTCAGGAGGGGGAAGACCAACCGGGAAAAAATGATCTCGTCATCCTGAGTCACGCTCTTTGGGAACGCCGGTTCGGCAGCGACACAAACGTCATCGGGCGTTCGATCCTTCTGGAGGGCGTCAGCCGCCAGGTTGTTGGCGTGATGCCAGCGGATTTCCGATTTCCATCACCGAAGACGGAACTCTGGGTTCCCCTGAACCTCGACCCACGAAAAAGCGGCGATTACTGGGGTAGCAGTTACATGCCCATCACGGCGCGTTTGCGTCCAGGCGTCACGCCGGAACAGGCCCAGGCCGATCTCAAGGAACTTCGACCGAAGATTCTGGCGGCCTTCGCGTGGCGGATGCCGGACGACACTTGGGCGAAATCGAGAGTCATGTCCCTGCAAGAAGCAATCGTGGGTGACGTGCGAACGAGTTTGCTGATCCTGCTGGGCGCTGTCGGCCTGTTGCTACTGATCGCCTGCGCGAACGTCGCGAACCTGCTGCTGGCGCGAGCGACGACGCGGCAGAAAGAAATTGCGCTGCGCGCAGCCCTCGGTGCCAGCCGCTGGCGAATTGTCCGACAGCTCATAAGCGAGAGCGTGTTGATGTCGGTGATTGGCGGAGCGCTCGGCCTTGCCGCGGCGCGGTATGGACTTTCTATTCTCAAGTCGATGCTCCCCGCCGGCACGCCACGCCTCGCGGACGTTGCGGTCGACACTCGCATCCTGGTATTCACGGCGCTGCTTTCCGTTGTAACCGGCATTCTCTTTGGTCTCGTGCCGGCCGCCGGTGCCTCGAAAGTCGATTTGACCAAGTCTCTCAAAACCGGAGACCGTAGCGGCACGTCTGGCAACAGCCGCCTGAGCCGAATCCTGGTGATCGGCGAAGTCGCCGTTTCGGTCGTATTGGTTATCGCTGCCGCGCTGCTGGTGAAAAGCCTGTGGAATCTGTCGAACGCCAATCCCGGCTTTCGCGCGGAATCCATCCTGACGGCGCGCATTACTCCGAACCAGTCGTTTTGCGCAGAGGTAGGCCGGTGCCAGACTTTCTACAATGACTTGCTCGCCCGCGTCCGCGCTCTACCCGAGGTGAAAGACGCGGCCGCGGTGAACGGCCTTCCTCTGGGCGGATCGTTTGAAACCGTTCCTGCCGACGTCGAAGGGTACGCCGTGGCTGCAGGTGCACACGTGCCCATGTTCCTGGAGCGGGTCGTCACGCCCGACTACCTACGCGTGATGGGAATTCCTTTGTTGCAAGGCCGAGCGTTGACGGAAGCCGACGCCGGGCAGAACGCACAACGCGCCGGGTTGATCACCAAATCCACGGCGGCGCGCTATTGGCCAGGGGAAGATCCGATCGGCAAACACTTTAAGCCGCGCTGGATGCAAGAGTGGTGGACGATCGTGGGCGTGGTGGGAGACGTCCGCGAGAACACCATCACGCGAAACTGGGAGGACTGGCTCGACGGCGAGATCTATACGCCTTACGGCCCGCACGCGATCGCGGAGAGCGGACCGGAGGCGCCTCCTGCGGAATTGACGCTGGTGATGCGCACAACGCAAACGCCAAACCAGCTCGCGGGCGATTTGCAGAATGCGGTGTCGCAGTTGAACGGAGACGTGCCGGTGACGCAGATCGAAACGCTGCGCGGTTGGGTCGCGGAGGCCATTTCCGGCCCGCGCTCGACGGCCTCGCTGTTTGCGCTCTTTGCGGCGCTGGCTCTGGTTCTTGGAGCCATCGGCGTGTACGGAGTGATTTCTTATTCCGTTGCACAACGCACCCGGGAAATCGGGATCCGCATGGCGATGGGCGCGCGACGGCAGCAAGTTCTGCGCTTGATCGTCGGCCAAGGGGCGGTCCTGGCGCTGACGGGAGTCGCCGTTGGCCTGCTGGGCGCGCTGCTCCTGACACGGCTGATGTCGAGCCTGCTTTATGGCGTGGGAGCCGCGGACTTGTCGACCTACGCGTGGGTCGCGCTGCTTTTGGTTGTGGTCGCTGTCGCGGCGTCGTACATTCCCGCCCGCCGCGCCATGCACGTCGATCCTATTGTGGCTCTACGCTATGAGTAACACTGCGGCCCCGCTGTACGGTTGGGCTTCAATCCGCGCGAGGCGCAGGAGGATGGTTCGACCGCACGCGAGTGTAGGGGCGGGCTTCAGTTCGTCCCTCTGAGACAAGGAGCAAGATCGTGAAATTTCTGCGGCGACGGAACGAGCGGCAAGAGAATCTCGAACAGGAAATCGCTGGCCACCTGCAGATGGCCAAGCAAGACCGCGTCGATCGCGGTGAATCCGAGCAGCAGGCCGCTTCCACTGCGCGGCGCGAATTCGGCAACGTATCGCTGGTGCGGCAAGTAACGCGTGATCAGTGGGGCTGGCTCTGGATCGAGGAATTTCTGCAAGAATTGCGCTACGGCGCTCGGACGCTGCGAAAAAACCCGGGGTTCACGGCGATTGCGATCCTTACACTGGCTCTGGGAATTGGCGCCAATACCTCGCTCTTCACCGTCGTCAATGCGGTGCTGCTCAACCCTTTGCCGTACCCGCAACCGGAACAACTCATCACGCTTCACGAGAGCAAACCGAACTTCCAGGCGGGATCGATTTCGTATCCGAATTTCCGCGATTGGCAAAAAGACAATCACACATTTTCTTCGATGGCCGTGACGCGCGGCACCAGTTTCACCGTGACTGGCCTGGGCGAAGCCGAACAGGTCAACGCCCGCTTTATTTCTTCTGAATTTTTCTCCATTCTCGGCGTCAACCCTGTGCTGGGCCGCACTTTCGCTTCCGGGGAAGACGAGATCGGCGCGGCGCCAATCGCGCTGATCAGTGCGGGCTTCTGGAATCGCAAATTTGGCGCGGCGCATGATGTTCTGGGGAAAACGCTGAACCTCGATGGCAAAGCGTATACGATTGTCGGCGTCACTCCCGCCGACTTCGATCTCTTCCTGCGCAGCGCTCGCGTCACCGAGATCTACATTCCGATTGGCCAGTGGAGCAATCCGCTGCTTCCGAAACGTAGCGCCGGACTAGGAATTCATGGAATCGGCCGCCTCAAGGAGGGTGTCACGCTGCAGCAGGCCTCCGCGGACATGAAGCGCGTTACCAGTAATCTTGCGGAAGCGTTTCCCGACGCCGACAAGGGTATCGGCGCCACGCTCGTCCCGCTCCGCAAAGAGATGCTCGGCGATGTGCAGCCGGTCTTATACGTCTTGTTGGGCGCGGTCGGATTCGTTCTGCTGATTGCATGCGTCAATGTCGCGAACCTTTTGCTGGCGCGTGCGACCGGGCGTACGCGTGAGTTTGCGATTCGGGCAGCTCTTGGCGCAGGCCAAGGCCGGATGGTCCGGCAACTTCTCACGGAAAGCGTTCTTCTCGCGCTGGCTGGTGGCACACTGGGCATATTTCTGGCGCACTGGGCCACGCGTGCGGCACTTGGAGTGTTGCCTGCAGCCCTTCCGCGCGCGGCCGAGATTCACATCGACACGCGTGTTTTGCTGTTCACGGCAGGCGTTTCGCTGCTGGCTGGGATTCTCTTCGGACTTGCTCCCGCGTTGAGGACGTCGCAGCCTCGCTTGCACGAAACACTTAAGGAAAGTGGTCGCGGCACAAGCGGCACACGCCATCGCGCGCACGGGGTGTTCGTCGTGATGGAAATGGCCATGGCGCTGGTTTTGCTGGTCGGAGCGGGCCTGATGATCCGCAGTTTGGTGGCCCTCTGGAATGTCGACCCCGGATTTCGGGCAAGCAATGTTCTGACATTTGGATTGACGCTGCCGCCCCCGATGCTGAATGCGAAACCCGCCGCAATTCGCGCCTACGTTCGCGACCTGGACACCAAGTTCGCTGCAACATCAGGCGTAGAGGCAGTCTCTCAATCCTGGGGCGCCTTCCCGATAAAAACCGACGACGAACAACTTTTCTGGCTCGACGGGGAGCCCAAGCCGACGAACGAAAATGACATGAAGTGGACGCTCAGCTATGTCGTCGAGCCTGACTATCTCAAGGTCATGGGCATTCCGCTGCGGCGTGGACGCTTTTTCACGCCGCACGATGACGAGCACTCCCCGGTTGTCGTGGTGGTGGATGAGGTGTTCGCTCGGAAATATTTCGGCAACGAAGACCCGCTCGGCAAGCGCATTCATTTGCATTATCTCGATCTGACCGGCAACGGCACTCTGGCCCAGATCGTCGGCGTCGTTGGCCACGTGAATCAATGGGGGCTTGGTTCGGACGACACTCAGCAACTCGGCGCGCAGTTGTATGTTGCCTGCCTGGAGATGCCGGACGACTACATCACTTCGGTACCTGGCGGAGGCGGGACCTTCATGGCCGTGCGCAGCAAAGGGGCGATTCCTGCGTTGCTCGATGCGTTGCGCCAAACGAATCGGCAAATCAACAGCGAACAAGTCATCTATGACGCGGAAACGATGGACAGCATCATCAGCGGCACGCTGGCCACGCGGCGTTTCTCGATGATTCTGCTGGCGTCGTTCGCGGTGCTTGCGCTTTTGCTCTCGAGTGTCGGCATCTACGGAGTCACCTCCTATCTTGTCGGCCAGCGCACACATGAAATCGGGCTACGTATGGCACTGGGAGCGAGCCGCATCGACGTGCTGCGCATGGTCTTGACGCAAGGCGCAAAGCTGGCGGCGATTGGTGTCGCCATCGGCCTCGCAGCGTCGCTCGCGCTCACGCAACTCATGGCCGGCATGCTCTTTGGCGTGAGCGCTACCGACCCGCTCACTTTTATCGGTGTGGCAATTATGTTGACGCTCGTCGCGCTGGCCGCTTGCTACATCCCGGCACGTCGCGCGATGCGCGTCGATCCAATGGTGGCGCTGCGCTACGAGTGATCGCGCCTTGGGGTCTTTGTGAGGACGAGTTTTGCTGCGGGAAGTTTCGTTAACACGGCCCTGCCCACCGTGTAGGGGCGGACTGTCCGTTCCTCTGAAGCAAGGAGCAAGATCGTGAAATTTTTGCGGCGACGAAACGAGCGGCAAGAGAATCTCGAACAGGAAATCGCTGGCCATCTGCGAATGGCGAAGCAGGATTACATCGACCGCGGCGCATCGTACCGCGAGGCCGATTCCGCAGCCCGCCGTGAATTCGGCAACGTCGCGCTGGTAGAAAATGTTACCCGCGATCAATGGGCTTGGAGCTGGCTTGAAGATTTGCTGCAGGACTTGCGTCACGGCGCGCGTCTTCTGCGCCGCAATCCGGGGTTCACATTCATCGCCGTGCTCACGCTTGCTCTTGGCATCGGTGCGAACACCGCCATTTTCAGCCTGGTGAACGGCATACTGCTCCGCCCGCTACCGTATTCGCATCCGGAGCAACTCACTGATGTCACCGGCTTTTATCCCAAGGGCGCGCTAGCCGCTCTCCGCGAACGATCTCACACGATGGACGTGGCTGGCTACGTCGAGGGCTACCAATTCAATCTGACCGGCCTCGGCGAGCCGTTTCGTTTGAACGGCACCCTCGTTTCCGCCGAACTCTTCCGCGTTCTGGGCGCGGAAGCGGCACTCGGAAGAACGTTTCACGCCGGTGAAGATCTCGCCGGCCAAAACAGCTTCGTGATTCTGAGCCAGTCCCTCTGGCAACAACATTTCGCCTCCGACTCAGGCATCATCGGCCACTGGATCAACCTCGAGGGCGTCCAGCGCCAGATCGTTGGCGTCATGCCCCGAGACTTCCGCTTCCCGTCACAATCCGACGTGTGGATCCCACTCGATATGGATTCAGGCGACGTCCACAGGTATTGGGCCGGCGACTTCATGCCCGTCATGGGGCGCTTGCGTCCGGGCGCCACGATGCAAGAGGCCGCCGCTGAAATTCGGCTGCTCCAATCGCAACTCCCTGCGCTATTTCCGTGGCCCATGCCTAAGAGTTGGAACGCCGCAGTTTCCGTGGTATCCCTGCAGACTGGCCTGGTCAGCGACGTACGCGCCCGCCTGCTCATCTTGCTCGTCGCGGTCGCACTTGTTCTCTTGATCGCGTGTGCCAACGTGGCGAACCTCACGCTGTCTCGCGCGTCCATCCGCGAAAAAGAGATGGCGATTCGCACGTCCATGGGTGCCGCCCGCCACCGCATTATGCGTCAACTCATTACCGAGAGCCTGCTGATGGCGGCTGTCGGTGGCGCGCTTGGGTTATTTCTTGCCGGAATTGGGTTGTCACTGCTGAAATCAGCGCTGCCCGTCGGGACTCCGCGACTTGCGGACGTCGCGCTGGACGGGCACGTTCTTGTGTTCACCGGCGTACTCGTGATTTTCACTGGGGTCGTCTCCGGCGTCGCGCCTGCATTTCAATCTTCGCGCACCGAGTTGACCGAATCGCTGAAAGCCGGCGGCCGCGGCATCACGCTCTCTACTGGGCGCCGCGTTCGCAGCGTGCTAGTGATTGGCGAACTCTCGCTGGCAGTATTGCTCGTATGCGCCGCGGGCCTGTTGATTCGCAGCCTGTGGGCGTTGTCGCATGTCGATCCCGGCTTTCATTCCGAAAACGTGCTTACCGCACGCGTTACCCCGAACGAGTCTTTTTGCGGCGAACTGGGCCGCTGCTTTTCGTTCTATCACGATCTGCTCGGCAGAGTTCGCGCGCTGCCCGGCATCAGCGACGCCGCGCTGGTCAGCACCCTGCCGCTCGACGGAAGAGTCAGCAAGCGCTCCGCCGACGTCGAAGACTATCTGCCCACGAACGACAAGCCCACACCGCTTTTCTGGCTGAACGCCGTGTCGCCCGGCTACTTCAGCACCATGCGCATCTCGCTGCTGCGCGGCCGTGAGTTCACCGAGGCCGATACTACGGGCAACCCGCGCACCGCTATCGTCAGCGCGGAAACCGCGCGACGCTTCTGGCCCGGCCAGGACGCCCTCGGCAAGCATCTGCGTTTTGTCGGACAAAAAGATTGGTGCACTATCGTCGGCGTTGCCTCCGACGTACGCGGCTACGATCTGCGTCACAGCATTCCCGACTTCATGGACGGCCTCATCTATGTGCCGTACGGACCTGGCGCGACGCTCGAAAACGGAAGCGTTCCCGCCGAAATGACGCTCGTCATTCGTTCGGCTTCCGCAGCGCCACAACTGGAACAATCCCTTCGCACCCTCGCTTCTTCGCTGAATCCGGAGACCCCGGTCAGCGAAGTAAAGCCCATGCCCGTCATTCTCTCCGGCGCTACGTCCGCGCCGCGCGCCATCACTTCCCTGTTTGCTGCCTTCGCGGCCCTTGCGCTGATTCTGGGAGTCATCGGAATCTACGGTGTGATTTCGTTTTTCGTCGGGCAACGTACCCGCGAGATCGGCGTCCGCATCGCAATGGGCGCCCAGCGACGAGACATTCTCCGACTGGTGATCAATGAAGGCCTCTCCCTCACGCTAACCGGAATTGTCGTGGGGCTCGCCGCGGCCTTCGCGCTGACACGCTTTCTCGGCACGCTGCTGTACGGCGTTAGCGCCACAGATCCGCTCGATTTCACGGCGGTCGCCGTACTCTTTGCGGGTGTCGCGCTGGCCGCCTGCTACATTCCAGCCCGCCGCGCTATGCGCGTCGATCCCATGGTGGCACTGCGCCACGAATGAAACTCATACGAGGAAACTCGCCAGCCGCATGTAGGGGCGGGATTGAGCGCGTCTCTCGATCGAGGAGCACAAGACCATGAAATTTCCCTGGCCGCGAAAACGACGCGAACAGCAACTCGACGAAGAACTCCACTCTCACCTCGAACTCTCCACGCGCGACTTGATCGACCGCGGCGCCCCTCCCGAAGAAGCTGCCCGCGCTGCGCGCCGAGAATTTGGCAATGTCGCCCTGGTGCAAAGCGTCACGCGCGATCCATGGTCGTGGACCTGGCTGGACAATCTCCTCCAGGATTTCCGCTTCGCCGTCCGCACCCTCCGTAAAAATCCAGGCTTCACCGCCGTCGCCATCCTCACTCTCACGCTCGGTATCGGCGCAAACACCGCGATCTTCTCGGTCGTCAACGCCGTGATCCTGCGACCGTTGCCGTTCCCGCACGCCTCACAATTGCTGGACATTTCCGCCCGCAGCACGCTCTTCGATTTCACGAATCTTGGACTATCCCTCGCCGACATCGACGACATTCGCGCTGCATCGACGTCGCTCGCCGTGATCAGCCCGTACCAATCCGCGTCCAAGGAACTCGCCGGCGATGGCAGGCCCGAGCGCGTAGACGGCGCAGACATCACCGAAGATTTTTTCCCCACGCTGGGTATCGCGCCGGTGATGGGACGCGCGTTGACTTCTTTCGATATGGAACCCGGCAGCCGCGCCGTAATCGTCAGTCACAGACTATGGCGCGAACGCTTCGGCGGGGATCCGGCCGTCATCGGCAAATCGATCGTCCTCGACGGCGAACCCCATAACATCGTCGGCGTAATGCCCGCCCTGCCTCATATAGACTTCGCCTCCGACAACGAACTCTGGGCACCCTTGCTTCCTTCCGAAGAAGAACGTGCCTCGCGTCAGAATCACGATTTCTCCGTTCTCGCTCGCCTCAAGCCGGGTCGCACCCTCGAACAAGCGCAACAGGAGCTCGATACCATCGCCGCTCGCCTCGCGGCGACGTATCCCGACGCGGACAAAGGCTGGACGATGCATGCAACTTCGATGAAAGCGTATCTCCTCGGAGATGCTCGAACCCCACTGTTGATTCTGTTCTGCGCCGTGGGCTTCGTGCTCTTGATCGCGTGCGCCAACGTCAGCAATCTCTTTCTTTCGCGCGGATGGGCTCGCCGCCGCGAGTTCGCGATTCGCTCGGCACTCGGCGCCGCTCGCAGCGCCCTTCTACGCCAGCTCTTCGTGGAAACGGCACTGGTCGCAGTTGCGGGCGGAATTTGCGCATTCCTGTTCGCGGCATGGAGCGTGCAAACCCTTCGCGCTCTGATGCCGCCTGAAACGCCGCGCATGGAGGAGATAAGAATCAGCGCCGACGTCGCGTGGTTCACGCTTGGAGCTTCCTTTCTAGCGGCTGTTCTCTCCGGCCTCGCGCCCGCTCTTCTGAGTTCCCGCCAGGACGCCGGCGTTACTATCAAGGAAAGCAGTACCGCCACTCCCTTCAGTTCGGCTCGCACGCAGAACAATATCCTGCGCCGCCTGCTCGTCGTCGGCGAAGTCGCTGTAGCCGCGATCCTCTTGATTGGGGCAGGTCTCGCCACACAAAGCTTCGCGCGGCTGATTCGCGCCGACCTGGGATTCCACCCCGACCACGTCGTCACCATGCGCATCGAATTTCCGGAATATCGTTTTGCGAAGCCCGCGCAAGGCATCGCATTCGTTCAGCAAGTCCTAGACAACTCTCGCGCGATCCCGGATGTGGAAACCGCATCGGCAGGTCTTGTGTTTCCTCTGGGAGACGCCGTCGCAGAGACAACCTTCCAAACCGAGGAATCCGCAAAGGATATCCAAACGGGCGAAAAGTCCGCATTAGGTAATTCCGTCGCCCCCGACTTTTTCCGCACCTTTGGCATCCCATTGCTCGCGGGTCGCGATTTCAACAGCAGCGACGTTTGCGACACACCCAAAGTTTTTATCGTCAACGAAGCGCTCGCACGAAAGTACTTTGGTTCCATCGATGTGATCGGAAAGCGCTTATCCACGCGGAAGGAAGCGGGTCACCCGGTTTGGGGCCAGATCGTTGGAGTCGCGGGGAATGTTCGCGAGATTCGACCAGGCTCGGAGCCCAAGGTGCAGATTTACGCTCCGTTTGCCCAGGCGCGCTTAGTTACCGGTGTTTTCCTTGCAATTCGCACGAGGGCTAATCCACTCGCGATCGTGCCCGCAATTCAAGATCGCGTCTGGAACATCGACGAGAACAGGCCTGTGGCCATGATTAAGACCGTTGACCAGCAGATCGCCGAAGATTTTGAGGCTCCGAAATCGCAGAGTTTCCTGCTCTCCCTCTTCAGCGCGCTGGGCTTCCTTCTAGCGCTCGTTGGCGCCTATGGGGTGATGTCCTATCAGGTCGCACAGCAAACGCGCGAGATCGGTATTCGCATGGCCCTTGGAGCGGAACCGCGGGGAATTCTTCATTCCGTCATTGTACAGGGCTTGAAGCTCACGCTCGTGGGTGTTGCCATCGGCCTGGGCGCCTCGCTGGCGCTAACGCGCTTCATCCGCAGCCTGCTCTTTAACGTCAGCCCCACCGACCCGTTCACCTTTGCCACCGTCGCGATCTCGCTCACACTGGTCGCCGTCGCTGCGTGCTGGATTCCTGCTCGCCGCGCCATGGGCGTCGATCCGATGATCGCGCTACGTCACGAATAGCAAAGCCGGCGGAAATCTCGTTTTGCGAAATATGCGTCCTAACACTGTAGGGCGCAGCGCCGCTGGCTCCAGCTTGCCCAGTCACACGGCGACCAGCCCCTGTCGATCAACTCACGGTCTTGCACCGCCCGGTTGAACGCGCTAAACTCACTTCAGAGGATTCCTCCTCCGGGAATCAGTCCCAACTTTCGTCCCTTACGATTCAAGGTGTTCGTCATGTTCAGAACGCTCAAACGACTCTGGCGGCAGCAATCCGGTCAAGATGCGGCGGAGTACGCCCTCCTCATCGTAGGAATCGCAATGGTGATTGTTGCGGTGCTCTACGCTTTCAGTGGTTCCACTGGCAACAGCTTTGGCGCGGCCACGAATACGGTGATGGGCACCGCGTCAAGCGGTTCTGGCGGAGGCAGCGGTGGCGGCGGTGGTGGTACGGGCGGCAGCGGCGGCTCGGGTGGTGGCAGCGGAAGCGGTCAGGGCAGCGGGAGTGGCGGAAGCGGCAGTAGCGGCGGCGGTAGCGGCGGCGGTAGCGGCAGTGGCGGCTCCGGTGGCAGCGGCGGGGCAGGCGGGAGCGGGGGGGGCGG
>Ga0210399_10000267_pt1 | contig 42566 bp, 36 predicted proteins | sample IncBWC14MmetaG_FD_150865 | JGI IMG/M metagenome (GOLD analysis project Ga0210399, IMG submission 150865) | Forest soil microbial communities from Barre Woods Harvard Forest LTER site, Petersham, Massachusetts, United States - Inc-BW-C-14-M | ecosystem: Environmental > Terrestrial > Soil >... | reverse complement strand
CGGGGAAAGAGCTGATCGCACGCGCCATCCACGCCCTCTCCCCGCGGCGGGACAAGGCCTTCATCCAGATGAACTGTGCGGCCATCCCCGCGGAGCTCATCGAGAGCGAGATGTTCGGCCACGTTCGGGGGGCCTTCACGGGCGCCCTCGGCGACCGCAAGGGCAAGTTCGAGAGCGCGGCCCACGGCACCCTGTTCCTGGACGAGATCGGGGACATGAGCCTGATGACCCAGGTGAAGTTGCTCCGTGTCCTGCAAGAGGGGGAGGTCACCCCGGTGGGGAGCGCGGAGAGCCGGCCCGTCGATGTGCGCATCCTGGCTGCCACCAGCAAGAACCTGGTCGAAGAGATCGAGCGGGGAGCCTTCCGGGAGGACCTTTACGACCGCCTCAATGTCCTCAACATCGCCGTCCCCCCCCTGCGGGCGAGGCGGGAGGACATCCCCGAGCTGGCCCAGCACTTCCTGCGCCTGTCCAGCGTGGAAAACGACCTCAAGCCCAAGCGGCTCGCGCCGCGGGCAGTGGACTTCCTGACCCAGCTCCCCTGGCGGGGCAACGTGCGCGAGCTGCGCAACCTGATGGAGCGGCTGGTGGTGCTGGTGAGCAAGGAGGTCGTGACGCACCGCGATGTGATGGAGGCGCTCCAGATGACGGGGGCGGGGGCGCCCGCGGACGGCGGCCCCCTGCCCCTGCGCCAGGCGCGATCGCGCTTCGAGCGGCAGTACATCCTGGAGCGGCTCTCTGCGAACCGAGGGAACCTCGGGGAGACGGCCCGCGACCTCGGGATCGAGCGGACCAACCTCTATCGGAAGATGAAGCAACTCGGCCTCAGCAGCGATAAAGGGGCCCGCACCCACACGGGGGCTCGGAAGACAACGAGCTAGCGACGGTGGTGCCCCCCCGCACGGAACTAACCGGGATCCCCCCCCAGGGGCGAGCCTTCGCCCCACCGGGCCCAGGAGTTCCAGCAAGGCGCGGACATCGGCGGGGTCGGCGATTCCCATTGCCGAACCGATGTTGCAGGACCGATAGCGGCTAGTTGCAATCACGCAGCATTCTGGGGGCCCCTTTTTCGGCTACTCGCCCGCAAAGTGCTGATTTATTGGATAATTAGTCATTTGGCTGATCGTTGGCGCGCTTCCTGCTTTAGAGGGTGTGCGATTGGGATCGCTTCATCCAGCCCTTTGCCGGCTGGTAGCGTCGGGGCCATCCGAAGCGTTCGACGAGGTTTGGAGGGAGCCGCGTCGGGCGCATCGGGCGTGGGGGTCACGTCGACCCCGCGGGCATCCGATGACCTCCAGCCGGGCCAGGCGGGTGACAGCGATCCCTTTTTTCTTGCCCTTCCCGCCCCTTTGACCGCCTCCCGCCCTGCGGTGTAGATTCAGCGTTTCGCCCTTCGGCGGGAGATTCACGAGTGGCCGCAAAGAAAGCCTTCATCACCGGCATCACCGGCCAGGACGGCAGCTACCTGGCGGAGCTCCTCCTCGAGAAGGGGTACGAGGTCCACGGGCTGGTGCGTCGGAGCAGCTCGTTCAACACCTGGCGCATCGACCACGTGCGTGACCATCTGATCCTTCACTACGGGGACCTCGTGGACCAGAACAGCCTGATCCGCACCCTGGAGGGCGTTTCCCCGGACGAGGTCTACAACCTGGCCGCCCAGAGCCACGTCAAGGTTTCCTTCGAGATGCCGGAGTACACCGGCAACGTTACCGCGCTCGGGGTCTTGCGCCTCCTCGACGCCCTGCGCGAGCTGGGCTTCTCCGCCCGCGTGTACCAGGCGGGCAGCTCGGAAATGTACGGCCTCGTCCAGGAGACGCCCCAGACGGAGCGCACGCCCTTCCATCCCCGCTCGCCCTACGGGGTGTCCAAGGTCTTCGGCCATTGGACCGCGATCAACTACCGGGAAGGCTACGGCATGCACGTCTCCAACGGCATCCTCTTCAACCACGAGTCGCCCCGGCGGGGGGAGAACTTTGTGACCCGCAAGATCACCATGGGCCTGGCCGCGATCAAGAAGGGGAAGACCCGCGAGCTGCGGCTCGGGAACCTGGAGGCCCGCCGGGACTGGGGCTTTGCCAAGGACTACGCCGAGGCCATGTGGCTCATGCTCCAGCGCGATAAGCCGGACGACTACGTGGTGGCCACGGGGGAGAACCACTCCGTGCGGGAGTTCCTGGAGGAGGCCTTTTCCTACGCCGGCCTCGATTGGCGGGAGTACGTGAAGGTGGACCCCAAGTACTTTCGCCCCGCGGAGGTGGATCTGCTTCTCGGCGACCCCGCCAAGGCCCAAAAGGTCCTGGGCTGGAAGACCCGGGTCGGATTCCGGGAGCTCGTCCGCCTCATGGTAGACGCGGACATGGAGGGGCAGGGCCGCTAGGCGGCGGGGACGGGGCCGGCCTTGGTCTCGATGAGCGCGTCCAGCTCCTGCTTCAGGCGGCCCAGGATCTCGTCGTAGGTGAACATCCCCACCGTCTCCGTCTGGCGCTTCAGGTTGACGTGGGTGGGGCCGCACCAGAGACCGAGGTCCGCGTCGTCGGTCTCTCCGGGGCCGTTCACCCGGCAGCCCATGACGGCGATGGTGAGGGCGTGCCGCTCGGCGTAGACCGACATCTTCTTCACCGCCTCCGCCAGCTCCACGAATTTCTCGTTCTCCACCCTCGAGCAGGAGGGGCAGGAGATGATGTTGAGGCGGTCGTCGTCGAAGACAGGGACCGAGCGGTAGCGGCCGGCGGCGATGTCGGCCAGGATTTGCTGGCCGACCACCACCTCCTCGTACTTGCGGGGGTTGGGGAGGGTGAGGCTGACCCGCAGGGTGTCGCCGATCCCCCGGGAGAGGAGCTGCTCGAAGGCCACCCGGGTCTTTATGATCCCCTCGGGAGGGACACCGGCCTCGGTCACGCCCAGGTGGAGGGGGACGTCGGGGCGGAGGGCCGCGAAGCGGGTGTTGGCGTCGATCACCTTGCGGGGGTGTGAGTCCTTGAGGCTCACCACGTAGCGGTCAAAGCCCAGCTCGTCCAGCATCCGGCAATGGTCGAGGGCCGACTCCACGAGGGCGGCGACGTCGTCCTCGGGATGGCGGGCCTTGGTCTCCGGGTCCACGCTCCCGCAGTTGACGCCCACGCGAATCGCGCAATCGTGGTCGCGGGCGACCGCGGCCAGGAAGCGCACCTTCTCCCGGACCGGCTTCTCCTTCTCGTGATGGTAGAGATGGCCGGGGTTGTAGCGCACCTTGTCCACGTGGGGGGCCACCTGGGCGGCCAGGCGGTAGTTCTCCTGCAGATCCACGACCAGGTTGGCCGTGGTCTGCCGCCGGATCTCGGCCAGGGCTTCCACGTCCCGGGTGTTGTCGACGGCAATGCGGACGAGGGCCGCCCCCGCCTGGGCGATGGACTCTGCTTGGGCCACGGTGGCGTCGATGTCCTGGGTGCGGGTGGCGCACATGCTCTGCACCCCCACCGGGTGGCCTGCGCCCAGGGCCACCTTCCCGATGCGCACGGTGCGGGTCGGGTTCCGCTTCATACCTTCCCGCATCGTAACAGAGGCGCTCGGCTGCGCCAAGGCGCCCTCATTCCATCTGCTCCAGGGCCCGCACTCCCTGCCGCATGGGAAACCAGAAGGTGGCCAGGCTCGTGGCGAGGGCGGCCACGAGGCAGAGGGCCATCAGCACCCGGCGGCCCAGCGCGATCGGCTCCCCCCGGTATTGGTGCCAGAGATAGACGGATGCCGGCCAGGCGAGGAGACCGACCACGACCAGGATGAAGAGAACGGCGAGGACCATGAAGGCGATGCCCCCGTAGGAGCCCGCGACCTGGGTGAGGTTCTCGGCGGAGAAGCGCGGATACCGCGCCCCCATCCCCGCGGCCAGGCCCACGAGGGCGAAACTCATAAAGAAGATGGCCACCCCCCCCAGCACCCGCAGAACGGGGGTCACCCCCAGCAACTCGTTGGAGACGAGGGTCAAGGTCTCGGCCAGGAATAGGATGGGGACGAGGCCGGTCCAGAACTTCGACCACAGGAAGGCCGTCATGGTGACGGGGGAGGCCCGGACCAGCCAAAAGGCGGAGCCCTCGGCGGACACGGCAGGGAAGACGAAACGCACCGCGACCGCAGAGAGCACGAACGCGGCCATGCCCAGGTTCACAAAGGCGTAGGCGTTCTTGATCACGCCGCTCATGTAGGGGATCCGCTCCAGGTCCAGGACCCGGAAGTTGTAGACGTAGACCAGGGCCAAGGCCAGGAGGAGCAGGAGCTGCGACCACTGGGCGGTGTCCCGCAGGAAGACCTTGAGGTCCTTGAGGAGCAAGTGGCGGGAGACGGGCGTGAGGGGCAGGTAGGAGGCGAGGGTCTCCAGAAGCCGCAGGCGGGTGAAGCGCGCCTTGCGGGCCTCCTGCGCCTTGCTCCAGGCCGAGAAGTAGTGCCGGGTGAAGGCCAGGCGGGTCAGGATGGTGAAGGCGAGGGCGGTGGTCCACAGGGACCCCAGGTGCAAGACGTCGATCCCGCCCTGGAGGGCGGTGAAGAGGCTCTCCCCGGCCCAGAAGGAGGGCAGGAGGGGCGTGAGGGGGGACTGCAGGGTCGCGAAGAAGGCGGTCACGTCGGGGAGGGATTGGACGCTGAGCAGCCGCTCCGGGCGCAGAACCCGAAGGAGCAGGATCAGGCTGATGGCAAAGAGCACGCCCATCAGCATCAGGACATCCCGGGCCCGGCGGGCGGGGAAGATGCTGACCAAGAGCAGGGTCAACGCGCAGCCCGCGGCCACGGGGATGATCACGAAGGGCACGAGCGTCAAGCCGGCGGTCAGGTAGTAGCCAGCCCCCGCACAGCGGGCCAGGCCCACGGCCAAGAGCACGGGCAAGAGGAAGGTGACCACCATCCAGGAGGATTGGCCCAGGGTCTGGACGTAGCGGGAGTAGAAGAGACGGTGCCGGGGAACCGGGGCCGCCACCAAGAGGCGTAGGTCTTCGGAGAGGAAGAAGGTGGAGAGGGAGGTGACGAGGGCGCTGAAGGCGAGGAAGGAAAGGAAGGTCAAGAAGAGCCAGGACAGACCCAGGCGCACCAGGTAGTCCCCGAGTTCCTCGTAGTCCAGGAGCTGCAGGGTGAGGTAGAAGACGACCGCGAAGATGGCGACCCCAACCAGAAGGCCGATGCTCCCGAAGAGCGTGACCCGGGCCGCGTCCCCACGCTCCCGGCGGCGCATCCGGTTCCGCAAAGCCAGGAGGACGGGCCGCAGGAGGTAGGGGAAGGCCTCCGTCACAGCGCCTCGTCGATCTCCTGCAGGCCGCCGCCGCCGGTCAGCTTCAGGAAGACCGGGGTCAGATGCTCGGCCTCGCCTCCGGCCAGGATGCGCAGCTCGTCCACCGTCCCCCGGGCGATGATGCGGCCCCCCTGGATAATGCTGATGCGATCGCACATCTCCTGGGCCACCTCCAGGGTGTGGGTGCTCATCAATATGGCCACGCCCTTCCGGCTCATCACCCGGAACACATCCTTGATGAGCCGCGCTCCGCGGGGGTCAAGACCTACCATGGGCTCATCCACGAGGATGGCCCGCGGCCGATGAAGAAAGGCCGCGCATAGGACCAGCCGCTGCTTCATGCCGTGGGAAAAGCTCTCGATGAGCTCACCCTCCCAGGGGCCGAGTTCGAAGAGGTCCAGCATCTCCAGGAGGCGCCCCTGCACGGCCTGGGCTTCGAGGCCGTAGAGGCCCGCGTGGAAGCGAAGGAACTCGCCCGCGGTGAGCTTTTCGTAGAGGAAGGGCCGGTCGGGGATGAACCCGAGGGCGCTCTTGGCGGCCTCCGGTTCCCGGGACAGGTCGTGCCCGTCAATGACGATGCGCCCGCGGGTGGGCTTGAGCAACCCCGCGATGATACGGATGGTGGTGGTCTTGCCCGCCCCGTTCGGCCCCAGGAAGCCGTGGATCTCGCCTTTGGGCACCTCCAGACTGACGCCGTCCACGGCCGTGAACGCTCCGTATCTCTTGACCAGGTCTTGGACCAGGATCATTACCGCTCCCTACCGCCTGAGAAAGGACCAGCAGCCCCGTCCGCCGCCGTCCCGACGCGGGATCGGGATGTCGAGGGGCGGGCGGTCCATGTTTTGGCCAACCAGGACGGGGGTGGATCCGGGCCGTGTCTGGAGCTCGAGGATGCTGAGCCGTGCCCGGCCGACGATGCCGAGGATGGCGGCCTGACGGTCCAGCCCGCCGCGAGCCAGGCGGATATGGGTGGCATCGGCGGGGAACTGGTTCAGGGTGGGATCCACGGGCAGCCAGAGCCCGCGCCCGGGGGGCCCCTCCACGTAGACCTCGGGCCAGGCGTGGTAGTAGAAAGCGCCCCGCACGTACACGAGCCCAACCGCGATCCGGGAGGGGATACGGAGCGAGCGGGCCATGGCCACGTAGAGGACGGTGTGTTCGTTGCAGTCGCCGACGCGGGTGCGCAGGACCTCGAGGGCGTCGGGGAGGCTCACCGTCGGCTTCTTCTCCAGAATCGCGTGGACGTAGCGAACCAGTTTCTCGGCCCTCTCTCGGGGCCCGCGCGCCTCGGAAGTGGCCCCTTTGGCCTCGTTCACGATCGCAGGGGCATCGCTCTCCAGGAACGGCTCCGGAGCCAGGAAGCCCGCGGCTTCCGGGTCGGCGGGACCGGGGAGCAAGGTGCGGGCATCGACGATCTCGAAGACGTCGCCCGAGACCGACTGCCCGGCGCCTTGGAGCTCGGGGTCGGAGAAGCCCTCCCCCCCCGTGAGCCGCACCCGCAGGCGTTCCACCGCGGTAGGGTCATCGATCCGTCGGGAGGGGGGGGCCACCACCGGCACCGCGGCCGCCTCCAGCATGTCGGTCTGGATCTGACCGGGGACGGCCAGGGCGGTGGCCCGCTCCGGGGACTCCCGGACCACGATCATGCCGATCGGGCTCTCCTCGCGGACCACCTCCCCGAGGTCGGTCAGCCAGGAGGTGGACTTCACGCCAGCGAAGACCGTCTCCACGCGAAAGGCGGGCACGGGCCGGCCCGCCGACCCCACGATCTCGCGCGCCTTCACCTCCAGGACCATGCGCGCGTTGTGGAGCGTGGCCGGATCGAAGACCGAGACCTCGAACTTCTTGCCCGGGGCCAAGCCCTCCGCGGCCAACCGGCGGGGCAGGCTCATGGCCAGAGCCGGGGCCTCGGGAAGGATCCGGGTCTCGGACCGGGTGCCGGACGGCGTGCGCACGGTGAGGGTCAGGCGGAGGCCCTCCAGAACGCCCTCCACCACGGTGGGCCCGGTGCCGGGGTCGAGGGAGAAGGAAAACCTGCGCAGGGCGAAAGCGGAGTCGACCCGGGCCGTGCTCTGGATGCGGACCGCGGTCGGGGCCCCGAGCAGGTTCATTTGCAAGCGCGCGTCTTCCTGCAGGTCATAGCCCTCGGGGTTTGGGCTGACCTGGCTCACAGAGAATCCGATCTTCTCGTTGCGATAGTAGATGCCCCGCCATTGGGCGGTCGAGCCGTAGCGGGCCAGGTCGGCGGCGAGGGCCACGGCGGGCGTCAGGTAGGCCTGGCGAACCAGAAACCCCATCTGCGCGAGCCAGGCCAGAAGCACGAGCAAAGAGAGGCCGCGCCCCAGAAGGGGAGGGACGGGACGGAGGAACGTCACACCATGACCTGGAGCGCCCCGCCCGGCATGAGCCATTATACCGCCCGGGGCGGCGGGCCACGGCTCTGCGTCGGCCCTTGGGCGCGGTGCTAGACTCCCGGGGTGGACCCCTCCGCGGTCGAGATCGTGCTCGTGCGGCCCGCCCGTCCCGGCAACGTGGGGGCCGCCGGCCGGGCCATGAAGAACATGGGAATCCGCGTGCTCAAGCTGGTGGGTCCCCCCGTGGCGCTCCAGGGGCCGGAAGCGCGCCGGCTCGCGCACGGCGCCGAGGACGTGCTCGATGGCGCCACCGTTTGGGAAGACCTGGGCGCAGCCGTGGCCCCGAGCACGCTGGTCGTGGGTACGTCAGGCCGTCCCGCCCCCGGGGCTTGGACGCCCCGTCAGATGGCGCACGAAGCCACCGCCCTGGCCGGGGGGGGACGGGTCAGCCTGGTTTTCGGCCCCGAGGCCACCGGCCTGACGCGGGAAGAGCTGGCTCTCTGCCACCGGCGCGTACATATCCCGACCGACAGCGCCCAGCCTTCCTTGAATCTCGCCCAGGCCGTCCTCCTCGTGGCTTATGAGATCCGGCTCTCCTCGATCGGCCCCCGCGAGGAGGAGGCGGAGGCCCGCGCCTCCACGGGCGAGCAGGAGCAGGCCCTGGACGAACTGCGCCACGCCCTGCTCGGCATAGGCTATCTGAACCCGGACAACCCGGAGGCCATCCTGGCCGAGATCCGGGTCCTGCTCTCGCGGGCGGGACCGACGCCGCGCGAAGTGTCCCTCCTGCGTGGCCTCGCCCGCCAGATCGGCTGGGCGGCGCGGATTGCGCGCGGGCGGGCGGCGAGCAGATAATGTCGAACCGGTGGATCGCGGGAGGCGAGAGTGAGCGAGCTGCGGGTCCCTACCGTGGCCCTGAATGCCGAGGTGCTGTGCGGAGACGGTCGCACCTTCCTCGGCCGCATCTTCGTGCCTGCCTCCGCCCTAGGCCATGCCGGGGCCATGCGTCCTGAGGAGTGGATGAACGAGCCCTCCGACTTCTTCCCCTTCCTGCCCGACGACGCGGAAGGGCCGGTGATCCTCAACCGGCGGGAGATCCTCATCATCAGCGTCCCCGCATCTGCGGACGCGGACGAGGTCTTGGAAGAGGCCGCGAACCCCCGCCGGCGGGTGGCCATCGAGTGCGGAGGCCGCCGGTTGGAGGGCGTCATTGTGATCGACATGCCCCAGAACCAGAGCCGGGTCCTGGACTACCTGAACCGGGCGGGGGGGTTCCTGACCCTGCGCGCGGGCGAGCGGCACCACCTCATCCGGAAGGGGCGCATCACGCGCGTCCTGGAACTCCAGGGGGAATGAGGCCGTGTCCCTGGATCGGCTCATCCAGCAAGCGGCCAAGGCGGGGGGGCAGGAGCTGCGGCTCCTCCCCGGCCGCAGGATCGTGATCCTGACCCCGGCCGGGGAGCGCGAAGTGCAAGGCCCGCTCCAGACCCCGGCCAGCATCGAGGAGCTGCTCGCCCCCGTCCTCAGCGAGGACTCGAGGAAGAGCCTGGCCGCCGGCACTCGCGCGGAATGGCGGATGGAGGTGGCGGGGGTGGGAGAGGTACGAGCCCTAGCCGAGCTCCGGCCGGGCTCGACGCGGGCCGTGTTCAGCCTGGACAACGTTCGGGCCCCCGTCCCCGCCTCCGCCGCGCCCCGGGCCAAGCCCGCCGGCACCGCGGCCGAGATGGAGGAGCTGCTCACCCTGCTCTTCGACATGAAGGCCTCCGACCTGCACCTCTCCGTGGGCTCGCCCCCCCTGGTCCGCCACGATGGCGAGATTAAGCCGTTCCCCGGCCGGGCTGTACTGACCCCCGCCGACACCGAACGCCTGCTCTGGCCCATCGCTCCCGAGCGAAACCGGGACGAGTTCAAGCGGCGCAACGACACCGACTTTGCTTATGAAATCCCGGGGGTGGCCCGTTACCGCTGCAATTTCTTCCGGGATCGGAAGGGGATGGGGGGGGTCTTCCGCGTCATCCCCACCCAGATCATCACCGCCGAGGAGATGGGCCTCTCTAGGGAGATTCTCCAACTCTGTCACCTGCCCAAGGGCCTGGTCTTGGTCACCGGCCCCACGGGGTCGGGCAAGTCGACGACGCTGTGTGCGCTCATCGACTACATCAACCGCTCCCGCACCGACCACATCATCACCATCGAGGACCCCCTCGAGTTCGTCCACGAGAACAAGAAGTGCCTGATCAACCAGCGGCAGGTGGGAGACCACACCGCCTCCTTCAAGGACGCCCTGCGCGCGGCCTTGCGCGAGGATCCCGACATCGTGCTGGTGGGGGAGATGCGGGACCTGGAGACGGTGGCCATCGCCATCGAGACCGCGGAGACCGGTCACCTGGTCTTCGGCACCCTCCACACCTCGTCCGCCCCCTCCACCGTGGACCGGATCATCGACCAGTTCCCCGCCGATCGCCAGGGACAGATCCGGGTCATGCTCGCGGAGAGCCTGAAGGGTGTCATCAGCCAGATGCTGTGCAAGAAGATCGGGGGCGGCCGCGTGCCCGTGCTGGAGGTGCTGATCGGGATCCCTTCCGTCGCCAACCTCATCCGGGAGGCCAAGATCTTCCAGATCCCGTCCATCATGCAGACGGGAAAGAAGTACGGCATGTGCCTCATGAACGAGAGCTTTACCGACCTCGTGAAGAGGAAGATCGTGGATCCCCAGGAAGCCTACGCCAAGACGCTCGACAAGACGGGGTTGCTCTCCTCCTTCCGGAAGAACGGCATCGACACCTCCTGGGCGCCGGCCGAGCCAGCCACGGGCGCGGCTCCCCACGCATGATGGGCTCCGCGATGGCAGGAGGCGGCCCCCCATAAGCCCGCCCCGGGACGAGGTCAGCGCGGCCGCCGAGCGGGCCCTCCTCGTGGGGCTCACCGCAGGGCGAGGGACCCGGGTGCGGACCGAGTCGTCGGTGGAGGAGCTCGGCCTCCTCGCCCGCTCCGCGGGAGCGCGCGTGGTGGGCAGCCTGATCCAGGAGCGGAAGCGGCAGGACCCCGCCACCCTCATCGGTCGGGGCAAGGTGCAGGACGTGGTCCGCCTCTCCGAGGAGCGGGACGCGAACCTCCTTCTCTTCAACGACGAACTCACTCCCGCCCAGCAGCGGAACCTCGAGAAAGCGGTGGGGCGCAAGACCCTCGACCGCACGCAGCTCATTCTCGACATCTTCGCGCGGCGGGCGCGCACCCGGGAGGGCCGGCTCCAGGTGGAGCTGGCCCAGCTCGACTACCTGCTGCCCCGGCTCACGGGACGTGGCGTTCTGCTCTCCCGCCTGGGGGGCGGGATCGGAACGCGGGGGCCCGGAGAGACCAAGCTGGAGACCGACCGACGCCGGATCCGACAGCGGATCCAGGCCGTTCGGCGGGAGATCGAGAAGGTGGGGCGTGAGCGCAACACCCGCCGCGAGGCCCGGCAACGGGGGGCGGTGCCGGTAGTGGCCCTCGTCGGCTACACAAACGCGGGGAAATCCACCCTCTTCAACGCCCTCACCCGGGCACGGGCCCCCGTCTCGGATCAGCTCTTCCTGACCCTCGATCCCCTGGTGCGGCGGGTGCGGCTGGGGGCGGGCCGGGGGGTGCTGCTCGTGGACACCGTGGGGTTCATCCAGAAGCTTCCCCATACCCTCGTGCCCGCCTTCCGGGCGACCCTGGAGGAGGTGGTGGCGGCCGACCTCCTCCTCCACGTGGTGGACGGCTCCGCAGACGACGTGGAGGAGCGGGAGGGGGCGGTGGAGAAGGCGCTCCGGGAGATCGGAGCCGGCGAGCGTCCCTCCATCCTGGTCCTCAACAAGTGCGACCGCACGCTGCCCGCCCGATCCGCGGCCCTGAGGGGCGCCCGCCCGGGATCGCTCCTGGTCTCCGCGGAAACCGGCGAAGGCCTCCCCGAGCTCACCGCGGAGTTAGCCGCCCGCCTCGACCTGCTGCCCCGCAGCGTCCGCTTGCGTTTCCGGGCCGAGGACGCGCGCGGCATCGCCGGCGTCTACGCCTGCAGCCGCGTGCTCTCCCACGAGGTGATCGGGGAGGAGGTCCGGATCGACGCCGAGATTCCGGAGCGCCTCCTCCCTCGGTTCCGGGAGCACCTGATTTGAGGCCGGCCCGGGAAATCGCAGCCACCCTCCTGGCCGCAGCCGCTCTCTCCTGCGCGCGCCCCACCCCCCCCCGCGTGCCGGAGGGCGAGGACTACGTGTTTCCGGGCGCGCGCCCGGGAGAGCTGGGGCTGGAGGAGAGCCGCCGGATCGAGAAGGCCTGGCGGAGCCTGACCTCGGGGGACGCGGCCGCAGCCACGGAGAGCTTCCGCCGGCTGCTCGCGCAGCGGCCGGGCCTCGTCCCCGCGGAAACGGGACTCGGCTACGCGCGGCTGCGGGCCGGCCGCTTCGGGGAGGCCGGTACCGTCTTTGACTCCGTCCTCGCCCGCGCGCCGGACTATCTGCCCGCACTCCTGGGGGCGGGGTCGGCCGCGTCGCGGCGGGGCGAGGCCCTGGCCGCCCTCGGCTTCTACCGCCGAGCGCAGGTGGTGGCCCCCCAGGATTCCGTGGCCCGGCGGAGGCTGGCCGAGGTGAAGCTGCAGGTCACGGAGCGGCGGGTGGCGGAGGCCCACGCGGCGCTCCAGGCCGGGGACGGGGAACGGGCCGTCGAGATGTACCGCCTGGCCTTAGAGGTCGCTCCCGAAGTGGGAGGCCTGCGTCTGGAATTGGCCAACCTGCTTGTCTCCCGGGGCGAGGCCGCCGCCGCCGCCGCCGTGCTGGAGGCGGATCCGGAGGCGGATCGCCAGGTGCTCATCCGTCTGGGCGAGGTTCTGATCGGCCTCGGCGAATACCCCCGGGCCCTCGAGGCTTACCGGCGCCTCCTGGCCCGGGACCCCCGGGACCCGGAAGCGCTCCGGCGTTCCCGGGAGGCCCGCGAGGCCCTGGAGCTCCTCCAGATGCCGGAGGAGTACCGGCTCATCGCGGCCGCCCCTCGCATCACCCGGGCCGACCTCGCCGCCCTGGTGTCCGTGAGAGTGACCGCGCTTGCCCGGATCACGAATCGCGAGCCGAAAGTGGCGGTCGACATCTCGGGCTCCTGGGCCCGCGAGCACATTGTCACCGTCCTCGCTCTGGACATCATGGACGTCTACCCCAACCACACCTTCCAGCCGGGGGCCTTCGTGCGGCGGGGCGACCTCGCCCGCGCCCTAGGCCGCACCCTCGACCTCCTCCGCTACCCCCGCTCCCCGTCCCCGGCCCTGACCGACATGCCGCCCACCAACCTGTTCCACGACGACGCGGTGAGGGCGGTGGGAGCGGGGCTCCTCGAGCTGAGCCCGACCGGGGCTTTCGAGCCGTGGCGCCCGGTCTCCGGCCGCGAGGCCCTGGACGTACTCGAAGCCCTGGTCCGCCTGGTCGGGCCCTGACCTCTCGGGAACGGCGCTCCCTTTGGCCCCCGGGTAACACCCGCCCGGGAATGCTGATACCATCCGCCTCGGAGGCACCCTATGGACGAGCGTGAGCTCCTGCGCACCGTCCCGCTCTTCTCGGAACTGAGCGACACCGACATCGCCAGCCTCGGGCGCCTGGCCACGAGGCGAAAGTTCCCCAAGGACACGGTTGTCTTCTTCGAGAACGAGGAGGGCGACTTCTTCTTCATGATCCTGGAGGGGAGGATCAAGGTCACGATCCTGGGGGACGACGGCCGGGAGATCATCCTCTCCGTGCTCGGGCCGGGCGACTTTTTCGGGGAGATGGCGCTCCTCGACAACGAGCCGCGGTCGGCCACCGCCATCGCGGTGGAGGAGAGCGAGCTGCTCTCCCTCCACCGCACGGACTTCCAAAGCGTGCTCGCCGACAATCGGGCCATCACGACCGCCCTCATCCGGGTCCTCACCGCCCGCCTCCGACATGCAAACCACCAGATCTCAACCCTCGCCCTTCTAGACGTCTACGGGCGAGTGGCGCGGGTCATCCTGGACATGGCCCGGGAGGAGGGGCGACGGCTCAAGGACGGCCGGATCGCATTCCGGCGGGCCACCCACCAGGAGATCGCGAACCGCATCGGGACCACGCGGGAGACCGTGACCCGCATGCTGAAGGACCTGGAGCGCCAGGCCTTGATCCGGGTGGAGGGTCGCGAGATCGTGCTCCAGCCGGGGTTCGAGAAGGTCTTCGACTAGCCCGGCCGGGCGCCCGTGCTTGCCGGGCGCAACCCTTGCCGCATCGTCTTCGCCCCTGACCGCTCATCTCCCTCTCATCGGCCACGCCACCGTCCCTTGCCGCGCCTAGGAGGGTGCCTCTCCGCCGGGGCGGCGTCCAGCGCGTGCTATGCTGATCGCCCCACTGAGGTCGTTTGGCGGCTTTCATCGATCACGAGCGGCGTCTCCGAACACCCTGGCGGATCGCCATCTTCCTGGCCAGCATCATCGGTGTCGAGCTCGGCGGCGCCCTCGTGGTCGGAATCGGACTCGCGGGTCTGCTCCTCCTGGGCGGGAAGAACCTACAGACGCTGCAGACGCCGGACGGGCGCGTGTGGGGCCTGATCGCGGCCGCCTTTCCGCGCGCCGCGCTCACCCTGGGCGTGGTCTGGTTCTGCCGGAGGGTGCTCGATCGGCGACCGATGCGGTCTTTAGGCCTGGGTCGACCGCGGGCCTCGGCCCTCACGGGGTTTGCCGGCGGGCTCGCCCTGATCACGTTACCAGCCGGGCTGCTGATCGGGATCGGTGGCTATCGGTTCGTCGGAGTATCGGCTTCCCTGCAGACCGCCGCCCTGGTCCCCACGCTGCTGCTGGCCGCCTTCCAGGAGGAGATCGTTTGCCGGGGCTATATCCTGCAAAACCTGATCGACATAGGGCGCCCGATCACGGGTGTCCTGGTCTCGTCGGTTCTATTCTGGCTGTCCCACAGCTTCAACGAGGGCGTCTGGTCGTCTCCGCTCCCCTCGGTGAACTTGCTCCTGGCCGGCGTCCTCCTGGCCCTCGCCTACCAGGTGGGCGGCGACCTGTGGTTTCCCACCACCCTGCACTTCGGCTGGAACTTCGGACAGGGCGTCCTCCTGCAGTTGCCCATCAGCGGCCTCCGCACCGACGGGCTCTTCGATCTCGAGCTGACGGGGCGGCTCCCCGCCTGGATCACGGGCGGGGCCTTCGGTCTGGAGTCGTCGGCCGTCGTGGCCTCGGTACAGCTTCTGGCGGTTCTGGCGCTGGCCGGGATTCTCCGGCAGCGACCAAAGAACGACCCGCCTGCGGTCGAGCCCCCGCGGACGGACATCCTGCCGCCGCCGGCGCCCGCGGCCCCCCCTCCGGGACGACCCTTTCCTTGGCTCTACGTCGGTTTGGGCTGTGCGGTCCTGGCCGCAGGCGGGCTGATCCTGGCCGGGATCGTGGTGTACTACGCGGACCGCTCGATCAAACAGTGGGTGAGCGAGGCGAGAGACCCGGCGGCGCGAGAGGCCAAGGCCAAGCGCCTGTTGGGTGCCGCGGAGCTCCCGGAGGGATATGCCGCCGTGGCCTCAGCTTCCGTCCCGTACCTCTTCGACGTGGTCCTGCTGTCCGACTCACGGCCGAGGGCGGGGGGTCGCCCGCTGCTGGGTGAACAGGGCTTCTTATATACGAGGATGCGGTGGGCCCAACCGGCGGACCGCGAAGAGCTGCGCGAGGTGGTCGACGGCCGGCGGGGCCAGGCGCGCCTCCTGAGCCAGCAGCAGATCGCCGTCCACGGGAGTGTGTTGCGCCGGGGCCATCTGACGACGGCCGGAGCCTCCGTCACCTACACGGTGGAACGCGGCGAGTTTTCCTATACGTCGTTCTCGCACTCGGGGCTTCACGCCCTGCTCCTCATTGAGTGTGCCGCCGACCCCGGGGCCCGGATCGGCGTCTGGTTCACCCCGGAGGGGGCGGGAAGCGAGGTCTCGCCGCCTGGGCTTGAGGGATCGCCGGCCGACGATGCTGCGCTGAGCGCCTTCCTCGACCACTTCCGCTTCTGCGGCTAGGGCACCGCTCGCGCGGAGCGGCGGCCCGATGGGAGGCACGATTTTCGGGCGCCCCTGAGGCTAGTCGAGCCCGCCCCTCCCCCCGGCTCGGGTGCGGGCCTTGGGGGCTTCCAGTCGGAGCAGGCCGTCGCGAAAGGTGGCGGTGACGCGAGCCGGGTCCACCTCCTCTCCTAGGCGGAAGGTGCGGGAGAAGGACCCGTAGCTGCGCTCCATGCGGTGAAAGGACTCGGGCCGCGTGCCTCCCGCCCGCCGCTCGCCCTTCACGGCCAGGGTGTCGCCGTCGACCTGGATCTCGATATCGTCCTGCCCCATCCCGGGCAGCTCGATCTCCACCACGAAGGCCTCTCCCGTCTCGTACACATCTGCGAGCGGGACCCAGCATCCGGAGAGGGTAAAGGAGTCCTCCATCCGGCCCCGGTCCAGGGATGCCTCGAACAGGCGGTTCATGCGTTCCTGGAGATTCAGGAGGTCCTGGAGGGGGTCGGACCGGTGAAGGGGCACGCCCCAAGTGTACGGCGGTCCGGGGGGCCGGGCAACGGGCTCACCCGCCCAGGCGCTTCTTCAACTCGGCCAGTAGGGCCAGGGCCTGGAGGGGGGTCAGCAGGTCGGGGTCCGCCCGGCGGAGTTCGTCGAGGACCGACTCATCCTGCCCGGAGAAGAGGGCGAGCTGGCGCCCCGTGGCCGTCGCTCCCCCCTCCGCGTGGGCGAGGCGGGGCCGGCCCTCGCGGTCGAATTCCGTCCGCTCCAGGTTGGCCAGGATCTCCTGGGCCCGAACCACCACGGGGGCGGGGAGGCCGGCCAGCCTCGCCACATGGATCCCGAAGGACCGGTCGGAGCCGCCGGGCTCGATCTTGCGGAGGAAGATTACGCTGTCGCGCCACTCGCGGGCGGAGACGTGGAGGTTGCCAACCCCGGGGCGGTCGGCCGCGAGATCGGTCAGCTCGTGGTAGTGGGTGGCGAAGAGGGTCTTGGCCCCCGCCTTCTCCGCGATGTGCTCGGCTACCGCCCAGGCGATGGAGAGGCCGTCGAAGGTGGCCGTGCCCCGGCCAATCTCGTCGAGCAGGATCAGGCTGCGGGGAGTGGCATGCCGGAGGATGTGGGCCGTCTCCTGCATTTCCACCATGAAGGTGGATTGTCCGCGCAGGATCTGGTCGGTGGCCCCCACCCGCGTGAAGATGCGGTCCAGCACTCCCACCTTGGCCTCGCGGGCGGGAACGAAGCTGCCCATCTGGGCCATGAGGGCGATGAGAGCGGTCTGGCGGAGGAAGGTGGACTTTCCGCCCATGTTGGGGCCGGTGAGAATGAAGAGACGGGGGCTGCCCTCCCCCTGAGCGAGGTCGTTGGCCACGAACGGCTCGGGGAGGACCCGTTCCATCACCGGGTGGCGGCCGTCCGCGTAGGTCAGCTCGTCCCCCCGCGAGACCCTGGGCTTCACGTAGTCGTAGCGGCAGGCCGCCTCCGCGAGGGCGGCCAGGACGTCCAGGCCGGCCGCGGCCCGCGACGTGGCCTGAAGGCCGCGCCCGGCCGCCGCCACCCGGCCGCGCAGGGCCTCGAAGAGCTCCTCTTCGCGCGCTTGGATCCGCTCGTCGGCGCGGAGGACCTTGTCCTCGTATTCCTTAAGCTCCGGGGTAATGAAGCGTTCGCCGCCGGCGATGGTCTGCTTGCGGATGTAGTCCGAGGGTACGAGGCCGAGGTTGGGCTTGCTGACCTCGAGGTAGTAGCCGAAGACACGGTTGAAGCGCACTTTCAGGGAGCCGATCCCGGTCCGGATCCGCTCCCGCTCCTCGATTCCGGCGATGGTGGTGCGCCCCCCGCGGCTGATCCCTCGCAGCTCATCCAGCTCGGGGTCCACCCCGTCGCGCACCACGCCGCCGTCCGCGAGCGAGGCGGGCGGAGCGTCCACGAGCGTGGCCTCGATGTCGGCCGCGACCTCCAGGGGAGGGTCCACCTCCTTGGCCAGGCGGCGGGAGAGGGGGGCCTGGCATTCCCCCAGGGCCTCCTGCGCGGCGGGGAGCGCGCGCAGGGATGCGGCCAACGCGATCAGATCGCGCGGCCCGGCCGTCCCCAGGGCCACGCGGCCGAGGATGCGATCCAGGTCCTGGACCCCACCCAAGGCCTCGCGCAGACGGCCGCGTTCCAGGGTGCGGAACGCCATTTCCTCCACCGCGTCCAGCCGGTCTTGGATCCGCTCCACCTCCAGCAAGGGGCGGAGGATCCACTCCCGCAGGAGGCGGGAGCCCATGGCGGTGCCCGTCTGGTCCAGGACCTCCAGGAGGGTGCCCTGGCGGCCCCCGTCCGCGAGGTTCTCTACGATCTCCAGGTTGCGGCGGGTGAGGCCGTCGATGACCAGCACCTCCGAGGGCCCCCGGGTGACGAGACCCGTCACGTGGGTGAGGTCCCGCTTCTGGGTCTCCTGGACGTAGCGGAGGGCAGCCCCCGCAGCCGCGGTGGCGCGGGGCCGGCCCTCGCAACCAAAGGCCTCCAGGGTCAGGACCCCAAATTGGGCGAGGAGCTGGCGCCGGGCAGCCCCGGGATCGAAGGCGCGCTCCTCCATCTCCGCGCGCGGGATTGAGGCCTCGGGCTGGACCGGGTCCGTGAGCCAGGAGGGGAGGGTCACGCCCCGCGGCACCAGGATTTCGCGGGGCCGGGTGGCTCCGATCTCATCCCGGAGACGCTCCCAGTAGCCCGGCGCCTCCCACTCCGCAACGAAGAACTCGCCCGTGGTGGGCTCGAGCCAGGCGGCCCCCAGGGTGGCGGGCCCGGGATCGAGGGCGAGCACGAAGGAGGTCTCGCGCGCCTCCAGGGCGGAGGCCTCCAGCTGCGTGGCGGGGGTGATCACGCGCACCACCTCCCGCTTGACCACGCCCTTGGCCAGCCGGGCATCCTCCATCTGCTCGCAGAGGGCGACCCGGAAGCCCCTCTTGAGCAGACGGGCGATGTAGGTCGAGGCCGCATGGTAGGGAACGCCGCACATGGGCACCGGTGCTCCCTCCTTGTCCTTGGAGCGGGAGGTGAGGGCGATCTCGAGGGTCTTGGCCGCCACCACCGCATCCTCGAAGAACATCTCGTAGAAGTCCCCCATGCGGAAGAAGAGCAAGGCGTCGGGATGTTCCGCCTTGAGGCGGTGGTACTGCAGCATGGCCGGGGTGGGGACGGCAGCAGAGGCGGGCAAGGGGTGATCCAAAGCATAACCTAGCTCGCGCGCGAGCGTGAGACGCGGGGGCGCGCGACCAAAGTCTGGTTTGGATTGGTCTAAGCTTAGCTCGGCGCGCCTGGTCCATCTGGCCAGCGGGGAGGAGGCTTGCGCATCCTGGCCGTTGACACCAGCACCCCCTGGGGGAGCGTGGCGCTCCGCGAGGGGACAAAGACCCGGGGCGAGGTCCGCCTCCAGGGGGGCGAGGGCCACTCCCGGTGGCTCTTGCCCGCCATCGATTCCTTGCTCGGCGGGCTCGGCCTCGCGGCCTCCGATGTGGAGGCTTACGCCGTGGCCACCGGCCCCGGCTCTTTTACCGGACTCAGGGTGGGCATCAGCACGATCCAGGGCCTGGCCTTGGCCTCCCCTCGGCCCTGCCTCGGTCTTTCCACCCTCGATGCCCTCGCCGCGCTCGTCACGGAGGGTGTCGACCCCCGCCTGGCGATGATGGACGCGGGGCGGGGCGAGGTCTACGCCGCCCTCTACGAAGCCAGCGGCCCCCTCCGGGGGGAGCGGCGGGTGGGGGCGGTGGAAGCGTTCCTGGACGAAATCAAAGGCGAGGTCATCTTCGTGGGCGACGGCGCCGAGCTTCACCGCGCGCAGATCCAGGCCGCCCTGCCGGGGGCCCGCTTCGCCCCCGGCCCCTGGTTCGTGGCCGCCGCGCTGGGACGGCTGGCCGAGCCCCGTCTGGCCGCGGGCGAGGGGCAGGGCCCGGAAGCGCTGCGGCCCCTCTACCTGCGCCAGGCGCAGATCCGGAAGGCATCGCCTTGACCCTGCCTCCTCTCTTTTTGGAGCGGGCTCGCGAGGACGACCTCGACGCCCTCCTCGACCTGGAGCGCCGCTCCTTCACGCATCCCTGGACCGCGCAGCACTTCCGGGAGGAGCTCGCCCCGCCCGGGACCCTGCTCGTCCTGCGCGGGCCCGCCCCGTCCCTGGCGCCCGGGCGGGGGATCGCGGCCTACAGCGCCCATCGGCTGGTGGGGGAGGAGCTGAGCGTCCTCAACCTGGCGGTGTCGGCTCCCCACCGCCGGCGCGGCTTGGCCCGCTGGCTGCTATCCTTCGCGTTGGACACGGGCTCCCGTCGCGGTGCCCGGCGCGCCTTCCTGGAAGTGCGGCGCAGCAATAGGGCCGCTCTCGCCCTGTACCAGGGGCTGGGCTTCCAGGTCCAATCCATACGCCGCGGCTACTACGCGGACCCCGGGGAGGACGCCCTCGTCCTCGTGCACTCCCTGCTCCCCCGGGGGCTCCCACGGGGCCTCGGGGATGATCCTTGAAATCCGGGAAACCGCGTGTTACCGTCTCAGAAAAGGGGGAGAACGGCTCCGGTTCGTCGCCCAATGCCCCCGACCCAGTGTCTGGTTTCACCTTTGGAGCACTTGACCGACCGCGAGCCCGGCCGCCGGTTGCTACGAAGCAGGGGCGGCCCCAGGCGAGTGGATCCGACTCGGTGCCGTTCGTGGTACCGTGGCCCCCTGCCCCGCACATGACGGGCGCTGCGGCCAGGAGGGCAGGTAGACGTACGTGGAGCGGCCGGACTCCGCCGACGAATGGCGGACCGCCGCCGGAATCGTGAACGGCACGTCGAGGACGCCGACCCCGACTCAAGACAGCGACAGGAGGTGCCGATGTCCCAGGACCCGGTCAGGGACGATCTCCTCAGGCACAACGAGGAGTACCGCCGTCTGGACGAGCAGCACCATGAGTACGAGACCCGCCTGAACACCTTGACACAGAAGGCGGTCTTGACCGACGAAGAGCAGGTCGAAGAGATAACCATCAAGAAGAAGAAGCTGCAAGTGAAGGACCGGATGCAGGCCATTGCCCGTCAGGTCCGAGAAGGAGCCGTTCACCCCTAGGTCCTCCCGGCCCGTGGCTCGCACGGGCGGGGGGATCGGCACGACGACGATGTTTTGGGCGGAGGGCCCCGCACGGGCCCTTTGCCTTTCTCCCGCGGGCCGTCCGCGGGCGGAGGAGCCGGACAAGAGATGGCGATCGCCCGCGACGGATGGCCCTTCATCCTGATCCCCCTCCTGGTGAGCGCCGTCCTGTTCGGATTGCGGTTCCCCGGGCCGGGGACGGCGCTCGCCGCCCTCGGCCTCTTCACCGCCTTCTTCTTCCGCGACCCCGAGCGTCAGGTGCCGCAGGACCCGCGGCTCGTGCTCTCTCCGGCCGACGGCAAGGTGGTCGTCCTGGCGGAGGCGCCCCCCGGCCACCCCTTGGGCCCCGGGGCCTGGCAGCTCTCGATCTTCCTCTCCATCTTCGACGTCCACGTGAACCGGGCCCCGGTGGGAGGCCGGATCGTGGAGGTGGACTATCACAAAGGCGAGTTCCTGCCCGCCTTCGACGACAAGGCTTCCCTGCGCAACGAGCAGAATGCGGTCACCATCCAGGAGGGGCAGACGCGCGTGATCTTCAAGCAGATCGCCGGCCTCATCGCCCGGCGGATCGTGTTCGAGAAGCGCGTGGACGACCTCGTGACCCCCGGCGAGCGGGTGGGGCTCATCCGCTTCGGCAGCCGGGTGGACGTGTTTCTGCCCCGCGAGTTCAAGGCTCGGGTCAAGGTGGGAGAGAGGGTGCGGGGGGGCACCTCCATCCTCGCCGAGCGGTCCGCCCCATGAGCGCGGTCCCGCCCGACCGACTCCTGCAGGGCCCGCCCCGGCCGCGCCGCTTTCGGCGCGGGGCCTCCATCCTGCCCAGCCTCTTCACGACCGGAAACCTCTTCCTTGGCTTCTGGGCCATCATCAAGACCCTGGACGGGCGGTACGGGGAGGCCGCGCCCCTGATCGGGGTGGCCATCGTGCTCGACATGCTGGACGGGCGCATTGCCCGCCTGACCGGGACCACCAGCGAGTTCGGGGGAGAATTCGACAGCCTGGCCGACGCCATCTCCTTCGGGGTGGCCCCCGCGCTCCTCGCGTACCGCTGGGCCTTGGAGCCCCTCCCCCGGGTGGGCTGGCTGGCCGCCTTTCTCTTCGTGGTCTGCGGCGTCCTGCGCCTGGCCCGCTTCAACGTCCAGCGACACGCCGTGGACGGCCGCTTTTTCGTGGGCCTGCCCATCCCGGCCGCAGCCGGACAGATCGCGGCCATCGTCTACTTTGCCCCCGAGGCGGTCGGCTCCCGCCTCCACGGCTCGCTGGTCCTGACCCTGGTCGTGATCCTGGCCTTCTTGATGGTGAGTACGCTGCGTTACCGCTCCTTCAAGGGCCTCGACCTCCGCCAGCGCCGAAGCTACATCATCATCCTCCCCATCGCGGTGGTGTTCGTGTCCATCGCCACCCATCCCGGGTTCTCGCTGCTGGCCTTGGCGAGCCTGTATACGGTGTGGGGCCCCACCCTGTACCTGCTGGGTGCGCTCCGGCGCCGGCACGAGCCGCCGGCGGCGGTGGCCACGGGCGAAGCCCACTCCTCGCCGTGACGAGGGCGGCGGTCTCCCACCCCTCGATTGGCGTGGGGGGTGTGCTCATCCATGAGGGTCGGGTGCTCCTCATACGCCGGGGCAAGGAGCCCTTGCGCGGCCGCTGGGTGGTGCCGGGGGGGACGGTCGAGGTGGGGGAGACGCTGGAGACGGCCCTGGTACGCGAGATGGAGGAGGAGACGGGGATTCGGGTGAGGCCGTCAGACCTGCTCACCGTCTTCGACCGCATCCAGCGCGAGGGCAGCCGGGTGCTTTATCACTACGTGATCGTGGACTACCTCTGCGACTACCTGTCGGGGGCGCCCCGCGCGGGCTCGGACGCGGAGGCCGTGGCCCTGGTGAGCCCCGAGGAGCTCCCCGCCTACGACTTGCCCCCGAAGGCCTTGGAGGTCGTCCAGGACGCGTTCAAGAGGCGGTCCGGGTCCCCCTGACCGGCTCAGGGAGCGCCCTCCATGGGAAGCCACAGGATGGCGCGGGTGGGCGTGCCGGGCGCGCTCGTGAGGGAGACGCCCCCTCCGTGGTCCTCGGCGATCTTCTTGACGAGGGCGAGGCCGAGGCCGCTGCCGCTGGTCTTGGTCGAGAAGGAGGGCTCGAAGATCCGGTCTCGAGCCTCCGGCTCCAGCCCGGGGCCGGAATCCTCCACCTCTATCTCCACCCGGCCGGGCCCCGGACGCACGTGGACGGTGATCGTCCCCCTCTCGCCCACCGCCTGGAGGGCGTTCTCGACCAGGTTGAGGAGGGCCCGCTCCACCAGCCGGCGGTCCAGGCGGACGGGGAGGAGTGAGGGGGCGACGTCTAAGGTGAGGCGAACCCCCGGGGGCAGGCCGGCCAGGTAGGGATCGACCGCGTCCCGGGCCAGGGCGGCCAGATCCTGGGGCTCCAAGCGGGGGGCGGGAGGGCGGGCGAAGGCGGAAAACTCGGTCACGATTCCGCGCAGGGTTCGCACCTGCTTCAGGATGGTGTCCGTGCATGCGGCCAGGGTGGCCGCGAAGTCCACGCCGGGGTCATGGAAGACCCGCCGCAGGTGTTCGGCCGAGAGCTGGATGGGGGTGAGGGGGTTCTTGACGTCGTGGGCGACCTGGCGGGCCATCTCCGCCCATGCGGCCAGGCGGTTGCTGCGCTCCAGGTCTCGGCGCTGCCGGTCCAGGTCCCGCGCCATCTGGTTGAAGGATTCCACCAGCTCATGCAGCTCGTCGCGGCTGCTCGTGGTCACCCTCGTCTCCAGGTCCCCCGCGGCCACGAGCCGGGTGGCCCGGGTGAGGTCGCGGATCGGCCCCGAGATCCGCCGGGCCATCGACTGGGCGAGGGCCGCGGCCAGGACCAGGAACGCGACCGAAGCCAGGCGAATGGTCCGGTCCAACTCCTCGAGCGTGGTCTGCACCTCCTTCTGACCCAGGGCCAGGGGAATGGAGAGGACGCCGGGCTCGAGATCGTCGAGGTGCACCGGCACCGAGACCACCAGGGTGGAGAAACTGCCGATCCTCTCCGTGCCCACGACGGAAGGCATCTGGTCCAGGATCAAGGCCCGGAACACCGAGCCCGAGACGCGGGGCGGGAGAAGGCCCGAGGCATAGAGCTCGCGCTTGCTGGAGGCCAGGAGGCGCCCCCGGCCGAAGACGTCGAGGTCGTTGCGGATGAGGCTCGATACCCAGACGAGGGCGGCGTCGGTCACGGGCTCCTTGCCGGGGGCCTCGCCGCGCTGGAAGAACGCGAAGTCCTCCACCGCCTTCTTGGCCACCGCGGCTCGCTCCAGGGCCTGGTCCTCGGATTCCCGATGCAGGCGTTCGACCAGGAAGCGCCGCACCACCACCTCCAGCACGGTCACGGGGACGATGGACACCGCGATGAAGGCGAGAAAGAGGCGGAGCGCGAAACGACCCCGGATGGTCTCCCGCACCGAGGACAGCGAGAGGGTCGGCCTCCGGGCCAGGCTCCGGACGAAGATCAGGAGCAGGAGGACGAGGAGGGCGAGGAGGGTGAGGCCCGCGCAGGCCTCCACGAGATCGGCGGCGTAGCGCCCGGCGGCCAGCTGCGGGAAGGCGAGGCCATAGGTAGCCTGTCCGTCCGAGAACAGAAAGGTGTGGTGGGGTTGGCCGTCCAGCGGCAACGTGACCCAGAGCCCGGTCGGGTTCTGCCCCACGCGCGCCGCGAGCTCCGGGTGCAGGGCGGGTGGCCGGTCGGCGGAGCTGAAGGCGACGCGGCCCTGGCCATCGTAGACGAGGAGGCTCGCCGATGGGTCGCGGGCCGCGCTTCGCCCCCCCGTCCGGAAGAGGAGCGAATAGGGGTCGCGCCCGGGAATGAAGGGAAGGTTCCAGAAGTCCTCCGCCACGTACACGTGGACCGCCCCGTGGGCCGCACCGTGATAGGAGAGCCGTCGCCGTGCGTGCCGCACGTGCCGCTCCGCGCTGGCCAGGGTCATGCGCTCGTCCTCGACCCGCCAGGCATCGTCGGGGGGGAGGGGCCGCGGAGGGCCTGCCACGGAAAGGGTGGGCAGGTTGAGCGCAAAGCGGCTGATCACCACCCCCCCGCTGTCCTGGATCTCCACCGCCGAGGAGAAGGAGAAGGTGGCGAGGTCCGTGGCCGACCAGACCGCGAAGGCGAGCTCCTCGACGCCGGCGGGGCTGGGCCCGGGCGGGGTGTCCTCCAGCAGGTTCAGAGCGTCGATGCGCCGCTGGCTCTCCGCGAGCACGTACTCCCGCCATTGGGGCTGCCGCCGGATGAGGGGCGCATGGTCGCGCTCGATTTGTAGCCGGGTGTTCTTCTCCGCCAAGTGTACGAGGCTGGGATAGAGCAAAAGGCCGAGGAGCCCGACCGCGGCCACCGCCAGCCCGGCCCGCGCTCCCGCGGAGGCGACCCGGAGCGGGGGCTCCCAGAGATGCCGCCCCCAAGCGAGGGCGGCGGTGAGCAGCAACATCGCCGTTCCCGGAAAGAGGGGAAGGCCCACGAAGTCCCGCGGCCACGCCCGAAGCGCGAAGAAGAGGAGCCCGGCCCCCACCAGGAGGTAGCCCGCCCGCGCTCGCCGGCCGGGAGGCCAGGGACCGCCGAGGCTGAACAGCGCGGTCAGGAGGAGGAGGCCGGCGCTGAGCATAAAGAGAAGGGAGATCTGGATCACGAGGTGGGAGGCGCTGGCGGGAAAGAGGGAGATGGTCTCGAGGTCCAACGAGCAGTTGGCGGAGGTGTCGGAGACCCAGGCGAACACCCCGCCGAGGAGGGGCAGGGCGAGAAGCCCGCTGATGAGGGCCCGCAGGGCCGAGGGAGAGGCCGGCGCGAGCGCGAGCGCCCGCGCGAGTAGAAGCCCCGCCGCCACCAGCACCCAGAGAGAGGTCGCGAGGAGGTCGAGCGGGCTCTTCAGGAGGGGGCCGAGGAGGGTCGAAGCGTACACGTCTGGGGAGAGGAGGGGGGACAAGGGGGAGGGCAAGGGCGGGCCCAAGGCGAGCAGGACCAGCCGCAAGGCCGTGGTCGCGAGCAGGAGGCGCCACCCGAGGCGCGGTCGTCCCCCCGGGGGGGCCAGCGTCCAGAAGAGGATCGCCGCGCAGGCCAGAGCCGAGATCGCACGCCGGTAGAGCAGGCCCAAGGCGCGGCTGGTCTCCTCCCGGCCCTGGGCCGTGACGCGTAGGGCTCCGAGCAGCCCCGAGGGGCCCTTGAGCAGCGCCTCTCGGGAGGGAAGGCCGGCCGGGGGGGGAGGAAAGCCCCGCGGGCCCTCGTCCCGCGCATCCACGTAGTGGATGTCGATACCGGGATCACCGCCCGCCGGGCGGTCGAAGTCGCTCAGGTACTCGTTGTGAATGTTCCGCTGCACCTTGACGGGGATCTCGGCGGTGGCGAGGCCAAGGACCTGCCCACCCGGGCCCGAGACGGGGGCGGTGGCAACCAGGGTGGTGGTCACGCTCCCGGCGAGGACGAACACCCCACGCCGGATGCCGGCCACGGCCTCCAAGCCGCGTAGGTCGGCGGTACGGCTGGTCCAGGCGAGGGTAGCGAAGGGCAGGGCGTGAAGGGCGAGCGCGGGCCGCTCGTCGCGGTCTTCGCCGAGGGCGTCCAGGGCCCGGAAGAGCCGAGCCAGGCCGGCCCGGTCCCCGCCCAGGGCGGGGACGGCGTCGGGCAGGGCGGCCACGCGGTCGGCCGCAACCTCCAGCTCCGAGACCAGCCGCCGCGTGCGCTCTTGCACCCTCTCCAGGCGGGCCTGGAGCCGGAGGTCGACCTCGCGGTCCCAGGCCCGCTCCTGGAAGCGGACGTGCAGGCGGCCGATCCCACCCAAGAGGAGAGCCGCGGCCAGGAAGAGGAAGGGGAGCCGCCGCGGCCAGGGCCGGGCGGGGGGCGGCGGCCCGGTCGCCTCGTGCGCGGTCACATCAAGCGATCAGCGCGAGGAGCGGATCTCGAGGATGCGCCAGTCCCCGCCCTCCTCGCACAAGGTGAAGGTGAGGATGTCCGTCGAGTCGGGACCGCCGTGCCGGGGCCGGCGCAGCCAGCGGGCCCGGGCGAAGGCGGTTCCCGCCGACGAGAGGGTGACGTCGGTCTTAGGGAAGGCGAGCTCGCGCGTCGAGTATTGATCGAAAATCTGGGCGAAGATCACCTGGAGCTGGCTGGGGGCGTACCACCTCTGTCCGCCAGGCACGTCCTTGAGCTCCACCCGGACCTTGCCCGCGGTGGAGAAGGAGAGGCGGAGGGCGGTGGCATCCCCCTGCCGGAAGGCGTTCTCGATGCTGCGGAGCCGAGACCAGACCGCCTCGTTGGCTTGCGCGTGGCCGGTGGCCGCCACGAGGATCAGGGCGAACGCCCGGATCCCCACGCCGAGCCGATAGCACATCCGTCCTTGATCGTAGACCCGCACACGAATCCCCGTCAACGGAGGTGCAGAAGTGGTGCCGGGCCCAGCGGGCTCAAGCACAGTCAGTTGCGGGGAAGGCCTCGTCCTCGCCGGGGGACGCCCTGTCCCTGGGGGAGGCCGGCTCAGAGACGGTAGAGCATCCAGTAGATCACAACCCCGGTAACCGAGACGTAGCCCCAGAGGGGGAGGGTCACGCGAGCGACCCGGCGGTGGGCGTCGAAGCGCTCGCGGAGGGCCCGCACCAGGGTCACGAGCACGAGGGGCACGATGGCCACGGCAAGGAGGGTGTGGCTGAGCAGGATGGCGAAGTAGGCGGCGCGCAGGATCCCGCGGCCCCCGAAGGGCACCGAGCCCACGCGGGCGTGGTAGACGAGGTAGGACACGAGGAAGAGGCTGGAACTCACGACGGCGGCCAGCATGCAATTGCGGTGGGCGGAGCGGCGGCCGGTGCGGATGAAGCCGTAGCCGGTGGCCAGAAGAACCGCGCTCGTCGCGTTCAAGGTGGCGTTAAGGGCGGGAAGGTCGGCCACGCTCATGTGCCCGTCCGGCCCCCCGCGGGAAGGGGGAGAGGACCGGGCGACTTCACCTGAGGAGCAGCAGGAGCCGGGCCCAGCGGGCGATCTCGCGCGTGATGCGTACTCGGAAGAGGATGACGGCCAGGGAGCCGAAGACCAGGTAAGGAGCGAAAAGCATGACCAGGATCGCGGTATTGACGGTGCCCCCGATCTGACGGCCCTCGGGCGACTGGGTGAGGACGGTCTTACAGATGGAGCACTGGGCGGCGGCGGGCCCCCCGGCTAGCATCAGGACACCCAGGACCAAGAGGCCCAGGGCCAAGCGGCGTCCGGCCCGCCCCCTCATCGCAGCGTCTGGTGCATCACGTTCCAGCTCTCGGGCGTGATGAAGGCCAGAAGGATCAGGGAGGTGACCATGATGCCCGTGAAGACCATCACCGCCAAATTGGCCTTCTCGTACCGGAGGTGCATGAAATTCCCCCCGATCATGAGGGCCTTGACCATCATGAAGGAGACGAGGAACCCGATCAGGAACCAGCGGGGCAGGTGGAGGAGCTCCGCGGCCAGCATGGACACGGTGATGACGAGCAGTATCCCCCAGGTCACCCAGTAGACCCGGTAGGGGTTGGCATGGCTGGTATCGCTCATGGCTCTCCTTCCTATCCTACAGCAGGTAGAAGAGGGTGAAGATGAACACCCACACCAAGTCCACGAAGTGCCAGTAGAGGCCCGCCATCTCCACCCCCTGGGCGGGGGTCTTGCCCAGGGCGGTGCGGATGGCGGTGATGGTGAGGATCACCAGCCCGGAGAAGACGTGGGAACCATGAAAGCCGGTGAGCACGAAAAACGTCGCGGGAAACTGGGGCGGCACGCCGAGATGCCCGAGCTCGCTACCGGCCAAGGCGCCCGCAAGCCGGGCGCCCTCGCCGATGAAGTGGGTCCACTCGTAGGCCTGGCAGCCCAGGAAGGCCGCCCCCCCCAGGATGGTGAGGAAGAGGAACCGCGTCGCCGTCTTGCGGTCCCCCAGCTTCGAGGCGCCCACCGCCGTGCCCATGGTCGCGCTGGAAGTGATCAGGATGAAGGTCATGAGCGCGATGAAGGGCATGCTGAAGACCTCGGTCTGCTTTGGCCAGGGGAGCGGGCTCGCCATGCGTAGGAAGGCGTAGCCGCAAAGCAGGCCGGAGAAGAGCAGGCCGTCGGTGACGATGAAGATCCACATCATCGTCTTCTGCCAACTCGCGCCGAAGGGCGCGGCCCCTCCGCCCCAGTGGGCTTCCATCACGGCGGCGTGCGAGGCGTCCGACATCGTTCTCCTCCTTCAGAGCACGAAGAGCAGGAACAAGAGGTAGACCCAGAGGGCGTCCAGGAAGTGCCAGTAGGTGGCGAACAGGCGCAGGCCGTCCCCGCCCGGCAGGTAGGTCAAGCGGCGCAGACCCAGGAACGCCACCGCGAACCAGGCCAGGCCCCCGAGGAGGTGGGCCCCGTGGACGCCGGTCAACAGGTAGAAGAAAGAACTGTGGGGGTTGAAAGCCAGAAAAATGCCGCGGGCGGCCAGCTCCCGCCACGCCATGACCTGCCCGGTCAGAAAGAGACCGCCCAGAAGCCCGGTCACGCCGAGCAGGGCTTGGGCCGACCGCGCATCCCAGGCCCGCAGCCGGCGCCGGGCTGCCTCCAGGGTGGCACTGCTGGCGAGAAGGGCGGCGGTGTTGAGCCAGAGGACGGAGGGGGCGGGGAGGGGTCGCCAATCCCCCGAGGCCCGGCGCAGGATGACGGCGCTCGTGAAACCGATGAAGAGCATGCTGACCGTGCCCAGGAACGCCCAGAGACCGAAGCGCTCGGGGTCACCGAGGAGGCCCGCCGAGCCCTCGCCGGAGGGTCCGCCCTCCCCGCCCGCGCGTACCCCGCCTCCCCCCGGGCCACCGGGGCCGGAGAGGGCGGGCGCTTTCTCTAGGAGCTCCGCGGGCATGGATCAGTGGCCGGCCACGGCCCCGATGGGCGCGGGGTCGGTCTGCAGGACGTGATCGCGGGGGGCGTCGGGCACGCTGTAGTCATAGGGCCACCGGTGGACCTCCGGGATCGCCCCCGGCCAGTTCCCGTGGGGGGGCGGAGAGGGGGTCGTCCATTCCAGCCCGTTGGCTTGCCAGGGATTCTCCCCCGCCTTCTCTCCCTTGAATGCGCTCCAGAAGAAGTTGATGAAGAAGAGGACCTGGGAGGAGCCCAGCACGAACGCGCTGATGGTGATGAACTGGTTGATGGGCTGAAGGTCCTTCAGGAACGGGTACTGATAAGGGTCGTAGAGCCGCCGCATTTGCCCGGCCAGGCCCAGGTAGTGCATGGGGAAGAACGTGCAGTAGTAGGCCACGAAGGTGAACCAGAAGTGGACCTTGCCCAGGCCGTCGTTCATCAGTCGCCCGAACATCTTCGGAAACCAGAAGCTCGTGGCCCCGAAGACGCCAAACAGCGCCGCCCCCGCCATGATCAGGTGGAAATGGGCGACAACGAAATAGGTGTCGTGCACGTGGATGTCGACCGCGGACTGGGCCAGCCAGGGGCCGGAGAGACCCCCGCTGATGAAGAGCGAGACCACGCCCATGGCCCACAGCATCGGGGTTTTGTATTGGATGCGAGACCGCCAGAGGGTGGCCAGCCAGTTGAAGACCTTCACCGCGGAGGGAACCGCGATGAGCACGGTACCCACCGCGAAGGCCATGCCCAGGTAAGGGCTCATCCCGCTCACGAACATGTGGTGCCCCCACACCACGAAGCTCAGGCCCGCGATCGCCACCATGGCCCCCACCATGCTCCGGTAGCCGAAGATCGGGCGGCGGGAGAAGACAGCGATGATATCGGAGGTGAAGCCCAGAGCGGGCAGCATGAGGATGTAGACCTCGGGGTGGCCCAGGAACCAGAAGAGGTGCTGCCAGAGAAGCGGCGACCCCCCCTGGTGGAGGGGCGAGCCGTCGGGCGCGAGCAGAGGCACTCCCGAGAGAACGGTGCCGGCGGGAATGAAGAAGCTGGTCCCGAAGTGGCGGTCGAAGATCAGCATCAGGCAGGCCGCGGTCAGGGCCGGGAAGGCGAGCAGGCCCAGGATAGCCACCAGCATCATCGACCACATGGTGAGGGGCATGCGCATCATGGACAGGCCCTTGGTGCGCAGGTTCAGGATCGTGGTGAGAAAGTTCAGGCCCCCCATGGTGAAGGCGGCTATGAAGAACACCATCCCGATGATCCAGAGGGTCTGGCCGGTCTCCGACCCGGGCACCGCGTGCCGGAGGGCGGAGAGCGGAGGATAGGAGGTCCAGCCGCCGGCCGCCGCCCCCGCCCCCACGAAGAAGGAGCTCAGGATGACCAGGCAGCCGACCAGGAACGTCCAGTAGGAGAGGCCGTTCAAGAAGGGAAAGGCCATGTCGCGGGCCCCCGCCTGGAGCGGGATCAGGAGGTTCCCGAAACCGCTCACGGGAGCGGTGGAGAGCACGAAGAAGACCATGATCGTGCCGTGCATGGTGAAGAGCATGGCGTAGAACTCGGGGTTCATGACGCCGTCGGTGTAGCCGCTGGGGAGGATGCGAGTGAGCAGGGGCCAGGCTTTTTCCGGCCAGGCGAGCTGGAGCCTGACCATCATGGCGAGGAGGCCTGCCACCAGGGCCATGACCATGGCCGTGACGTAGTACTGGATGGCGATGACCTTGTGGTCCTTGCTGAAAACGTAGCGCCAGATGAAGGCCTGGGGCGCGTGGGCGTGGGCTTCCTCGGCGTGAGCCTCGGGGGCATGGGCCATGGGATGGAGTCTCCTTGTTCTCCCGCTACTCGGCCAGGGACTGCTTGATCCGGGCCTCCAGCTCCTCGGGGGGCACCACGTGGACCTGGCCGCGCATGCGGTAGTGGCCGAGGCCGCAATGCTGGGCACAGGCGATGTCGAAGTCCCCCGTCTGGGTGGGCACGAACCAGGTCTCCACCGTCATTCCCGGCATGGCGTCCTGCTTCACGCGGAAGTTGGGCAGGAAGAAGCTGTGGATCACGTCCAGAGAGCGGATGAGGACCCGCACCGGGCGCCCCGCGGGCAGGAAGAGCTGGTTCTGCATCATGATGTCGTCGGCCGCGTTGGGGTCCGAGCGGTCCAACCCGATGAAGTTGAAAGCCTCAGGGCTGACCAGTTTGGGGTCGGTCCGGCCGAAGATCCCGTCCTTGCCCGGATAGCGGATGTTCCAGGCGAACTGCTGGCCCGTGACCTCCACGACGAAGGCGTCCGCGGGGGGGGCGGACGTGATCTGGGCCCACAGCCCGAGGGCGTTGAACAGGAGCACGGTCATGATGCCGGCCGTAATCAGCGTCCACGTCCACTCCAGGCGGGAGTTGTGGTGCCAGTAGATGGCGCGCGCTCCCTCCCCGTCCTGGTAGCGAAAGCTGAACCACGCCAGGAGCAGGTTGGTGCCGATGAAGACCACCCCCGTCAGCACCAGGGAGACCCCGATGGCGTGATCGATAGCCCCTCGGTCGGAGTTGAGCGGGGGCAGCCACGTCTTGGTGAAAAAGAAGGTGGCCAGGGCCACCAGAGCGACGGTGGCTAGACCGAAAAGCAGGCCCGGCAGCTTTGCCATCCCGGTCCTCCGTTGCCCCCGGTTCTTGCGCCGGCCGACGGCCCCGAAGAGGAGCCGGGGGCACCTTCGCGGGCGGGTGAGAAGGAAAGAAGAAGAGGAAGTGGAAGCACGGTTGTGATGCGGCGAACACTACTCCAGGAGGGCGAGCCCGTCAATACCGCTCCCCGCGTGTCCCTCAACGCCGATCGGCCAGCAGAAGGAGGAAGAGCGCCGGCAAGTAGGTGACGGAGGCCAGGAAGAGGCCACGCGCCGCGGCCAGGCTGCGGAGCACGGCCAGGCGGACGGCGAACCCGAGAAGCACCACTCCCATGGCGGCCGCGCCCGCCAGGTAGACCACGCCCGCGCGACCGGCTACGGCCGGGGCCAAGCTCACGAGGAGAAGGGCGAGGCAGTGGAGGACGGCCTGTCGTCCGGTCAGGTGTCCCTCTCGATCCAGGACCGGGAGCACGGGCAGCCCTCCGCGCGCGTAGTCGTCGCGGTAGATCCAGGCAATGGCCAGGGTGTGGGGAACCTGCCAGAGAAACACGATCGCGAAGAGAGCGTAAGCGCCCGGTTCGAGGCCAGCGCCCGTGGCGGTCCAGCCGATCACAGGGGGCAGCGCCCCCGGCACGGCGCCCACCAAGGTGGAGAGCGAGGTCCGCCGCTTCAGGGGCGTGTAAAGAAAGAGGTAGCTCGCCCAGGTAGCCAGGGCCACGGCTGCGCAGAGCCACCCCGAGAGCCAGGCCAGCGTCCCCAGCCCCAGCCCGCTCAGGATCAGGCCAAAGAGCAGCGCTTCGACCGGGCGCAGACGCCCGGCCGGCAAGGGGCGCGGGCGGGTGCGCTGCATGAGGGCGTCGGTATCCCGCTCCAGGAGCATGTTGAGCGCGCTCGCGCCCCCCGCTACGAGCGCGATCCCCAAGAGCGCGGGGGTGAGAACGGCCCCCGACACCCGGCCGGGCGAGGCCATCACGAAGCCGACCAAAGCGGTAAAGACCACAAGGAGGGTGATCCGGGGCTTCGTCAACTCCAGGTAGTCGGCGGCCGAGGCTCGGCTGGCGGCGAGAGCGGGGCTGCTCATGCGGGGTCGCCGAGGGCGGCCATCCGGACCGCGTGGGCCTCGCGGGGGGGGCGAAGGAGGCGAAACGCCCGCAGAGCCGTGAACCAAACGACTCCGAGCAGGGCCGCCCCCACGGCCACGTGGGCGGTGGTGGGCAGAACGGCCTTCCCCGAGAGCACGGTCGTCGCCCCCAGGCCGATCTGGGCGACCACGAGGGCGAAGGCCAGTGCGGCGGGGCGCTGGAAGCGAGGATCCGCCGAGCGCCAGCTCCGCCCGAGGAGCCACAAGACCGTGCCCAGCACCATCAGGGCGCCTAGGCGGTGGGCGAAGTGCACCGCCACTCCGGGCCGATCGAACGCGGGCCAGAGGCGGCCGAAGGCGAGCGGGAAGTCGGGGATGGCGAGGCCGGCGCCCGTGTGGCGGAGGACCGCGCCCAGGATGAGCTGGCCGTAAGCCACAACCGCGGCAACCAGCGCGGCCCCCCGCAGGCCGACCTCGTCGGTCGTAACCCCCGCGGTGCGCCATTCGCGCGAGGTGGAGTAGGCGAGGGCGACGATGAGGCAGAAGAACGTCTGGGCCAGGCAGGCGTGCAGCACGGAGATGGCGGGGGGGAGGAGGTAGAGGACGGTCAGGCCCCCGAGCAACCCCTGGGCGGCGACCGCGGCCAAGGCGCCCCAGGCCAGCCCGCGAACCCCTCTCCGCCGCTCGTCCACCGTCGTCCAGACCGCGAGGACGAGGGTCAGGAGGCCGACCGTGGCCGCGGCCATGCGGTGCCCGTGCTCGTAGAAGACTCCCCCCACCATGGGAGGCATCAGCATCCCGTAAGAGAGCGGCCAGTCGGGGACAGCAAGGCCGGAGCCGGTGCTGGTCACGAGACCGCCGATGAAGATCAGGGCCAGGGTGGCGGCCAGGGTGAGCAGACACCACCGGTGGCGCCACGGATTGACCGCGACCGGTTGCATGCTCAAGAGGGTCGGACTCCTCGAGTCAGGGCTCCCCGGGAGCGGCAGCCCCGTTGGCCCTGGGGACTCAGCCTTTGAACGAGAAGTTCAGCTTGGCCGCCTCGCCGTCCTTCACCGTGAGCTTCAGATCTTGGGTCTTCAGCTTGCCGTGGTAGGCCTCGACTTCGTACTCCCCCGCGGGAAGGCCCTTGATCTCGAACGTGCCGTCCTCCTTGCTGACGGTGAAAAAGGGGTGGTCGAAGACAGAGATGAAGGCGCGCATCCAGGGGTGCACGTCGCAGCCCACGGGGATCATGATCTCCGGCTTCTCCATAGTCCTCTTGGATTCCATGCCCTGGTGGGGCTGTCCGATGTTGAACTCGGGGTTCACCTGCGGGCGGGGGTGGATGTTGTGGAGGGTATCGTCGCTGTTCCGGATGACCAGGGGCTGGCCCACCATCTTCACCACCATGTGTGGCCAATAGTCGCAGCCTTTCTGATCGAGGAGGACGGGCTCGCTGGAAGAGGGGTAGGTGCCGTGGAGACCGCTCTTCACGTAGACGAGCACGTCCGCCAGGCCGCCGTCCTTCACCCGCAACTGCCACCTCTCCAGACCCTCCTTGTGCATGGCCGCGCACTTGGGATCCGCGTTCAGCTTCACCCTCTCCGCGGGGGGGACCGTCCCCTCGAACGCGACCTTGCCGGAGACGGAGGCCGTCCCCGTGCTTGCCCCGGAAGCGGCGGTGGAGGCCGCGGCTCCCGTCGTGGCCGCCGCGGGGGCGGAGGCTTCCGACTTGGGGGACTCACCGCCCCCGCAGGCGACGCTGACCCCGAGGAGGCAGAGGGCCAAGAGGGCGAGGAAATTTCTCGTAATCATTGCGGGGCTCCTCAATTAGGAATGACTTCGGCTAGGGACATCGGCGACGCAGGCCTTAGTGTAGCCACGCCTCCCGCCTTGTCAAGGTTTGGAGGGAGACGGAGATGGAGAGGGAGCGGGGGATGGAGATGGAGAGGGAGGGGGACCGCCGGGTTCCCCCGGCTCCGCGAGCTTCAAGGCCACGACGGACCGGTTGCGGAGGCCCAGATAGAGCCGCCCGTCCAGGAGAAGCGGAGGAGTGCGGATCTGCGCGGTGGTCTTGAGGCCGCCGTGGCGGGCCCCCGTCTTCAGGTCGAAGCCCAGGATCTCGTTCTCGTGGCAGGCCACGAGCACGGCCGTCCCCACCGGCATCGGGCTGGAAAGGGGCCGCGAAGGGAGGGGCGCGCGCCAAGCCAAGTTGCCGTTGCTGCGGTTGATGGCGTAGAGGACAGCGTCGAAGGCGGCGACCAGGACCAGGTTTCCCTGCAGCGCGGGCGCGCTCTGGACGTCCGCCCCCACCTTCCAGCGCCAGGCAAGCCGGCCTTTCTCCAGGCTCAGGGCCACGACTCGGCGGTCAGTGGTGCCGAGGAAGATCCGGTGGTCCCCGGCCACCCGGGGGGGGGCCAGCAGGGTGGAGGCGGTGCGAAACGTCCAGAGGGAGACCCCGGTCGCGCGGTCGCGGCAGCGCAGGGTACCGTCCTGCTCTCCCACCAGCAAGCGCGCCCCAAAGACCTCGGGGAGGGAGCTCGCGGCCGTTCCTCCTCCCACCGACCACAAGACGGCACCCGTCTGGGCGTCGAGCGCGGCCAGCCCGTTGCCCGCCACCAGTATCCGGTCCCCATCCACGACCGGAGCCAGCCCGCCCGAGACCGCGGAGTTCGCGCGCCAGAGGACGGAGCCCGACTCCGGGTGGAGGCGCAACACGGTGCCGTCGGCCTGACGTAGCACGAGAGCGGTCGGCCCGCCGGCCACAAGCCCGGCCAGCCCGCTAACCTTCCAGGCCGGAGCCCCTGTGTCGCGGTCGAGAGCGAGCACCGTGCCGTCGCGGGTGGTGACGAAGATCCGCTTCTCGTCTGCGGCCAACGGTCCCTCCACGAGGTCCTCCAGGGCCGCGGTCCAAAGGGTGGTCATGGGAAAAAGGGCGGGGGAGGGGGGAGGCTTGAGGCGGCCGCCGCAGGCCACGAGCGAGGGGAGGAGGAGCAGGGAGGCGAGCCCGCGGACTCTCAAAGCGTCCGCACTATACCACCCAGCCGTGCGCGGACCCGATCCGCGCCGCGGGGAAGGTATAATCCCCGTTTCCTGGGGGGCCGCGCTTCGTTCATGGAACGAGACACCATCGCCATCCTCGATTTCGGCTCGCAATACACGCAACTCATCGCACGCCGCTTTCGCGAGCTGCAGGTCTATTCCGAGATCCTGCCCCCCAACATCCGCGCGTCTCGGCTCCGGGCACGGCCTCTGCGCGGAATCGTGCTCTCGGGGGGCCCGGACAGCGTCTATGCCCGAACCGCGCCCCGCTGCGATAAGGCCATCTTCGACCTGGGCGTGCCCGTGCTCGGGATCTGCTACGGCATGCAGCTCATGGCCCATACGCTCGGCGGCGACGTGCGGCGGGCGGGGGGGAGCGAGTACGGCCACGCCCTCTTCGAGCCCCGGGGCGACGGGCCCCTGCTGCGGGGGCTGAGGTCGCCGACCCGGGTCTGGATGAGCCATGGGGATTCCATCCTGCAGGCTCCCCCGGGCTTTCGGGTCATGGGGTCGAGCGGGGCCAACCCGGTGGCGGCCATGGAGGCTCCGGAGCGGCGCCTTTTCGGCATCCTCTTTCATCCCGAGGTCGTCCACACCGAGGAGGGAATGACCGTTCTCACCAACTTCCTCGACATCTGTGGCTGCGACCGGCACTGGAACGCGGCCTCCTTCATCGAGGATGCGGTGTCCAGGATCCGGGCCACGGTCGGTGAGGGGCGGGTGATATGCGCGCTCTCCGGGGGCGTGGACTCCGCGGTGACCGCCCTCCTCGTGCACCGCGCGGTGGGGGACCGGCTCACTTCCGTCTTCGTGGACAACGGCCTTCTCCGCCTCGACGAGGCGGCCCAGGTTCGGCAGCGCTTCGCCCAGAGGTTGAAGCTGAAGGTGGTCTTCGTGGACGCGGCCCGCCGGTTCCTGGCCCGGCTCAAGGGAGTCGCGGATCCCGAACAGAAGCGCAAGATCATCGGCCGGGAATTCATCGAGGTCTTCAAGGCCGCCAAGGCGGGCAAGGCCGACTTTCTGGCCCAGGGCACCCTCTACCCGGACGTGATCGAGTCCACGTCCGTGCGCGGCCCCTCGGTCGTCATCAAGAGCCACCACAACGTGGGGGGCCTTCCCAAGGGGCTGAAGTTCAAGCTGGTGGAGCCGTTGCGGGAGCTTTTCAAGGACGAGGTGCGGGCGGTGGGCCTGCGCCTGGGGCTGGACGAGGAGTTCGTCTATCGGCAGCCGTTTCCCGGCCCTGGCTTGGCCGTGCGCTGCCTGGGCCCGGTCAGTCGGAAGCGGCTCGACCTGCTGCGGGCTGCGGACGCCGTGCTCGTGCAGGAAATCAAGGCCGCCGGCCTTTACCGCTCCCTCTGGCAGTCGTTCGCGGTCCTCTTGCCCGTGCGCTCGGTGGGGGTGATGGGAGACGACCGCACCTACCAGTTCACCGCCGCCATCCGGGCGGTGGACTCCAAAGATGGCATGACCGCGGACTGGGCCCGCCTGCCCCACGACCTCTTGGCCCGGATTTCGAGTCGGATCGTCAACGAGGTGCGGGGGATAAATCGCGTGGTCTATGACGTGAGCAGCAAGCCTCCTTCCACGATCGAATGGGAATGACGGACGGACGGACGGGTGCGGGGAGGGCGTGTCGCTCGCGCCGGCCCCCAGCTCTTGATCTCTCGCCCCCCGCGCGGACATCGGCATGACTGAGTTCGTCCATCTCCACCTGCATACCGAGTACAGCCTGCTCGACGGGGCTATTCACGTTGACGAGCTCGTGGACGAGGCGGGCCGCCTGGGCATGAAGGCCATGGCCATCACCGACCACGGCAACCTGTTCGGAGCGGTGGCCTTCCACGACGCCTGCCGGGAAAGGGGCCTCCGGCCCATCCTGGGCTGCGAGATCTACGTGGCAACGGGAAGCCGCCTCGACAAATCAGCGGCCGGAATCACGGAGGCCTACAACCACTTAACCCTCCTCGCCTCCGACGCAAACGGCTACCACAACCTGGTGAAGCTGGTCTCCCTCGCCTATACCGAGGGCTTTTATCACCGGCCGCGAGTGGACAAGGAGCTCTTGGCGCGCCACCACGAGGGTCTCGTCGGCCTCTCCGGGTGCCTCTCGAGCGAGATCTCGGTCCACCTGCGCAACGGCCGGGAGGCCGCCGCCCTGGAGGCGGTCGGCCAGTTCACGGAGATCTTCGGTCGGGAACGCTTCTACTTGGAGATCATGGACCACGGCATCGAGGAGCAGCGGCGGGTTAACCAAGGCCTGCTCCGCCTCCGGGACCGGACCGGTCTTCCCCTCGTGGCCACCAACGACGCCCACTACCTGCATCGGGACGACCACCAGGCCCACGACGTGCTTCTGTGCATCGGCTCCGGGAAGAAAGTCCACGACAAGGACCGGCTGCGCTTCGACACCCAGGAGTTCTACCTCAAGAGCCCGCAAGAGATGGCCGCGCTTTTTCCGGACCACCCCGAGGCCATCCGCAATACGGTGCGCATCGCGGAGATGTGCGACTTCACGCTCAAGGGCGTCTCCAGCCTGCCCGCCTTCGACGTCCCCCCTGGCTTCACCGTGGACAGCTACTTCGAGAAGGTGACCCGGGACGGGTTCCGCGAGCGCCGCAGCCTCCTGGCCCCGCGGGCGGAAGCGGGTAGCCTGCGCTATCCGCTCAGCCTCTACGAGGAGCGTCTGGAGAAGGAGATTGGGGTCATCCACCGGGTGGGCTTCGCCGGCTACTTCCTGATCGTCTGGGACTTCATCCGCTACGCGCGCGAGCAGGGCATCCCGGTGGGTCCCGGACGGGGCTCGGCCGCGGGCAGCCTCGTCGCCTATAGCCTCCGCATCACCGACATCGACCCCATCGAGTACGACCTGATCTTCGAGCGCTTCTTGAACGAACAGCGGGTCAGCCCCCCCGACATCGACATCGACTTCTGCGAGGCCCGCCGGGGCGAGGTCATCGAGTACGTGACCCGCAAGTATGGCCGCGAGAACGTAGCCCAGATCATCACCTTCGGGACCATGAAGGCCAAGGCGGTGGTGCGGGACGTGGGCCGCGTGCTCGACATGACCTATGCCGAGGTCGACAAGATCGCGAAGATGATTCCCTTCGACCTGCGCATGACTCTGGATAAGGCGCTCGCCGAGTCTCCACCCTTGCAGGATGCCTATGAGAGAGACCCCAAGGTCAAGGAACTGATCGACATCTCGCGCCGCCTGGAGGGCACCACCCGCCACGCCTCCACCCACGCCGCGGGCGTGGTCATCTCCCCCCAACCCCTCACGGACGTGGTGCCGCTCTTCAAGGGCAGCACCGCCGACATCACCACCCAGTTCGACATGAAAGGGGTGGAGCGGGTCGGTCTCTTGAAGATGGACTTCCTGGGTCTGCGCACCCTCACCCTCATCGACAACTGCGTGAAGATGATCGCGGCCCAAACCGGCGAGCGCCTGGAGCCGGAGAAACTTCCGCTCGACGATGCCCGGACCTACGAATTGTTCACCCAGGGCCGCACCAGCGGTCTCTTCCAGTTCGAGTCGGACGGCATGCGCGACATCCTCAAGCGCTTCAAGCCCGACCAGCTGGAGCACCTGACCGCTCTCAACGCTCTCTACCGGCCGGGACCGATGCAGATGATCGATGACTTCATCCGGCGTCGGTACGGGCAGACCAAGGTCACCTACGAGCACCCCGCCCTGGAGCCAATCCTGAAGGGCACGTATGGGGTCATGGTCTACCAGGAGCAGGTCATGCAAATCGCCTCCGCTCTCGCCGGCTTTGCCCTGGGCGAGGCCGACATCCTTCGCAAGGCGATGGGCAAGAAGAACGCAGAGGTCATGGCCACCCAGAAGCAGACGTTTCTGGAGGGCTGCAAGGCCAGGGGCGTCCCCGAGAAGAAGGCGGGCCGGATCTGGGACCACATGGAGCAATTCGCGGGGTATGGCTTTAACAAGTCCCACTCCGCGGCTTACGCCTGGCTGGCTTACCAGACCGCATACCTGAAAGCGAACTACCCCCCCTTCTTCATGGCCGCCCTCCTCACCTCGGAACGCGCCAACACGGACAAGATGGTGAGCTACATCGGGGAGTGCCGGGAGATGGGGATCAACGTGCTCCCCCCCGACGTCAACCAGTCCGACATCTTCTTCACCGTGGTCGAAGGCCAACACCTCCGCTTCGGCCTGGCCGCCATCAAGAACGTGGGCGAGGGGGCGGTGGAGGCGGTGCTGCGCGCCCGCGCGGACGGCCCCTTCCGCTCCCTTTTTGATTTCTGCGAGCGCGTGGACTTGCGGGCGGTGAACCGGCGGGTGGTGGAGAGCTTCATCAAGAGCGGCTCCTTCGACTCCCTGGACTTCCGGCGGGCCGCCCTTTTCGCGGCCATCGACCGAGCGACGGAGGCGGGCCAGAAGCGACAGCGAGACTACGAGCAGGGCCAGTCCAGCCTGTTCGGGGAGGGGGGAGCGACGGGGGAGACCGCGACCGGGGGGGATCGGATACCCGACGCGGTACCCTGGGGAGAGGGCGAGCGGCTCGCCCACGAGAAGGAGTCCCTGGGCTTCTTCATCACTGGCCACCCCTTGGAGCGTTTTCGAGCCGAGCTCGCGCAGTGGGCCACCGCGACGACGGGCAGCCTCGCCGAGCGGGCGGAGGCCCCCGAGGTGACGCTGGGAGGGATCATCACCGCCCTGCGGCTCATCAAGACCCGCAAAGGCGACCGCATGGCCAGCTTCCTTCTGGAGGACCTCGAGGGCAGCGCCGAGGCCCTCGTCTTTCCGGAGACCTACAAGAAAATGGCCGGGCGGCTGGCCGATGACGAGCTGGTGCTGGTGAAGGGGAAAGCCGAAGTGCTCGACGAGGGTCGCGGCCGCCTCCTGGTCTCCGAGGTCCTGCCCCTCGAGGCCGCTAAGCTCGCCCAAGCCCGCTACGTGACCATCCGGGTCCCCCTCGCGGTCTGGGACCGCTCCAAGGGGGAGAGGCTCCGCGATATACTCGGGTCGCACCGCGGCGAGTGTCCGGTGACCCTGGAGTTGGTGCGGCCGGGGGCCTTCGCGGTGGCCCTGGCCCCGAGCGCGTACTATCGGGTCAAGCCCGACGCTCTGCTCCGGGACGAGGTCGAGGCCCTGCTGGGCCCGGGGACACTGATCCTGGCCCGTACGAACGGCGCGGCACAAGGGCAAGCCTGATGGCCAACGGCGACTTTGAAGCTCCCCTCCTGGATCTGCAGAAGCGGATCGACGCTCTGGCCGCGTTCCCCGGGGACGAAGCCAAGGAGAAGGAAGCCAAGCGCCTGCGCGCCGAGCTCGACGAGAAGCGCCGCGACGTCTTCGCCCGACTCACGCCCTGGCAGAAGACGCTGGTAGCCCGGCATCCGAACCGGCCCTACACCCTCGACTACGTCCAAGCCCTCTTCACGGAGTGGACGGAGGTGCACGGGGACCGGAGATACGCGGATGACCCGGCCCTGGTTTGCGGCTTCGCGCTCTACAAGGATCGACCCGTGGCCGTGATCGGCCACCAGAAGGGTCGCGACACCAAGCAGAAGATTTATCGCAACTTCGGCATGCCCAAGCCGGAGGGCTACCGGAAGGCGCTCCGCGTGATGCGATTGGCGGAGAAGTTTTCGCGTCCCCTCATCAGCCTGGTGGACACCCCGGGGGCCTACCCGGGGGTGGACGCGGAGGAGCGGGGGCAGGCGGAGGCCATCGCCTTCAACCTGCGCGAAATGGCGGGCCTCCGGACACCCATCGTGGTCACCATCACCGGGGAAGGGGGCAGTGGGGGCGCCCTCGCCATCGCGGTGGGCGACCGCGTGAACATGCTTGAGCACGCCGTGTACTCGGTCATTTCCCCCGAAGGCTGCGCGTCCATCCTCTGGCGCGATGCGGGGCGGGCGGAAGAGGCGGCTACCGCAATGAAGATCACGGCCGGGGACCTGAAGCAGCTCGGCCTCGTGGACCAGATCGTGCCCGAACCCCCGGGAGGCGCCCACGTGGCCCCCGAGATGCTCTTCAAGAACCTCGACGCCGTGCTGTCGGCCCAGCTCGGGGAGCTCACCGCCTTGAGCCCCGAGGCCCTGCTGGAGGCCCGCTACCAGAAGTTCCGGAACATGGGCCGCGCGGGTCGGGAGTTCCTGGAGGCCCCGCCCTGAACGTCCTCCGCCGGGTCCCCCGGGCCCGGACAATCGCGGCCCCCGGGGCCACCCCCGGGCGTGCCCGCCGCTAACCCCCTAAACACCGCCGCCGGTAGAATGATCGAGTGGAGGCGCATAATTGCGGTCGTCATTCCGCCCGCGTCCTGCCCCTCGCGCCCGGAGCCACGAGCTCGGGCG
>Ga0210399_10000266_pt1 | contig 42593 bp, 29 predicted proteins | sample IncBWC14MmetaG_FD_150865 | JGI IMG/M metagenome (GOLD analysis project Ga0210399, IMG submission 150865) | Forest soil microbial communities from Barre Woods Harvard Forest LTER site, Petersham, Massachusetts, United States - Inc-BW-C-14-M | ecosystem: Environmental > Terrestrial > Soil >... | reverse complement strand
AGGGATGGAGCGGTGTACGAGGAGCAACCCTCCTCGTCACTCCTCCAAGGTGGGAGCCGTATGCGGGAAAGCCGCTCGTACGGTTCTGTGCGGGGGGCGATCAGCGATGGTCGTCCCTACCGCAACAATGCGAATCGGAGACGCGGTGGCATGCGGCGTGGATCGCATCGATGGGGACAGGCTGTTCCTGTACACGCAAAAGACTGGCGTGCCGGTTCACTGTGTCCTCCCCGCGTTCGTCATTCGTGAACTCGAAGCGGCACCGAAGTCCAGCGAGGGATATTTCTTCTGGACTGGGAAATCAAAGCTGCACAGCGCGATCGGGAAGTGGCAGCGCAGGCTTCAGAATCTCTTCACGCTTGCCGAGGTGAAGGGAGGTCACGCGCACCGTTTCCGCGACACATTCGCGGTCGAATTGCTTCTCGCGGGCGTGCCCCACGAACGCGTTTCCGTCCTTCTAAGCCACCAGAGCATCCGCATCACGGAACGACATTATTCCCCGTGGGTGCGATCGCGCCAGGATCAACTTGAGCAGGACTTACGCCGAGCGTGGAGCGAGGATCCCGTCGCACTCATGCAGACGAAGGGGACACCGCGGGTACACCGCGACAAGCGCGCCATCAACTGATTTCGATTGAGTCGATTAGATTGGTAGGGGCGGTGGGGATCGAACCCACGACCTTCGGCTTAAAAGGCCGCTGCTCTACCACTGAGCTACGCCCCTAGTGGTTTTAAACGCTGGCGGTTGCCTCTGATGCGTTGCATTTACGGGGTCGAGTTGCGGACAGGTGACCCGAGCACGCCAGTGAAACCTTTCAATCTTAGCATCGTTCGTAAAAAAGACGCCAACTGGCCGAACGGGACGCTGGAGTGCGGCTTGGCCGCCGATGTGAGGCTCGTCTCGTATTTGCTTATCTTTAGACCTTTGACGCCGGGCGGGGCAAGCCCCGCCCCTACAAAGTGCGCGCTGAAAAGTGCGCGGCGAAAAGTGGGCGGCGGAGAGTGGGCGGCGAAAAATCACGTGAAAGAATGGCTTTGGGTAGCCCTTAGCGAAAATGGGCATGGCGGTGCCGTGGAGTGCCATGCACTTGTTTCCGCCGCTCTTTTATTCACGTGTATTTACGGGTGTTTGCGGGTATTTGTGGATGACACTTGCGGGCATTGGACTAGGTTTCGGCGAGGCGGACGCTGGATTTGGGGCGCTGCTTGCGCTTCCACTCGTGGTCGTGGCGCAGGCGCGACTGGTGTTTCTTTACTTGCGCTTCCAATTCGGTGAAGGCTTGCTTGCAGGCGGCGCGAACATTTTCGCCGGTGCCGGTGGCATGCATGGTGCCGGTGGGCAACGATAAGGTCAGCGCGAACGAATGCTCCTCTTTGTGTGAATTCTGGGAAAAAACTCCGTGTAGCTGCACCAAGTCCGGTTCATAGCATTTCAGGAGCCGGGTCAGTTTTTCAATCGCACGAGTGGCTTGGGTTTCGACGGCTTGATGGGAGTCGACGTGCTTGTAGCTGATGGAGAGTTTCATGGTTGCACCTGTAGGGTATTGTCGGAGAGGGGCGGGCCACGCAGATTCTTGCTTTGCGTCGCATGGTGAGGTCAGCATAGCAACGGGCGGCGTCGGCGGCAATCGGGACTTGGCTCTATGGTTCCGGCGGCGTGGTTGGGCGAAGAGCGGAAAAAGATTTAACACAGAGACCACAGAGTTGGGAGCACAGAGTTCGCACAGGGTTATGCGGCTGCGACGAGGCAATCCCGCGTATGTCTGAGCGCGTTGAGAGGGAGCGCGCTGAGGGCAGTAGAGGGGCGGGCTCGCTTTAGGAATTATCTTCATAGGCGCTGACGAGGTGATCGCGGGCCGGGCTCGTTGACATGGCTGCGTCGCTGCTTCTACTCTGCTCGCGGCGCGCAATGGCGTGCCGCAAACTATGACGGATGCCGACCCAGAAAGACGCGGTGTCGCGAAGGCCGCGCAGAGCGCTGAGACCCTTGCGGCGGGGCACGACGAGCGCAACATAGTCGCCGTGCCTGGTTGCGAGATTCGCGTCGGGCCCGCCGGCTGGTCGTATCCCGATTGGTCTGGGTACGTGTACCCTTCGCCGCGTCCCAAGGGTTTTAACGAGACGACGTACCTGGCGGAGTTTTTCGACACCATCGAAATCAATACTTCGTTCTACTCGCCGCTGCAGCCGGGACATGCGCATCAGTGGCTGGAACGCGTCGCGGGCAATCCGCGTTTCTTGTTCACCGCCAAGCTGTGGCAGAAATTCACGCACGACACGTTTTTTGACGTGGAGAGGAGCGTCGCGCCGGGGCCTGCACGATCAAGCGCCTCGAAACTTAGCCGCACGGCGTCGGGCTCGACGGGAATCCCTAGCGCGGAAGATGAGCGCGTCGTGCGGGCCGGATTTGACGTCCTGCGGAACGCCGGGAAGTTGGGCGCGGTGTTGATGCAATTCCCCTTCTCGTTTCACCGCACGATCGAGACGGCGGCGTACCTCACCGCCCTGCTCAAGCGGTTTACCGACTATCCGCTGGCGGTGGAACTGCGGCACGCTTCGTGGGACGATCCGGAAATTTTCGCGTTGCTGCGCGAGTACCACTCGGCGTTCTGCAACATCGATCAGCCGATCATTGGTCAGTCGCTCTTGCCGTTTGACGCCCAGTCGCTCTTGCCGAATGGTCGCACGTCGCTCTCGCCGAGCGAGCGCACGTTGCTCTTGCCGCGAGTAGACTCGGCGGCCCCGGTTGGCTACATCCGGCTGCACGGGCGGCGATACGACACCTGGTTCAACGAGGACCCGACGATTCCGCCGCACGAGCGCTACAACTATCTTTATTCCGTCGAAGAACTCGCTCCGTGGGCGGACCGGATCCAATACGCCGGGGAACACGCGCGCCGGGTTTTTGCGATCACCAACAACCACTACCTCGGCAAAGGGGTGGTCAATGCACTGCAATTAATCAGCATGTTGAAAGGGGCGAAGGTGAACGTGCCCGAGCCCCTGCGGCAGCACTATCCGGAATTGGAGAAGATCGCGTCCATGCCACCCGAGAGGCCGACGCTGTTCCCCATGGGAAAGTAAGAGGGGGTGACGAGCCATGGTTCCCAATTTGTACCGTGCTCGTGGTGAACACCGAGCGTCCGTTTTCGCTGCAACGCGCCGAGGCCGCGGCGTAGATTTGTCTCTCTCCGCACGAGACATCCTTCGTCTACAATACCCGCACACCTAGTGGTCCAGGAGAACGGTCGATGCCTACGTCGGTTCGCGCATTGCGTTACGGTTCCGCTGCACTTGTCGCGGCAGTGTTGTTTCTCGTGTTGCGGGGAACGTTGCCACCGCCAATCGCTTCCGCGCGTGCGGCAGCGGAATCACCGGTGGGAAGTGCGCCGACCGGGTTGACCTGCGAGGCCATGGAGCAACCGCTGGGCATCGGAGTCACGCAGCCTCGTCTGTCATGGCGCGTGAACGATTCTCGCCGAGGCGCAATGCAGACAGCATATGAAATTCGCGTCGCCAGCTCGGCGGAAAAACTCGCACAGGGCCAGGGGGATGTGTGGGACTCCGGAAAGGTGGAGTCGAGCGAATCGGTGAACGTTGCCTATGGTGGGCCGGTTGTCGGTTCGCGGCGCCGCTACTATTGGCAGGTGCGCGTCTGGGGCGGAGACGGCAAACCATCCGCCTACAGCGCGCCGACTTGGTGGGAGATGGGATTGCTGTCGAGTGACGATTGGAAAGCCCAATGGATCACGCGGGATTTGCCGGTCGAACGCGGCGACTACGAATCGCAACCAAAATGGATTTGGACGGCCAACGAGGAGGCGCTGTCCAAGGCCCGCGTTGGAAAGCGCGATTTTCGTCTGAATTTTAACCTCGCGCAGAAACCGAAGAAGGCCGTGCTGCTGATCACTGGTAAAGACAACATCGCGGTCTGGGTCAATGGAAAGGCGGTTCTGGAAGCGTCGCCGATGAGCAAGTTCAAGAGGCCGCGCGATCCGTGGGGAACTTTTCACGAAGTTGACGCGGGCGATTTGGAAGCTGGAAAACATTCGATCGCTGCCGAAGTAACGGTATACAAGCCGGAGTGGGCGAACGCCCCGGTCGCCGCGGGCCTCATCGCGATGCTGCGCGCGGAAATGCCGGACGGCACGGTGCAGCGGATCGTCTCCAATACGGATTGGAAAACAATCGAGGGCCAGCCTGATTCAAGCTGGACGGCCAGAGATTTTGACGCTGCCACCTGGACGAATGCCAGCGTAGTAGCCGAGATCGGAGAAAGCGCCCTGGGGACACCGTGGCCCGCCGAACCAATCTCGTGGCTCGGACGAGATTTCAACGTGACGAAGGCGGTGCGCTCGGCTCGCATTTATTCAACGGCGCTCGGAACGTATCAGCTGTATTTGAACGGAACGCGTGTCGGGGACGATGTTTTCGCGCCCGGCTGGACCGACTACCGCAAGCGAGTCGTCTATCAAGTTTACGACGTCACCGGGCAACTGAAGCCGGGGGCAAACTCGGTGCAGGCAATCCTTGGCGGCGGCTGGTATGGCGACGGGCTTGGCTGGCTGCAGAATCGTTACAATTTTGGTCCTCCTCCAGTACGCCTGATGGGCCAGCTTGAAATCGAGTATGCCGATGGAACGCGGGACACGATCGGCACCGATGGAACGTGGAAAGCATCGTCGTCGGCCATCCTCAAGTCGGACATTTATAATGGAGAGACCTATGACGCTCGGCTCGAGAAATCGAAGACCGGCGCGCCCGCTTCGACCGGAAATGATTGGGACAAAGTAGCACTCGCGTCCGCTCCGCAGGCAGCGATTGTCGCGCAGGACTATCAGCCCATCCGCGCGCACGAAACGCTCTCGCCAAAAGCCGTCACGAACCCCTCCCCTGGCGTTTACGTTTACGATCTCGGTCAAAATATGGTCGGCTGGGCGCGGCTGAGCGTTTCCGGACCCAAAGGAACGAAGGTACAACTGCGCTTCGCGGAAGTGCTGAAACCCGATGGCGACGTCTACACAGAAAACCTGCGGACCGCGGAAGCGACCGACACCTACATCATGCGCGGAGGCAGCGAGGAAATATTCGAGCCGCACTTTACCTTTCATGGATTCCGCTACATTCAACTCACCGGCTACCCGGGAACTCCGACGAAGAATGCCGTGGAGGGAATTGCGTTCTATACCAGCGCGCCATTTACGATGAAGTTTCACTCGGCAAACGCCACGCTGAATCAGTTGGCGAGCAACATTCTCTGGGGGCAGCGCGGAAATTTTCTAAGCGTACCGACCGACTGTCCGCAGCGCGACGAACGCCTGGGATGGATGGGCGACGCCGAAGTATTTTGGCGGACGGCCAGCTACAACGCGAACCTCGCTGCGTTCTCGCACAAATTCACCCAGGACATTCGAGACGCGCAGAGCGCCGCAGGCGCCTACGCAGATGTTTCGCCGCGCGTCGGCCCGACCGGAGAAAGCGCGGCGGGCTGGGGCGACGCGGGAGTCGTCATTCCGTGGACTGCGTATATGCAATTCGGCGACAAGACCGTCGTGGCAGAGAACTGGTCCGCGATGACCAGGTGGATGGAGCACCTGGAAGGTGCGAATCCAGATTATCTGTGGCTGAAGGAGCGTGGGAACGATTATGGCGACTGGGTAGCCATCGGCAGTCAAACGTCAAAAGACATGATCGCCACTGCATATTGGGCGTACGACGCGTCGTTAATGAAGCAGATGGCCGCGGCGCTCGGAAAGAGTGACGAAGCAGAAAAGTACGGCCAGCTCTTCGACAAAATTCGAGATGCATTCCAAAAAGCTTACGTGAAGGGAGACGCCACGGTCGGCACCGGGAGTCAGACCAGTTACGCGCTGGCGCTGCACATGAACCTGCTCGATGAAGGTCAACGAGCGGTAGCGGCTCAAAAACTGGTGGACGACATCAAGGCGCACGAGTATCACCTGACGACAGGTTTTCTAGGCACGCCGTATCTTTTGCTGGAGCTGAGCAGGAGCAGCCACAGCGACGTTGCCTACAAGTTGCTGCTGCAAAGAACGTACCCATCGTGGTTCTACATGATCGATCACGGTGCCACCACCATGTGGGAGCGATGGAACGGCGACCAGAAGATGGACGATCCCTCGATGAATTCGTTCAACCATTACGCCTACGGAGCGGTCGCCGAGTGGCTGTACCGCTACGCGGCTGGCATCGACGAGGATGCCAGTGGTCTCGGTTTTCACAGCATCATCTTGCATCCGCAATTCAGCGCAGATCTGGGAGAAGTGGATGCGGCGTACGAATCGGACCACGGTCCGATCGGATCCCATTGGAAGATTGCTGGAGGAACGGTGACCTGGAACGTAGTCATTCCCGCGAATACCACGGCCGTTCTATATTTTCCCGCGAGCCTCGATAAAGCGAAGCTGCTGGAGAATGGAAAGGGTATTGACGCGAGCGAAGGACTCAAATTTGTTCGCACCGAAGCGAACGGCACCGTGTATCGCGCAGGCGCAGGAACGTACGCGTTCCGGTTCGCGCAATAGCAGCCTGCGGAAAAACTCAAAAATATATCATTCCGAACCCCGTTCGGTTTTTGAACGGGGTGAGGAATCCGCTTTTTCCTTGGTTTTCTTGCGAACAGCAGATCCCTCACCCGCAAACGACGCGGGTTCGGAATGACAAATCCGACTTTTTCCGCAGCCCGATAGGGGAAGGGATGAATCCCCTTAGAGTCGTCCGGCAACCCGGCCGGCAAGTTCCTTTAGTTGTTTCTCGACTTTCGGAGTGAAATCCACATCTTCAAGATTGAGGTAAAAACGAACTTTGCCCTTGCGGACATGGAGGCCATGCTGCGGGTCAAAATAAGCCTCGTCTCCGAGGCCGGTCACCGGCGTTTGCGGGCTATAGAATTCGCCCAATTTGGCGAACATCTCCGTCGCTGCCGCCGCCGAGGGATCTACGTACGCTCTGAGCCAGAGCTTGCTTCCCTTAGCAGCGTAATTGCAATCGGTTCCCTCCGCGGTATTCGGGTAAGGACGGGGAGCGATGCTTTTTTCCGGGGGATCGTAGCTTCGGCCTAACGCCTTGCTCACTTCGGCGGCCGGCAGTAACGAGCAGAGATCAGCGGGAGGATCGGTCGCCCATGCCGATGGAATAAAAAAGGTGGCTACGAGGAAAGTTGCGATAATGAACGCTAGCTTGCGAAAACGGGCCATGGAGCGCTCCTTTCCCGGCTTCTCAGCGGCAACATTCTATAGCAACGACTAGAAGTCATCTAGTCATCTCATGAATGCATCTCAGGGGTCGGAGCTTTAGCTCCGACATTCAAAGACACGCAAAATCGGGCTTTAGCCCCTGAGGAAATTCTTCTCGTCCTGTCTTGGCCATTTCTGAGATGGCTTTGGGTAGAGGAATCAACATTGCGATCAGCCAACCTCGCCGCAAGCTCAAAAGATGCAGTGACGCTTAACGTGCGAGCGGGGACTTCGTTTGCGAGACGGCGACACCAAGATAATTCCCGTAGCCCACAATAACCGTGGATGCGATCAGCACGAAAAGGCTCGCGGCCACCAGCAATTTCGTGCGGCGGCCCGTGCCATTCCACTCGCGAAGCGCGATGCCCCACAGCGTGCTGAAAATCATGATGCTGGCCATATGCAGCGTCCAACTCGAGAATTTGTATCGACCCATCTGCGTCTCGCCCATCGTGTAAAAGAAAAATTGCATGTACCACGTGGTGCCCGCCAGGGCCGAGAACAGATAGTTCGACAGCATAGGTGCATGGTCCGGAACACCGTCGGACCGGATGCCGGCCTTGGCCATTTCTTCCGATGGTGCGTCGGTGACGGTTTCGATTTCGAGCGCGGCAGCCCCGGCCTTCGCGAGCCGCGCGCTGAAATACTGACTGCCGGTGCGATTACGAACGTTCAGGATCGCGCACCAAATGAAATTGGTCGTGAATCCTCCGAACAATAGAACCACCAGCACCGGAAGGCCTTGCCAAAGAGGCGGAGTCCCGTGGCGAATGGTCAGCTCCTTGATGGGATCGCCCGCCGCGAGGCCGTAGGCGAAGCACGCACTCATCACGCCCGAGAATGTCGCGACCAGAAGTCCCTTTTTCAGATCGAATTCCTTGATCGACGCGCGTTTTTGCTCTTCGGACATCTCCTTCTCTTTGGACATCCCCGCGGCGCCGGCGAACACGATGCCGAACAGGCAAACTCCGACGCCCGCTAGAATGATCTGCCCGGAATGCGTGCCAAGCACTTCGGACGCAAACTGGCCGCGGAAAATCGGCGGCATCAGCGTTCCGAATGCGGCAGTATACCCGAGCGCAACGGCCATCCCCAAAGACATGCCCAGGTAACGCATCGTCAGGCCAAAGGTGAGGCCGCCTAGACCCCAAAGAACACCGAAGGCATAAGTCCAGGCGAGACTGCTCGTGGAAGATTCTTGTAGAACGGGGATTAGATCGCGGGTCATCAGCAGACCCAGGATCCACGGCACGATGATCCAACTGAAGAAGCCCCCGACGAGCCAGTAGGTTTCCCAAGCCCACCCCTTCACACGTCGGTAAGGGACGTAGAAACTGCCGGAAGCTAATCCGCCCAGCCAGTGAAAGAAGACGCCAAGGAGCGGATTGGGTTCCAGAACTTTGCCTTTCTAGCTGTGGCACAGCCACTCCTGGCTGTGTGCTTTTGGCCGAGTCCAATGACTTCAAAGCCTGGCCTTGGCCGACGAGCACTCTAGTTCACGCGCCCGGCGCGGTCAACCCGAGGCAGTCACTCTGCTTGCGGCTGGATGGGAATGTGCGTGCCTACCGAATCGCTCGCGCGATATACTCTCGGCGAACGAATCATACCGGGAGATTTACGGCACCTCCGAAATTTGTCCAGAGCCGCCGCATCTCCAAACTTATGAAGATTCAGGAAAAACTCCGGTATCTGGAAGATCGGTGGGACGACCAAGTGGCGTGCGACTTGGATCCGCCGGAACTATTGCGTTACCGATCGAACGTTTTGGGGTCGGATCTGCGCATCACGAATTTTGGGGGCGGGAACACGAGTTCGAAGATCGAGGGCACTGATCCGCTCGATGGGTCTCGGCAAACCACGCTGTGGATCAAGGGCAGTGGCGGAGACATCGGCAGCATCCAGCGAATCGGATTTGCGACGTTGTACCTCTCCAAGCTGCAAGGACTGGCCAATCGTTACCGCGGCGTTGAATTTGAAGACGAAATGGTCGAGATGTACCCGCTGTGTGCGTTTGGCAACAACACCGTCGCGGCCTCAATCGACACGCCTTTGCATGGTTTTCTGCCCTTCGAGCATATCGATCATTTGCATCCCGACTGGGCTATCGCCTTGGCCGCTTCGGCGAATGGCCGCGAAAAGATGGAGGAGTTCAACAGGCTATATGGGCATCGCTTGATCTGGCTGCCGTGGCAGCGTCCTGGATTCGAGTTGGGCATGATGCTGCAAAAAGCGGTGCGCGAGAATCCGGGTTGCGACGGCATCGTGCTCGGTGGGCACGGCCTGTTTACCTGGGGAAGCACGCAGCGCGAGTGTTATCTCAACACCATCACGATCATCGACCAGCTTGGACAGTTTGTGGTCGATCATGTCGAGCGGCGCGGCGCGAACCTCTTCGGAGGTAGCAAACACAGTGCGCTGGAAAACCGGCGGGAGATTGCTCTCGATATTTTCCCTTTCCTGCGCGGACACGTGTCCGCGCGACAGCGAATGATCGGGAACTTCAGTGACTTGCCAGAGGTTCTGCGTTTTGTAAATTCGGCGGACGCCGAAAAGCTGGCGCACTTGGGAACCAGTTGTCCCGATCATTTCATTCGCACAAAGATTTGCCCGCTTTTCGTTGCGTGGGAACCAAGGAACGACATTTCCGGCCTGAAGAAGCGTATTGATTCGGCGATCGAGAAATACCGTGCGGAGTATCGCGAATACTACGAATCATTTGCGCGGCCCGACTCGCCCAGGATGCGCGACGCGAATCCTACCGTCGTACTGATTCCCGGCGTTGGCATGTTCAGTTTCGGCAAAAACAAGAGCGAAGCGCGCATCACCGGGGAGTTCTACACCAACGCCATCCATGTGATGGAAGGCGCGGTATCCCTGGGTTCGGGAGCGACGCCGGCGGTCTTGCCGCAAGCAGGTCCCGCAGCGAAGACCGAAGCGTTCACCGTGCACGCGAACTATGTAGCTCTGCCTCCTTCGGAAGCGTTTCGGATTGAATATTGGCAGCTCGAGGAAGCCAAGATTCGCCGGCAACCTCCGGAGAAAGAGTTAAGTCGCAGGATCGTCCTGGTTGTGGGCGGCGGAAACGGCGTGGGTCGCGAGACCGCTCTGCTAGCGGCGCGGCGCGGGGCGCATGTGGTCGTGGCGGACAAGGATTTCGATGCCGCGAAATTGGTTGCTGACGAAGTCCGAAAAGTCGGCGGCAAGGAAACTACGGTAGCTGCGGCGATCGATATCCGAGACCGCAATTCCATTCGCGCCGCTTTGCGCGAGTCACTCGCCGCCTTCGGCGGCATCGACATAGTTGTGAATACCGCGGCGATCTTTCCTTCCTCGCCCGATGGCAGCGTTAGCGACGCACAATGGGGCCTCACGCTCGACATCAACGTCACCGCGAATCATCGCTTGATCGAAGAAGTCGCGCAAATCCTGCGCGAGCAGAATTTGGATGCCAGCGTTGTCTTAACAAGTTCAGCGAATGCGGTCGTCCCGAAGAAGGGAAGCGAAGCGTACGACGTGAGCAAAGCCGCCGTAAGCCACCTCGTGCGCGAGTTCGCGATTTCCTGTGCGCCAAAGATTCGCGTCAACGGCATCAGCCCGGCCACCGTCGTCAAGGGTTCGACGATGTTTCCGCGAGAACGAGTGATTGCGTCGCTCGATAAATATGGAATCGCTCATGAGGCGGGCGCGACCGACGAGCGGCTTCGCTCCCAGCTCGCGAATTTCTACGCTCAGCGCACGCTGACGCACCAGCCAATCGATCCCGAGGTTTGCGCGGCGGCGGTACTTTTCCTGGCGGGGCCGCAATCGCGCTGCACCACCGGTCATTTGATTCCGGTGGATGGCGGGTTGACGGAAGCATTTCTCAGATAGACCGCGAACGGCGCACATTCGTCGAGCCGTTCGTTTTTTGCGGGCGAGAACAAAACTATGCGGTCGTCGGGGCACAAGGCTCTGGTTGCGGTGGACTTAGGCGCACAGAGTTGTCGTGTATCTCTTCTCCGTTTCCTTCAAGGGACGCCTTACACCGACGTCGTGCATCGTTTTCGCAACGCCCCGGTCGTCACTCCGACCGGCCTTCGTTGGGACATCGCTGCGATTCTAGAAGGCGTTGAAGCGGGCCTTCGCTTGTGCGCAGGCATCGCGACCGAAGGCATTGACGCCATCGGAATTGATGGATGGGCCGTTGACTACGTTCGGCTGGATGGAGACGGCAACCAGATCGCAAATCCATTCTGCTACCGCGACGAGCGGACGGTCGCCACGGAGAAGGAAATTCACAAGATACTCTCGCCCAGCAGATTGTATGCACTGACGGGAATCCAGTTGCTGCGGATCAATACGCTCTACCAGTTGTATGCGGACCACCGCGCCGGGATCGATCCCGCTCAGCGCTGGCTGAATCTTCCGGAATTCGTCACCTCGCGGCTGGGTGCGAGACCCGTTGCGGAATACACCAACGCAACGCACACCCAGCTTGTTGATCTGCACACGCGCGGGTGGTGCGACGAAATATTTCATTGTGCGGGACTCGACCTAAAGGTAGCGCCGGAAATCGTTCCGACGGGCACGGTCGTCGGGACGGTGCGCGGCGACCTCAGCGAGTTGACTGCGTTTCGTCAGACGCAACTGATTGTTCCCGCTTGTCATGACACTGCGTCTGCGATCGCGGCCATCCCTGCTTCCGGTGATGACTGGGCGTTTATCAGTTCTGGAACCTGGTCGCTGGTGGGAACCGTTCTTAGTAGACCGTGCGTCGGCGAAGACGCGCGATCGATGAATTTCACCAATCTTGGCGGCGTTGGCGGCACCGTCTGCTTTCTGAAGAACGTCAACGGTATGTGGCTGCTGCGCCAATGCATGGATGAGTGGGAATCTCGTGGTTTCGCCTGGACGTTAGGAGAGTTGCTTCATATGTGCGCGTCATGGCCCGCCCCGGCGGCCCTGATTGATGTCGATGACCCGGAGTTGATGGTCCCTGGCCATATGCTGACGAAGATCAATGCACAGTTGGAGCGCGGCGGAAACCGCCCGATGCCTCTGGAGGGCTCGGATTTACCTGCTGTCGCGAATCTTATTCTGCATAGCCTGGCGGCTCGGTACGCCGAGGTGCTGGGCTCGGTGGTGCGCATCACGGGAAAATCGCTGAAGCGCCTGTTCATCGTTGGCGGCGGCAGCCAAAACAAGCTGCTCAATCGCCTGACCGCGGAACGCACGGGGCTTGAAGTCATCGCTGGGGCAACCGAGGGCACGACCATCGGCAATTTCGCGATCCAGTTGGCAGCGTTGGCAGGGGATTGGCAAGAGTCGACAGGAGTACCGGCTTCGTCGGTCGCGCACTGGGCCGAAAGAATCGCGATGCGCCCGCTGGCGCTCTCGGCAGACCGCGACGGCTGACCTGAGCAAGCCACGAGACTAAGCTTTCGTCCGAATGGAGATTCAAATATGAAGGATGTACTCGCCGAGACTGCGTGGAAGGCGCTGGACAAGCTGCAGATTGAGCTGCCTTCGTGGGGATTTGCGAATACCGGGACGCGGTTCGGGAAATTCATTCAGGCTGGAGCTGCTACGAACATCGCGGAGAAGTTTAGCGATGCGGCCCAGGTGCATGCGTTTACGGGAGCGTGTCCAACCTTAGCGCTCCACGTTCAGTGGGATCTGCCCGACGGCTTGAAAGATGTTGGCGAGGTCGAGAAGCTGTCGAAGAAGCATGGTATTCGAGCCGGATCCATCAATCCGAACATATTTCAGAACCAGGAATACAAATATGGATCTTTAGGCAATCCCGATGCGGCGATCCGGCGGATGGCCATCGGTCACATCCTCGAGTGCGTGGGCATCGCGGAGGCGCTTGGGTCACGCGACGTGTCTCCATGGTTTGCTGATGGCTCAAATTATCCCGGCACGCAGAACATCCGTAAACGGATCCGATTTTTCGAGGAGGGTTTGAAGGAAATTCACGGGGCACTGCGGCCAGGGCAGCGTTTGCTGGTGGAGTACAAGCCGTTCGAGCCAGCTTTCTACCACACTGACATCGCGGATTGGGGTATGGCCTATCTGCTCGCGAAGCACGCGGGGCCGCAGACCTTGGTGCTGGTTGATACGGGGCATCACTATCAGGCTCAGAATGTCGAGCAGATCGTTGCCTGGCTTCTTCATCACAAGATGATCGGCGGATTTCATTTTAATGACCGGCGCTACGCGGATGACGATCTGACGTTAGGGTCGATCGATCCCTATCAGGTGTTTCGCATTTTTCACGAGATTCGCATGTATGAGTGGGAGAACGACGTCACCGCCGACATCGCCTACATGGTGGACCAGAGCCATAACCTGAAGGGTAAGATCGAGGCTATGATCCAGACGGTGTGCACTGCGCAGGAACTTTATGCGCGGGCGGCCATGGTGGACCATGACCGTTTGGCGAAACTCCAGCAAGAGTGCTCGCTGGTGGATGCCGAAGAGACTCTGCGCGACGCCTTTTGGATGGATGTGAGGCCCGTCGTCAAGGAATGGAGAATCGCCAAAGGTTTGCCGACGGATCCGATGCGAGCGTTTCGGGAAAGTGGCTACGCAGAGCGGATTGCGGACGACAGACGCGGGAAAAACTTGGGGGCGACGGCGAGCTATGCCTGAAGCTTGGCCCGTTTTTGAAGAGAACGCTCCCAGGGCTAGTTTTAACCAAATCTGGCCTCCCCCTCGTTTTCATAAGTGTTCATTTTAAAGGAGCTTAAAGTCGTTTGTTTTGTAGCACTTCTACAAGTATTGATTCTGAATGACTTACGCGCTTGTCGGGACCAGTCTCGCTGGACTCAACTTCCTGCCTTATGCTTGAAGCGTTGGTGATTGCGAAGTATCAGCGATTGCGTCAACAAGCGCCTGCTTCGGAAAGCGGCCGCTACACCGGACGTTGGTGTATGGAAACTCTGCCTGGGTTGACGCCGGGCGGGGCCCTTCGAGGCTTAGGATAAACAAGCCCGCCCCTACAGCGTTTGAGCTCGTGCTGGCGCCTAGAGCTAGGACTGACGGACGGTCTTTGCGAGCTTGTCTGTATCGCTCTATTACACAGCGCATAGGATGGTTAACCGGGAAACTGCGTCACTGACTGGGGCCGGAGGGGAGCTTTGGCATTTTGGAAGCGATGTCTTCGTCGGCTTTTTGGTGCAGGTCTTTGACCTTGGCAAATTCGCGTTCGGCGCTCGGTGCGTCGCCCATGGCTTGGTAGACGCGGCCGAGGCGGAAATGGGCGTCGGGCTGGGATGGATCGAGCTTGACGGCGTGTTGCAGGGCCGTCAGGGCTTCTGGATAGCGTTTCTGATGCACCAGGACGGCTCCCAGATCGACGAAAGCCATGCGGAGGTCATTTCTAGCCTGCACGGCTCTTTCAAGCAGCGGAAGGGCTTGTTCGAAGTGGTCTTGCTGCATCTCGATATCACCCAGATACGCGAGGGCTTGTGCGTGGTTCGGGTCGAGTGCGAGTTGGTTCTGAAACGCTGCTTTCGCTTGATCGAAATTGTGTAGCTTCCATTGCAGATAGCCGAGGCCAAAGTTGACGTCGGGCTCACGAGGGGACACTTTGACTGCGGCCTCAAATTCGGCGACTGCGTCACGCGTTTGGCCCAAGCCGTCCAGCGCCTCACCCATGAGTACGTGGGCGGAGGCGGAGTCCGGGCTGTGTTCGAGGATTTGGCGGAACTCGTCCCGGGCGCAGGAGTAATCTTTGGCGAGAAGGCAGCTTTGCGCCAACACCTTGCGGAGCTCGGTATTAGCCGGGTCCAGCTTTACAACGATCTCCAGATGTTTCGAGGCTTCGGCGAATCGCTTGGCGCCGTAGCAGCTGAGCCCCAAGAGCGTGCGGGCTTGGGTGTTAGTGGGATCGGTGACTAAAGCGCGGGTGAGCGGGACAATGGCCTCCTGAAAGTGGCCCTGCTTGAATTCTGCGAGTCCCCAATTGAGGTGGATGCCGGGCAGTTTGGGGTTTAGCGTGGCGGCTTTCCGGTAGGCAGGGACTGCTTGATCGTACTTACCTTCCTTGGAGAGCACCAACCCCAGGTTGGCGAAAGCGGCTGCGTCCCGCGGATCTTGTTGCACGGCTGCGCGCAAAGCTTTCTCTGCTTCGGCGAGCTCTGGCTGAGGTGCGGGAGAGGGTGCGGGCGTTTGGGCACGCGCAGGGACACACGAGAACAGGGCCAGGATAACCAAGGCCAGGTTGACGTCAGTACGGCTCACAGAGGGATCCCTGATTCATTTAGAATGCCTTACAGCATGCAAAAGCCAGAACCCCTTATCGAGGGGTGCGACGGCGCCCGCTTCGGAAAGCGGCCGCTACAGTGGTTCGCAAGCGGGCTTGCAGGGCGAAAGTCAAAGAACCCGCACCCATAAAGACCAAATGTGCGGCACCCGATTGCATCCTGCAAAGGCGCTTATACGGCTTTGACAGATTAGTGTACCTCTTCTTGATTCTTTGTCGGAGCACAGGCAGGACTGCCTGTACCACAAAAAAACGCGGCGGGAAGTTATCCCGCCGCGTCCTCGACTGAGACGTACTGCAAAACCAACTGCCGAGGTGGGGGCCAGAGGCCCCCACCTCGCGCAGGCTAGAAGTAAAGCTTCAACCCGAGCTGCAAAATGCGCGGATCGAAGGTAGAAGTGTACTGTCCGAAGTTGCTGGCGCCGAAGTTGGTGCTGACCTGGTTGAACTGGGTGTGATTCCACGTGTTGAATGTTTCCGCGCGGAATTCCAGCCGGCTGCCACGAGATTCGCTGAAGACGAAGCTCTTGAACAGCGAGATGTTCCAGTTGTCGCGGCCGGGGCCACGGAGTGCGTTGTGACCCAGGTTTCCGAAGTCACCGATCGCAGGGTCAGCGAAAGCGGTCGGACTGATGTATTGAATGACCTGTTGTTTGGTCGGACTAACGGTTGACGGATACGAGACGCTGCCGACGAGATCCGGACGGTTGGTGGCGTTGGGTAGACCGTTGCCGCCCTGGGCGCCGCTGAGGCCGATGTTGAGGGGAATGCCGGACACCAGCGTGACGATCCCCGAAACTTCCCAGCCACCGACCACGGTCCGAAGCAACCGGCTGTCGCTGTGACGGAATATGGGGATGTCGTAGATGAAGTTGACCACGGCGTTGTGAGTTCGGTCATAGCCACCCGGGCCCTTGTCATACTGCCAGCCCAGATAGGGGTTCGAAACGTCCTGCAGGTCCTGGCCGCCAGTGCCGCCGGTGCCCGGATCGATCGTCTTGGAATAGGTGTAGAAGGCGCGGAGGAACAGATCCTTGCCCACCTGCGAGTTGATGTCCATCTGCAGACCGTTGTAGTGGGAGTTCGCCTCATTGGTCGAAAGGCGGATGGAACGGAAGCCCGGATAGGGCACGCCGGCTGTGGCATAGTTTGCGCCAGCAACACCGTTGATGATGGGAATCAGATTGGCTTGGGGTGGCAAGTTGTATTGTGTGTAGTCGTTTTGGAAGCGGTTGGTATTGCCGACGTAGGAGATCGACCCCACCGTCCGCGCGCCGAATGAGTGCTGCACGGCGAGACTCCACTGATAGCTGGCGGGCTGTTTGTACTCGCTCTTATTCAAGCCAGTAATGTCCGCCGGGTTGATCGGGAGAACTCCTGCTGTGCCCGTGGCCAGTGAGAGTGTGGGATTAGAGAATTCGACTGGTGCGGGAGCGTTGACTTGCAAGCTGAACGGGATGTTGGGTCCGGCGTTGTACATGTCGTTGCCCTGGATGCGCTCGTACATGATGCCGAAGCCGCCACGAACGACGCTCTTACCGGTGCCGCTGAAGTCGTAGGCGAACCCGAGGCGCGGACCAAAGTTAGCCCAGTGGTTGTCCACCAAGCCCTTTGGAACGCCGTTCTGCTCGGGCATTCCGATACCGTTGAGGTATAGAGGAACGCCAGCGAGAATTTTGTTAGGGCTGGTGCCCAAGCCTGGGCTGGTCGGGCTGATGGTGCCATTGGGAAGCAGCGTTGCTGCGTCAGCCGGGTTATAGAGGCTGGGATAGAAATTCCCCATACGGTCGTTAGCTTCGTAGGTGTGTGGTACGCCGTCCCAGCGCAAGCCCAAGTTGACAGTCAGCTTGCGACTGACGCGCCAGTTGTCCTGAACGTAAGCGGCCCAGGAAACGTTGTTCCATTGGCCGGCGTCCTGGACGGCGAGTTCCTGATAGCTCTTGGCATCACCAAGCAGGAAGTCCGCGAAGTCATTTCCGGTGAAGGTTCCGTCAAAGCCGAAACCACCCTGCGTTTGACCGAACAGATCCTGCGTCTTTTTGTAAATAGCCCAGCTTCCACCGATCTTTAACTGGTGAGCGCCCTTCGTCAAAGAAACGTCATCGCGAATCTGGTAATCATCCGCCTTGTTGCGCCACGGCCAGCTGGAAATCTCAAAGTGCGTGCCAGTGGAGCCGTTCAGGTCGATATTGGGGATGCGGTTGTTGTTGTTCGGTCCAGTGAATAGCCTGGAGTTGGTGCCGTCATAGCCCGCAGGCAGGGACAAGCTGGACAAGCCGGCGCCCGCGAACGGAATGATGTTGATGCGGTTGCCGTTGTAGTTGAAGGCCGTCTCGTTCAGCAGGTTGGGGTTGATCGCATAAGTTGCGTGAACGACACCGCTGTAGGACGGATTGCCAAAGGTGTCGCCGACGGTCGGAACGTTCGCTCCGCTCCATTGACTGATCGAGTAGCCCTGGCTGACCTGCTCGGCGATAAAGTGGCCGAACACCGAGAACTTGCTGGAGAAGTTATGATCGATGCGGACGACTTCTTCCTTCAAGTTCGTGGGAGTGCTGCTCGGACCATTGAAGTTGGATCCCGACGTGGGCGCCGGGAAAATACCCGCTGCCAAAAGCGCGGTGGCGTTTGGATCAATCATGCATGCCGGGATGACGTTGCCAGGAAACGGCGTACCCTGAACGACGCCGGCGGGAGCAACGCCTCCGGGGCAGTTCTTGAAGAGCACCCCGGGGGCTACCGTGGTGGCCGACGGAACGTTGATGGCCTTCGCAAGACTCGAGAAGTTACCGCCGTAGGTGCTGGGAAGAGGAACCGTCTGACCATTCGTGAGATTGCCCTGGATCAGCCTGCGCCATTCCATGTTGTAGAAGAAGAAGGTCTTCTTACGATCTTTGTTGTAGAACTTTCCGAAAGTGACTGGGCCGCCGACGTTGAACCCGAAAACGTTCAGTCGCAGCTTCGCAACCTGGTTGTCGGTGCCGTTCAAGTTTGTGGCGGGATTGAAGAAGTAACGGGCGTCGAGAGCATCGTTGCGGAGGAACTCCCACGCGGATGCGTGCAGCGTGCTCGATCCCGACTTCAGAACCATGGTCATGGTTGCGGCCGAGGCCAAGCCATAGTCCGCACTGTAGTTTGAAGTTAGAGCGCGAAATTCAGCGATTGCGTCGGTAGAGGGGGCGATGCTCATGCCGCCCGCGCCACCGCGGTCGTCATCTTCGCCACCATCGAGCAAATAGATGTTGTGGTTCTGACGCATGCCGTTGAACTCAACGTTGGAGTCACCGCCAACTGGAGTGTTAACGAAGCCATTGATCTGGCTGGAAGCTCCAGGGGTTAATTGAGCCAACTGGTAAATGCTGCGGCCGTTGACCGAGATCTGCGACATTTGCTGGTCGGTGATGACATTGCTCTGCTCGCCGGTATCGGTTTGGACGCGGACAGCATTGGCTTCGACAGTGACAGTTTCCTGCGCGCCGCCGAGTTGCATTTGGAAATCGATACGACTGCGGTCACCGACTTGAAGGACGATGCCTTTTTGTTCGGCAGTCTTAAAGCCGGATGCTTCGGCCTTGGCATCGTAGTGGCCGATTTTCAGTTCAGGAAAAACATACTGACCGGAATCACTGGTCGTGGCGGTGTGACTCAGACCAGTTTCCGAGTTTGTCATCGTTATTTTGACGTTTGCGACGCTTGCGCCAGAAGGATCGGTAACCGTTCCAACGATCGCGGCGTCCTGAGCTTTAACTGTAAATGAGAGGGCAACCAACGCGAAACAAAGCACAACAAGATGGTGCAAACGAGCATGTTTCAGAGCTGAAACCACACTCCGACCACACGAGGAAAATAAATGCATTCAAGCCTCCTACACCCCACGGCGATTTGGTATCGCCGTTAACGTACACGGAGATTCCTCCCATTCGGGTATGGTTGTCAAGCATTTTTTTCGATTTAATACAGCGACACTATTGCTTAAATGGCCCGCAGCGTATCGATATTCTGGCCCCGGAATCACCTTCAATTTCGAGGGCTAAGTGAGTCCGATGACTTGGAAAGGGCGAGGCTTGGGGGAGTGTCGCGTTTTCCGTAAACTATTTAATAATAAGGAGTTACCTATAATTTAAGAGCGAGTGTGCCCCTGCGTGTTCGGTGTTGCGGGATCGCATTTACCGAGCGTTATCGGCAGGTTAAAGGGTTAACGTGCCCCCTTGAGTAAGGCATCGGGGAGCTTGGCGTCGGTGATTCTGATCTCGCGGAACAGGTGCAAGTTGGTGGACATCACGACGCCAGGACTAAGGTGAATGGCAGGCGGGAAACCAGTTTTGTTCGTAAGGTTGTCGGCTAGCAGCCTGACAGCGATTTGACCCTGCCGATGGGGTTGCTGGTAGATCGACGCGGTGATCGTACCCTTCTGAAAGTACGAGGACATTTCCGCGAAGAGATCCGTCGTAATCAGTTTTATCTTTCCTGCCAGACCCCGCGCTCCCAAAGCGCGACACACCGGAAGACAATTGACGGTGTTGACGTAGAGGCCGGAGAGCGTGGGGATACGACGCAAGAGGTCAAAGGTCTTCTGGAAGCTTTCGTCCTCGTCTTCGTGACCCTCAACGACGGCGACCACCTTTCCTCCGGCGCAGTGCTTCGGAAAGGTATCGGAAAAGCCGTCGGTCTTCTTGCGGTGGTCTTCGGCGGTCAGCATGCCTACAATGACGGCGACCTTGGAACCCGGGGGGAGAAGTTTGCCCATGAGTTCTCCGGCGAGGCAGCCGTTGAGGAAGGGTTCGACACAGACGACGGTGGACCGCCGGCTATCGGGAGCGTCGGTCGAGACGCAGACGACCGGGATCCCATTTTGCTCGGCATCATTAATAAGGGGTGTCAGGTCCTTCGGATTTCCGGCGGTGAGGATGATACCGTCCACGCCGCTTTCGACCAGCTCTTTGAAGGCTTCGGTATCGTCGTGACCCAAGGTCTGGACGGGGCGATTCACAAACTGGATTCCAACCTGTCCGAGGCGGCGCGCTTCCTCGAGGACTCCGCTCCAGAGTTGATCGTAGAAAAAATGGATTTCGCGAGGCATGCAGACGCCGATGCGCGCGGTGGCCTTGGTGACGGATAATGCGCGGGCCGCAAGATTTGGGGTGTAGCCAATTTGCCGGGCGATCTGGAGAATGCGCTGGCGGGTGGCGTCCTTAATACCGCCGCGTCCGTGCAGGGCGCGGTCAACCGTTCCGATGGAGACGTTCGCCATTTCGGCGATTAGGTGGATGCCGCGGCGCTCTTTGGCCATTACCGCTCCGGTGGGCTGAGGCTGTTAGAGTACACGGTGAGAGGCAATTGGAGAAGGGGTGAGAGTAGTATTGGCGTGTACGTTAACGGGGCTATTCTGGGGCGTTTCGAATGTGTCGCCCGTTAAAAATGTTAAAATTAACGATACACGGTGCCGGGCCGTGCTGGTTCGCGACATCGACTATGGCATCGATAATACAGTCGATGAATTGCAGCACTTGCGGTGTTCCGCTCCGGTGAATTGACGATGCGGGCTGAAGCGCCGGGATTGCGCCTATCGCTCGACAACGTTGAGCTTGGTGTTGGTCAGATCGATCGAATTCCCACCGACCATGATGGTGAACGTGCCGGGTTCCACGACGCGGTGCATGTCGCGATTCAGAAATGAAAGCTCTTCGGGACCCAGGGTGAATTCCACGGTTTTTGTTTCGTTGGGATTCAGAGTGATTCGCCGGAATCCGCGGAGCTCTTTCACCGGGCGGGTCACCGAGCTTACGTCGTCGCGGATATAAAGCTGCACGACTTCATCGCCGCGAACGGCGCCGGAGTTGGTGACGTCGACAGAGACGCTGGTGCGGCCCTGAGGGCCGATGGAATCCGGGGTCGCGCGGACATTCGCATACTTGAAGGTGGAATAGCTGAGTCCCCAGCCGAACGGAAAGAGCGGCAGGACTGTGCTGCCTAGATATTCGCGCTTTGCGGAAGGTTTCTGGTAGTAGTAGTCGGGAAGTTGGCCGGTTGATCGAGGGACCGTGATCGGGAGCCGCCCGGCCGGGTTGTAATCTCCGAAGAGTACGTCGGCTACGGCCGTGCCGCCTTCCTGTCCTAGATACCAGCCATCCAGAATGGCGGGGACATGTTCGGCGATGTAGTTGATGGAATTTGGGCGGCCGTGTTGGAGGAAGACGATTGTGGGTTTGCCGGTGGCGAGCACGGCCTTCACGAGGTCGTCCTGGTTGCCAAGTAAGTCGAGGTTGTCTCGATCGCCGGGATGGTTGACGGCCCAGGCCTCGCGAGAGGTCTGCTCGTTTCCGCCGAGCGCCAAAATTACGACGTCTGCTGCCGAGGCAACTTTGGCGGCTTCCTCGATGCGCTTGGCGTTGAGCGCCGGATCACCCACCACCACTTTGTCGGCATCCCAATCGGGATTCGACTCAGTGATCTTGCAGCCTAGGGCGTAGAGGACTTCCGCGGAGGAGCCTACTTTCGTTTTGATTCCTTGGAGAACGCTGACGCCGCGACCGGGTTGGTTGCTATAGCCGCCGAGGTGTAGTTCGGCGGCATTTGGGCCGATGACGGCGATGCGCTTGTATTTGTTCTTGGCTAGCGGCAATAGGTTGTCCTGGTTTTTGAGCAGGATGATGGCTTCATGGGCTGCTTTCAGAGCTAGCTGCTGATGCTCGGCGTTGTTGGTGATTTTTTCCGCGTAGTCAGCGTTTACGTAGGGGTCGTCGAAGAGGCCGGCCATGAACTTGGCCGTCAGAACGCGCGATACGGAGCGATCGACAGCGGCTTCCGCAACCTTTCCTGCTTTCACTTGGTCGATCAAGCTGCCATAGGCCTGGTTGAACGGTAGCTCGACGTCTACGCCGGATTCGAAGGCTAACCTGCCTGCCTCATCCTCTGTGGCAACGATGTGATGAACGGTGCGCAACTCTGTCGGGCCAAAATAGTCGGAGGTTATCAAACCCTGGAATCCCCATTCCTGGCGCAGGATGTCCTGGAGCAAGTGCTTGTTACTGTGCGATGGGATTCCGTCGATTTCGTTGTAGGAGGGCATCACCGTGGCTACGTGCGCTTCCTTGACAGCGGCTTCGAATGGCGTCAGCCAGTATTCGCGGATGGTGCGTTCGGAATAATTTGCGGGACCTACGTTGGTGCCCCCTTCGGGTTGGCCATGAACCGCGAAATGCTTTGCGGTGGCCATCACGTGCGCTTTGTCAATGCCCGGGCCGGTTCCTTGATAGCCGGTAATCGCCGCTACGCCGAGGCGCGATACCAGATAAGGGTCTTCGCCGTAGGTTTCTTCTGTGCGGCCCCAGCGGGGATCGCGCGCAAGGTCGAGCACCGGTGCGAGGCACTGTTGGACGCCACGAGCGCGGGCTTCTGCAGCAGTGGCGGTGAAGACTTCGTGAAGAAGGCTGGGGTCCCAAGTTGAGGCCAAGGCGATGGCTTGTGGATAGGAAGTGGCTCTTGGTGCAACGTGCCCGTGGAGGCATTCGTCATGGAATATAACGGGAATGCCGAGGCGGGTGTTCTCGCGCATCCACTTCTGGACCGTGTTCGTGTATTCCGCCATGGCGCGGGGATCGCGATTTTCGCTGGGGCGCGAAATTTCGCCGAGGCCGTTTTTCATTAGGGCGGCCGCGCGCTCGGGGAGAAACTGACCCTTCTCGTCGACGAAGAGTTCCTGCGGGTCGTGGAAAAACTGCTTGTTCTCCCAGGCGCCCTCCAATTGAGCGATTTTTTCCTCGAGGGTCATGCGGGACAGCAGGTCGGTGACTCGCTGATCCACGGGAAGCTTGGCGTCGCGATAGGGCAAGGTATTTTGGGCCATCGCTGCCGAGCTGAGAAACGCGGCCGCAACGAGAAGAAAAATCGCCGGGAGAGAGGTTCGAAATTTGGAAAGCAGCATCAAGGGTGGCCTCCAGAAAAAATCTGCATGCTTGCAATTCAAAAAGTGCGTGGTACTATACCACCACCGTTAACGTACACGGTAAAAGAAATTGTCATGTTCATTCACTACCCGGTACACCGCGTACGCTTTCTCCTAGCCTGCCCTCATGCCAAACGATCCTAGGCCCAATTACACTGACCGTTTCGCCAGGGAATTCGGTACCTCCACAGCCGGACCAAACAACTTTGCGGTTTGGCAGGACTAAATCATGCCCTCCTACGTTCTTGGAATCGATGTGGGCACCGGCGGCACGCGGGCGCTGATCGTTGACCAAAAAGGACGCATCGCCGCGGCGGCTACCGAAGAACACGAACCTTTCGCCTCGCCGAAGATTGGGTGGGCCGAGCAGCGTCCGGAGGATTGGTGGCGTGCCGCAGGGATCGCCGTTCGCAAAGCGCTGGCGCAAGGAAACTTGCGGAGCGACCAGATCGCTTGCGTAGGATTTTCGGGCCAGATGCATGGCGCGGTGATGCTGGACACAGCGGGAGAAGTCGTCCGCCCGGCATTGATCTGGTGCGACGTGCGCACCGAGAAGCAGTGCAGGGAATTGAACGAACGGATCGGCGCCGAACGCCTGATTCAACTAACCTGCAATCCCGCCCTTCCCAATTTCACTCTGACCAAACTGCTCTGGGTGCGCGAGAACGAGCCGGAAAACTGGAAACGCGTTCGTTCGGTGATGCTGCCCAAAGATTACGTCCGCTTCCGTTTGACCGGAGAACGCGCCATCGACGTTGCCGATGCTTCCGGCACGCTCATGCTCGATGTAGCGAAGCGGCGATGGTCGGCCGAGGTCTTGCAGGCGGCGGAAATTGATCCATCGCTCTTACCTGTAGTGTACGAATCACCGGACGTCTGCGGAAAGGTCTCCGTGACTGGAGCCGCAGCAACAGGGCTGGCCGCCGGGACGCCGGTAGTCGCTGGGGCCGGCGATCAAGCCGCTGGCGCGACGGGCATGGGAATCGTTACGCCAGGAGCGGTCAGCGCGACAATAGGAACCTCCGGCGTCGTCTTTGCAGCAACGGATCGCCCGGCGTTGGACCCACGAGGTCGCTTACATACGTTTTGCCACGCGGTTCCGGGGCGCTGGCACGTGATGGGGGTAACGCAAGCCGCAGGACTGTCGTTGCGCTGGTTCCGCGACAACTTCGGGTCCTCTGCTACGCAATCCTCCGGCGATTCCTACGAAAAACTCACCGCGGAAGCGGCCACCGTAGCACCCGGCGCGGACGGTTTGCTGTGGGCTCCGTACTTGATGGGTGAACGCACCCCACACCTAGACGCGGACGCGCGGGGCGCACTGGTGGGCTTGACCGCATCGCATACACGCGCGCACATCGTGCGTGCCATTCTGGAAGGCGTGGCCTTCAGCTTGAAAGATACTTTCACGATCTTCGAAGAAATGAAGGTACCGGTGAAAAGCATCCGGCTAGGTGGCGGCGGCGCGAGGTCGCCACTCTGGCGGCAGATTCAAGCCGACGTCTACGACCGCGAAGTTGAAATCGTTGAAGCTGAAGAGGGAGCCGCGTACGGCGCCGCGATTCTTGCCGGCGTCGGTGCAAAGATTTGGCCGTCCGTGGATGCGGCGTGCGATTCCGTGGTGCGGGTAGCCAGTCGCACCCAGCCCCATCGGGCAAACGCCGAGGTAATGCAAAAAAATTATGCCGCATATCGTCGAATTTATCCGGCGATGAGATCGATTTTCAGTTCGTAGATGCATTCTTGTCGAGGGAATGCATCGGAGGCCATTGATGTCGAGGAATCATTCGTACGAGCCGAAGGCGGAACACAAATTCACCTTTGGACTGTGGACCGTTGGGAATCGCGGACGTGATCCATTTGGTGATTTTGTGCGCCCCGTCATTTCACCTGTCGACATTGTCGCGCTGCTCGCGGAAGTAGGCGCCTGGGGCGTCAATCTACACGACAACGATCTGGTGCCGATCGACGCAACGTGCGCCGAGCGTGATTCGATCGTTGGTGAGTTCAAGAAAGCCTGCGAGGAACACGGCCTGGTTGTTCCGATGGCCACGGTGTCGCTGTTTACGCACCCCGTTTTTCGTGACGGAGCTTTTACAGCCAGCGATCCGGAGGTCCGGGCGTACGCGGTGCAAAAGACGATGCGGGCGATGGACCTGGGCGCGGAACTTGGAGCGAAGATTTTTGTGCTGTGGGGCGGACGCGAAGGCGTTGAGACGGACGCTTGCCGGCCGGGCGCGGACGCTATCAAGCATCTGCGCGAGGCCGTGAACTATCTTTGCGATTACAACATCGACAAGAAATACGGCTTCAAGATCGCGATGGAAGCCAAGCCGAACGAGCCTCGCGGCGATATCTACATGGCTACCACGGGTCACTACCTGGGATTTATCGCCACGCTGGATCATCCGGAGATGGTAGGCGTCAATCCTGAATTCGCGCACGAGACCATGGCTGGCCTGAATTTTCTACACAATGTGGCGCAGGCGTGGGAGGCCGGCAAACTGTTTCATATCGACCTGAATGACCAGATGCCGGGGCGATTTGACCAGGACCTGCGTTTTGGTTCGGTGAATATCAAAGCGGCGTTCTGGCTTGTGAAATTCCTGGAAGATGTCGGCTACGATGGCTCGCGCCACTTTGACGCTCACGCCTACCGCACGGAAGATTACGAGGGCGTGAAGGATTTTGCCCGAGGCTGTATGCGCAATTACCTGATCCTCAAGGAAAAGGCGGCGCATTGGAATGCTGACCAGGAAATTCAAGCCATTCTTAAGGACGTGAGTTTGCACGCGAATGGGAGCCCGAAGGTGGGTTCCTATTCACCACAGGGCGCCGCGGCCTTGCTGGCACACACCTTCGACAAAGACGCCATCCTGAAGAAACGGCTGCCTTACGAGCGACTGGACCAGCTGACGATCGATGTTCTGGCCGGAGTTCGATAGTTCGCAAGCGACTGTACGGTAGAATATTCCGGGTGCCTAGCTCGGACCAGTGGCGAACTCCGAGAAGAGACGTTCGGCAACAGCCAGGCAAGACGCTACGGCCCGGCGGGGCAAGCCCCGCCCCTACAAGGTGATCGGAACGCCGAAAAGAGATCGGAGCGCCGCGGGAGATGGGAGTGTCTGTCGGGCGGGCGTTCGCGGGGGACCTGGGAACTTGATCTCGGCGCGCAACACGATTTGCCTTCGCAGATGTAAAGGCTACCGGAGAGGTCATGGATTTCATCCACGATGACTTCCTGCTGCATTGCAAGGCGGCGCAAAAGCTTTATCACGGCTACGCTGCGCAGCAACCCATTCTGGATTACCACTCGCACCTTCCTCCGGCCGATATCGCGGAGGACCGCCGCTTCCAGAATTTGTTTGAGACCTGTCTCGAAGGCGACCATTACAAATGGCGAGTCATGCGCGCCAACGGAATTTCCGAATCGCATGTGACCGGTGACGCCGAGCCTTATGAAAAGTTCCTCGCCTGGGCACGTACCGTTCCGTTCCTGCTGCGCAATCCGCTCTATCACTGGACGCACCTGGAGCTGAAACGGTATTTCGGGATTGATGAACTCCTCGATGAGACCACCGCAGAGTCGGTCTGGGAGCGCACCAACCATCAATTACAGAACGGCGATCTCACAGCGCAGGGGATACTGCGAAAATTTGACGTGCGCGTGGTGTGCACGACGGACGATCCCTGCGACAGCCTAGCGCATCACCGCAAGCTCAACGCCTCGGTTCCGGGCTTGCGCATGTATCCGGCGTTTCGACCGGACAATGCGCTTTTGGTGGGGCAACCCGATACGTTCAACGCCTGGATTGGCCGGCTCGAAAGCGCAAGTAAGATGGAGGTGTCCGGTTTCCCCGCATTTCTGGACGCGCTCAAGCACCAGCACGATTTTTTTCATGCCAATGGCGCGCGGCTTTCCGATCATGGTCTGAAGCATTGCTTCGCCGCCCCGTGCAACGAGACTCAGGCCGGAGTCATTTTTACGAAGGCGCGCTCGGGCCGCGGAGCCTCGCCGACGGACGAAGAAAAGTTTGCTTCGTTCATGATGATTTTCTTCGGCCGGCTGGACGCGGAACGAGGCTGGACGAAGCAGTTGCACCTGGGAGCGCTGCGCAACGTGAACACGCGCGCGACGCGGCGGCTGGGGCCAAACACGGGCTATGACAACATAGGGGATTGGAACCAGGCGGAAAGCCTTTGCAAGTATTTCGACGCATTGGAACAGGAAAACGCGCTCCCCAAGACGATCATTTATAACGTCAATCCCGCCGACAACTATGTTTTTTCGACGGCTGCGGGAAGTTTTCAGGATGGAGTGACGGCTGGGAAAATTCAGTTTGGCAGCGGGTGGTGGTTCCTGGATCAAAAAGAGGCCATCGAATGGCAAATGAATGCGCTTTCGAACAATGGCTTGCTGTCGCGCTTCATCGGGATGGTTACGGATTCGCGGTCGTTCATGTCGTTCCCGCGCCATGAATATTTTCGGCGGGTCCTGTGCAATTTGCTTGGTCAGGAAATGGAGAGAGGCGAACTTCCGAGCGATGAGGGGCTCATCGGCTCCCTGGTTCGGAATATTTGCTTCGAGAACGCACGCCAGTATCTTGGGCTCGAACTCCCGGCGGCATCGGAAGTGCATAACGTGCCGGCCACCCGCGCCTGACTCGGGCCGCCTCGCGCGCCAAAACCCCGTCTACCAGCTGTGCATCGTTCCATCGAGCTTTCGATTGACCGGCAAATATGCCCGCTCATAGGGATATTGAGCAGCTAGCGCTTCGTCGATATCCACGCCGAGGCCTGGCGTGTCTCCCGGGTGCATCCAACCGTCTTTAAACGAATACGAGTGCGGGAAGACCTTGTCGGTCTCCGGAGAATGCCGCATATATTCCTGAATTCCAAAATTATGCACGCTCAGGTCAAAGTGCAAGGCGGCGGCCATGCACACCGGGCTCATATCCGTCGCGCCATGTGACCCTGTCCGCACTTGATACATCTCGGCCAGGCTGGCAATTTTTTTCATCTGCGTGAAGCCCCCGGCATGAACCACCGCGGTGCGAATGTAGTCGATCAATTGCTCCTCAATGAGCTGCTGGCAGTCGTAAATACTGTTGAACACTTCGCCGACCGCCAACGGCGTCGTTGTGTGCTGGCGAATCAAGCGAAAACTTTCCTGCAGTTCCGCAGGTGTCGGATCTTCCAGCCAAAACAGGTGATAGGGTTCGAGTTCTTTGCCTAGCCGAGCGGCTTCGATCGGTGTCAACCGGTGATGCGCATCGTGCAGAAGATGCACGTCCGGTCCAAACTCCCTGCGCAATCGCGAAAAAAGCTGCGGCGCGAAATTGAGGTATTGTTCCGTGGACCAGAGACTCTCCGGCGGAGCGTTTTTCTCCGCGGGCTCATAGTAGAGTGATCCGCGACCCACGCCATACGTGCTTAATAGCCCGGGAATTCCCGACTGGGCGCGAATGGCTTTGTAACCGGCGTCCTTATATTTCGCCACGGCCTGCACGGTTTCCTCGATGTCGCCGCCGCTGGCATGCCCGTAAACGAGCACGCCTTCCCGCGAAGCGCCGCCGAGCAATTGGTAGGCAGGCGTATTCAAGCTCTTCGCCTTGATATCCCATAACGCGATGTCGACCGCCGAAATCGCCGCCATGGTTACCGGCCCGCGGCGCCAGTAAGCGCCCCTATACAAGTACTGCCAGGTGTCCTCGATGCGGCGGGCGTCGCGGCCAATGAGCAGTGGCACTACGTGGTCGGTCAGGTACGAAGCGACGGCGAGCTCGCGGCCATTCAGCGTGGCGTCACCCAAGCCGTGAATTCCGTCTTCAGTGACAATCTTTAGGGTGACAAAATTGCGTCCCGGGCAGCAAATGATCACCTTCGCGTCCACAATTTTCATAGCGACGAATCCCTCTCCAACGAGCTCGAGTCGAAGCAATGTTCACGGGCAAGAGTGCCACAAACCGCGCGTTCGCTGCCACCGTACTGGCAAGTCATGATAAGTTCTGGCGTGCCTTTGCGATTCACCATCCACATCTGCACACGACCAGCGAACCTGCGTCACATCGCCGGCGTCGCGGCGCTTTTACTAATCGCCTTGACCACGCCATCGAGCTCGCGCGCGGAAAACGGCTACGACGCCTGGCTTCGGTATGCGCCGCTGGCCAAAGCCGCTGCGCTTCAATACCAATCTCTCCCCAAGATCGTGAGTGTCCGGACCCCCTCGCCCGTCCTCCAGTCCGCCCAGGAAGAACTTATCCGGGGCATCCAGAAAATGTTGGGCGAAACGCTGCATATAGGGCCCGATCGGCCTGACACGCCATCCATACTCCTTGGGGTGGTGGATGCCGGCGATCCGAGACTCTCTAGCGCCGCTGGATTGCGTGATGACGCGTTCTGGCTGAAATCCGTAAAAATCCGAGGCCAGTTGTCGACCCTGATCACCGGCAGCACGGATCGCGGCGTACTCTACGGCGTGTTCGCGTTCCTAAGCAAAATCGCGCGCGGCGAGCCCATCGATAAGCTCGACGAAGTGCAGCAACCCTACGCGCCAATCCGTTGGGTCAATCAGTGGGACAATCTCGACGGCAGCATTGAACGTGGCTACGCTGGCCGCTCCATCTTTTTCGACAACGGCAGCGTTCGCGCCGATCTTACTCGCGTCCGCGATTACGCCCGTCTGCTGGCTTCGGTTGGCATCAACGGGTGTGCGATCAACAACGTAAACGCCAATCCCCGCGCGCTCGAAGACGATTTCCTTCCGCAACTGGTTCGCGTCGCTGACGTGTTCCGCGCGTGGGGTATTCGCCTTACGATTGCGGTCGATCTCAGCAGCCCCAAACTCATCGGCGGCCTCGATTCGTTCGACCCGCTCGATCCGCGCGTACAAGACTGGTGGCTAAACCGAGTCGCGCAAATCTACAAACAAATCCCGGATTTCGGCGGATTCGTCGTGAAAGCGGACTCCGAAGGCCGCCTAGGCCCCTCGACTTACCATCGCACGCCGGCGGATGCCGCGAACGTGATCGCTCGCGCGCTGAAGCCGCATGGCGGCATCGTTTTCTATCGCGCCTTTGTCTACAACCATCATCTCGACTGGCGCGATCCCAAGAATGATCGCGCCAAAGCGGCGTACGACAATTTCCATCCGCTCGACGGGCAATTCGATGACAACGTAATCATTCAGATCAAACACGGCCCCATCGATTTTCAGGCGCGCGAACCGGCATCGCCACTATTCAGCGGGCTCGAGAAAACGAATGAGGCCATCGAACTGCAAATCACCCAGGAATATACCGGCCAGCAGCGTCATCTCTGTTTTCTGGCGCCCATGTGGAAGCAGGTGCTCGATTTCGATATGCACGCCGGCGAAGATGGAACGCCGGTCAGGGATCTGGTGGCCGGCAAGGCTTTTCATCGTCCTCTGGGTGGTTTCGTGGGCATCGTGAATGCTGGCCTGGATACAAACTGGCTTGCACATCCGCTGGCGATGGCGAATCTTTATGGATTTGGCCGGCTTGCCTGGAATCCAGATTCGAGTCCGGAAGCGATCGCTGAGGAGTGGACACGACTCACGTTCGGAAACGATCCGCTGGTTGTGCGCACGATCGTAAACATGCAGCTCGCGTCTTGGCCTGCCTACGAAAGTTATACTGGCCCGCTCGGGGCACAAACGCTAACCGACATTCTTGGCAGCCATTACGGGCCTGGCATTGAATCGTCGGAAGAGAACGGCTGGGGCCAATGGCACCGCGCGGACAAAGAAGGCGTGGGCATGGACCGCACGTTGGCGACCGGAACTGGATTTGCCGGTCAGTATCGCTCACCCGTTGCGCGGATTTACGAATCGCTTGCAAGCGCACCTGACGAATTGCTCCTATTCTTTCACCACGTTTCCTACACATACGTTCTACATTCGGGGAAGACCGTGATTCAACACATCTACGATTCCCACTATGAGGGCGCTGCTCACGTCGACGAATTCGTCCGTCAGTGGAAATCTCTCAAGCAGCATGTAGACAACGAGCGCTATGCCGACGTGATTGCGCGCCTGGAATATCAGGCGGGCCACGCCATCGTCTGGCGCGACGCGATTTGCAACTATTTCCTTCGCGAATCCGGCATCACTGATTCGAAAGGGCGCGCGGGGCATTTTCCGAATCGCATCGAGGCTGAAGCGATGCAGTTGCAAGGATACGTTCCGGTCGATGTGACGCCGTGGGAGAACGCTTCGGGGGGCAAAGCCATTGAATGTTCGGGGCCGCAAGGCTGCTCGGCCTCGTTCCGGTTCAATCGCGACTCGGGTCGCTACTCTCTCGATGTGGTTTACTTCGACCAGAAAAACGGCGAATCGAAATTTAGTGTCTTCGTCGGCGACAAGCTGGTCGATCGTTGGGTGGCCAACGATCAACTGCCAGCCACGAAGATTGGTGCTGATTCCTCCACGCGTCGCCAGATCGATGGCCTCGAACTTCATCCTGGAGAGCAAATCCGCATCGAGGGAATTCCGGACCGCGACGAACACGCAGCGCTGGATTACGTGGAACTCAGGCCCGAGTAGAAGGTGTGGGTCTAGTGAGTGCGCGAGTTGCGAGAAATCACTGCAACTCGTAAACTCGGCGCTGCCGGAAAGCTCTTCAAGGAGTGCTTTTCGAGTTCTTAAATCGTACCCCGAAGAGGGTTTTCACCGATGGGATATCCTGCGCTCGATTTAACCTCGAAAACCGCTGTCGTGATCGGCGGAACGTCCGGCATCGGCCTGACTATCGCCAAGGGATTGGCGCAAGCGGGAGCTAATGTTGTGCCCACCGGGCGGCGCACGGAACTCGTCGAATCCGCCGCCGCTGAAATCAAGAAGATCGGCCGCAGATCCCTGGTCATCCCTTCCGATGTAAACGATCGAAACAGCCTGGAAGCGCTCTTGCAGGCCGCCGTCACGGAATTTGGAAGCGTCGACATCCTCGTCAACTCCGCCGGCACTACCAAGCGCACTCCGACGCTCGAGGTGCCGGAATCCGAGTGGAACAACATCCTAGCGACCAACTTAAACGGCACGCTGCGGGCCTGCCAGGTTTTTGGGCGTCACATGATCGAGCGCAAGCGCGGCCGCATCATCAACATCGCCTCGCTGTCTTCCTTCGTCGCCTTATACGAAGTTGCTGCGTACTCGGCAAGCAAAGCCGCGGTGGCCTCGCTGACGAAATCCCTCGCGATCGAATGGGCTCGACACGATGTGTGCGTGAACGCTATCGTGCCGGGGGTGCTTCGAACGGACTTGAACGCAGCCCTTCTCGACGGCACTGCGCGTGGAAGGGAATTCCTGATGCGCACGCCGATGGGCCGCTTTGGGAAATTAGAAGAACTCGTGGGCGCAGCCGTGTTTTTGGCTTCCGACGCCGCAAGTTTTGTCACGGGCCACTTGCTGGTGGTCGATGGCGGGATTCTTGCCAGCGGCGTGAATCAATAAAACTTGTCTCGTTTTATCCGCCGAGTGGGCCATCACAGCGCCACATTCAGCGCGCGGTTGGCGCGCTTATGCTTGTACTTCCTGATCCGCGATGCTCAGCGCCTCATCAAACGCAGCTAAGCCCTGGTCGATCTCTTTTTCCGTCACAATCAGCGGCGGCGCGATTACGAAGTGGCTCATCCAAGCCTGGAGATAAACGCCGTTGCTCATCATGCGCGCAGCGACTTTGTCCACGAGCATCGGTGTACCGGCGACTTTGTCCTTCATCGTATTGAACGGCTCTTTCGTCTTCTGATTACGTACCAGTTCCACGCCCCAGAACATTCCGATGCCGCGAACTTCGCCGATTGAAGGATGCCGCTGCTTCAATTCATTCAGCTTCGGCCCGATATACGCGCCCAGCTCCACCGCTCGCGCCGCCAGATTCAACCGCTTCATCTCCGCAATCGAGGCGACCGCAGGCGCCAAAGTCAACGGATGCGCCTCGTAGGTATGGCCGTGCGAAAAGAAATGATCGTCGAAGTAGCTCGCGATCTTCTCGGAAGTGGCGCAAAGACCCAGCGGAATGGCAGCGTTCGTGATGCCTTTGGCGGTCGTCAGGATGTCGGGTACGACGCCCCAGTGATCGACGGCAAACCACTTTCCGGTGCGGCACCATCCGGTCATCACCTCGTCCGCGATCAACAGAACTTCGTGTTGATTGCAAATCTCCCGCAGTCGCGGCAGATACTCTTTCGGCGGAATCAAGACGCCATTCGTGCCCACGACCGGCTCGACAATCACGGCGGCCACGTCGCTTTCGTTCGCGATCATGTGCTCGATGTACTCCACGCAAGCGATATCACAGACCGGATATTCGTGCAGGAGTGGACACTTGTAGCAGTTCACTTCGGGCGCGAAGATTACCCCCGGTATCTTGCCGGCAGGCTCCATGGCCCAGCGCCGGGGGTCACCCGTCGCCGCGATCGAACCCATTGTCGATCCGTGGTACGAGCGATACCGCGAAATAATCTTGGTCTTGCCGGTAACCATGCGCGCGATCTTGAACGCCGCTTCATTCGCCTCGGTACCAGACGTAGTGAAGAAGAATTTGTCGAGTCCTCGCGGAAGCACTTCCACTAAGCGTTTGCTCAACTCCGCGCGAATGGTGGTAGCCCAGCCCGGTCCGACATAGGCGAGGTCGCGCGCCTGATCTTGAATCGCCTGAATCACCGCCTTGTTCTTGTGCCCCAGCGTCACGCACATCAACTGCGCGGAAAAATCGAGATACTTTTTCCCATCCGCGTCCGTAAAGTAGCAGCCTTCCGCATCGACCAGATGAAGCGGACTCCAGCCCTTTTGCCGGCGCCACGTTCCATAGGTGTATTTCTTAGTGAGCTCTTTCACTTCGGAAGTAGACAAAGATTCCGTCAAGGAAGACCTTCCAGTCCTGATGTAATTGTCCGAGCCTGTCTGGAAGTAAATCCAGTCGCGTCTCAGCACCGCTAGCGTACAACTGCCAGCCATCCCGCGTACAGTCGGCAACTAACTTCACGCGACAGAAACTGGCACACGACAACCCTGGCGCACGCGAAACGGTCGATCGGCACGGGCATTGCGTTCCAGGAAACGCCCTGGGAGACGAACATTGCTCGTCCCCCTCGGCTGTTGTTACTGTCTCCTCTGCATAGAAATGCCGCGAGCTTGTGGCGCGCGGTTTCTCTTGGAATGCAATAAGTCTCCGAATTTTGCGAGACGCCCTCAAGAGGAGCCGTTGCCCATGTTGGAATCCCGCCGTTGCGTCTCGCGTTCCACTAGTGTAACGCGGGCCCTACTATGGTTCGCCGTTCTGGCGGCCATCTTCTGTCCTTCGTGCCTCGCAATACCTCCGAATCCGGTGCCGTATATCGATATCGTCTCTCCGGCTAGCGTACACCCTGGCGTTACGGGCGTAACCCTCACGGTCTTCGGAGCCAATTTCGTAAACACGTCCATCGTGAAATGGAACGGTATTGCGCTCACCACGACGTTCGTCAGTTCCAAAAAATTGACCACGGCGGTTCCAGACTCTTTTGTCGCCGCAGTGGGACTCGGCGCCATCACGGTCGTCAGCCCCACGCCCGGCGGCGGTCTCTCGAACGTAGGTTAATTCCCGGTCGCCAGCCTCGAGGCTACTCCCACATTTCCGACCACTCCAAGTTCAACCATTGCGTTGGGATCGGGAACGATGCCGCAGGGAATCATCACCGCGGACTTCAATGGAGACGGCATTCTCAATCTCGCGGTCGCCGATCAAGGCACCAACGCCATCAGCATATTGCTCGGCAACGGTGACGGCACCTTCACTGCTACGATGCAATCGACTATAACGGCCGGGCTTGGCGCCAACTGGTTGGTCGCCGGAGATTTCAACGAAGACGGCAACGTAGATCTGGCCGTCGCGAATGTCTCCGATAGTGGCACCAGCGGCGTTTCGATTTTCTTCGGCGACGGAACCGGAGCGTTCACGCTACACGCGTCTTTCCCGACCGGCGGTTTGCCGTTCGCCGTCGCGACCGCAGACTTCAACAAGGATGGCCATCTCGACCTCGCGGTTTCCAACTCTGGCGATGGCACCATCACGGTGTTGTTCGGCGACGGCGCGGGCGCGTTCTCCCCAGGGGAGACGCTGACTGTCGGGGTGCTGCCTCAGGTGGTTGTTGTGGGGGATTTCAACGAAGACGGAAATCTCGACCTGGCTGTCGCCAACGAGACCGACGGCGCTGTTTCGATCTTGTTCGGCGATGGGTTAGGCGGATTCTCGGCGCAAAGCGTGGTTTCTACCGGTGGCTCCGGAAATCCCATAGGTCTCATTGCGGCGGATTTGGAGGGCAATGGTCACTTGGACCTGGCTGCGGTCAATGGTGGCGACGTGGCCATTCTTAGCAACAATCCAGTTGGTACGTTCCTGTTGATCAGAAATCCAGTGACTGGCTCGAGCGACCTGATTGCCGGCGTTGCCGGAGACTACAACGGCGACGGCAAAGTCGATCTCGTTGTGTCAGACCGAACCGCCGGAGAAGCGTTTTTGATTCTGGGGGATGTGACCGCTGCATCCCCAACAATCATCACGTTTACGACTGCGCCTGGTTCCTTCGGCGTTGCGACCGCCGATTTCAACGGGGATGGCGCCTTAGACCTGGCCGTCGCCAACGGCACCGCCAACAGCATTTCCATCTTCCTGCAACGGTTGCCCGTGAGCCTTACTCCCACGAGCCTTGCCTTTGGGAATCAGATCGTCGCAACCACCAGTGCCGCCAGGACCGTGACTCTCACCAACAATGACGGCAGTCCTCTCAACATTTCCAGCATCGCGATTACCGGAGCCGATGCCGGAGACTTCATGGTCACCGGAGGCACGTGCGCCGCAGGCCTCCCCGTAGCCAATAGTGCTACGTGCACGATCACCATCACCTTTATGCCGAGCGTGCTGGGCGCTCGCACCGGCACACTTACGATCATCGACGACGCCGGCACCAGCCCGCAAACTCTCGCCCTCACGGGCACCGGCGTCGTCAACCCACCGACTATCAGCAAGGCATTTGGGGCTTCCACCATCCCCCTCAACGGCACGACCAGCCTGACTCAGACGTGAATCCCGTATCCAATGCCATCACACTCACCGGCATAGCCTTCAGCGATACCTTGCCGGTGGGCTTGCAGATTTCCACGCCCAACGGGCTCAGCGGAAATAGCGGCGGCGGAACAGTCAGCGCCACGGCCGGGACGGGAAGTCTGAGCCTGACAGGAGGATCGCTTGTATCGCTTGCCTCCTGTACGGCCGCCGTCAACGTGACGGGTATCACTGCGGGCGCCCAACTCAATACGACAGGCAACGATTCCTCAAACGAAAGCGGCCCTGGCACCACCAGCAACACCGCTACCGTCACCGTCGTCGCTCCACCTACGATCGCAAAGTCGTTCGGCGCCGGGACTATCGTGCTGAACGGCAGCACCACACTGACTTTCAATCTCTTGAACCCCAACTCAGGAACCTCACTAACGGGTGTCGGATTTACCGACACGCTTCCGTCAGGGCTGGTCGCATCGACACCCAACGGACTGATCGGGACCTGTGGCGGCGGAACAATCACCGATCTTGCCGGATCGGGCAGCGTGACCTTATCCGCCGCAACCCTGATCGCCAGTGCATCGTGCATGTTCAGTGTGAACGTCACCGGAACAACGGCCGGCACGAAGAGCAACACAACCGTCGCAACCTCAACCGAAGGCGGCACCAGCACTACCGCTTCGGCCACCCTCGTTGTAGAAGCGCCGCCGTCGATAAGCAAAGCATTCGGAGCGGCGGGCATCCCCCTGAACAGAACGACGTCGCTGACTTTCACGATCACCAACCCCGGCGCCAACACAGCAGCGCTCACGGGGGTAGCGTTCACGGACACATTGCCGGTGGGCATGGTTGTTGCTGCGCCAAACGGCCTAGTCGGAGTTTGCGGAGGCACGGTCACGGCCACGGCCGGAGCCGGAAGTTTGAACCTGGCGGGCGGGACCATCGCGTCTAGCTCTCGCACTCGCTGGGTCTTCTTTGCGCATGCTTTGGCCGGTTATGCTCATTTGAGCGGCAGCGTAGACGGTCAGTCCGCGAGCGCAAACGGTTTCGCTCTGATCGCGGGCGGCGGCGCCGATTGGAGAGTCTTGCCGGGACTTGCGGTCCGCGTGTTTGAAGCAGACTACCTCATGACCCGCGTCACTCGCCTCACCAACACCCCTGGTATCCAGAATGATGTGCGGCTGTCCGGCGGTCTGGTTGTGTACTTCGGCCGCAGATAGTCCTGTCCCCTGAGTCTTGCTCCACCGCAACCGTTCGACCGCATTCCCAAAGCTCCTTGCGCAAATGCCCGCCTGGAGTGATACTCCCCGCGGCAATTATGTCGATAGCATTGCGGAAAAGAATTTTGATCCGGGCGTTGTGCGCTGCGATTGCTCTCTTATTCGCCGGCGTCTCAATGCTTCGGGCTCAGTCTCCCGCTTCATTGGCGCCGGGTACGTCGCCGGCATCCGCTGTAAAAACGAAAATCATCATCGACACCGACATTGGCGACGATGTCGACGACGCTTTCGCGGTTGGCCTCGCGCTTACCAGCCCCGAAGTGGAAATTCTCGGCATCACGACCGCCTGGGGAGACACGCAACTTCGAGCCCGGCTCGTCGATCGCCTGCTCGCGGAAACGAGTAGGGCAGGCATCCCCGTGGCGCAAGGCATCCGCACGCAAAGTAAGACTCCCTTTACTCAAGCGCGTTGGGCCCAGGCTGGCCCACCCGCGAAGCCCCATCCACCAGCGGTGGATTTTCTGCTCGACAGCATCCGTACGAATCCCGCCGGGATCACGCTCGTCGCCATCGGTCCGCTGACCAACATCGGCGCGGCCATCGACCGCGATGCGCCGACGTTCAAAAAACTGGAGCGCGTGGTCTTGATGGGCGGCTCGATCTACAAAGGCTATGGCGACCTCGGCTTCACGCCCGACCGCGGTCCCCAACCGGAGTACAACATCTACAGCGACGTCCCCGCCGCGCAAAAACTATTCGCCAGCGGCGTTCCCATCTTCATGATGCCGCTCGATTCCACGCAGCTGAAGCTCGACGAAGAGAAACGCGCTCTCTTGTTTCGGCAAGGCACCCCACTAATGGACGCCCTGACGCTGCTGTATCACGAATGGGGCCAGCAAACGCCGACGCTGTTCGACGTGATGGCAGTCGCCTACGTGCTGGATCCCACTCTCTGCCCGGTTACGCCGCTGGCAATTACCGTGGACAAGGATGGCAACACACGCGTCGGCGCGGGCGCGCCGAACGCGTCCGCGTGCCTCGACTCCGATTCCGACCAATTCTTCCGCTTCGTGCTGCCGCGCCTTCTTCAGACCTTCCCTTTGAAACGGTGAATCGGTAGAGTAGCGGTTCGCGAAATGATGACCCTCGACAGTACGAACGTTAGCTGGCCGACGTATCCCGATCTCGCCAACAAAACGGTGCTCATCACCGGCGGCGGAAGCGGCATCGGCGCAGCCTTTACACGGCAATTCGCTCAGCAAGGCGCCCGCGTAGCCTTTGTGGACATCGCCGAGGAAGCTAGTCAAGCCCTGGTTCAACATGTTGAAAAGGAAACCGGTAATGCGCCCAAATTTGTGCCATGCGATGTCCGCGACATCCCGGCCTTACAAACCGCGATTGAAAAAATAGGTTCCGAACTGGGCGACATCGCCGTTCTCATCAACAATGCCTCCAGCGACGCCCGCCACGATTTTGAAGCGGTCACGCATTCCTACTGGGACAACCGCGTCGCCGTTAACCTTCGCCACATGTTTTTCGCGTCCCAAGCGGTCGCGTACCAAATGAAGCGCCTCGGCGGCGGCGCCATGATCAATTTGAGTTCGATTATCTGGCGCCTCAAACTCACGGGCCTGCCTGTCTACAGCGTGTGCAAAGCGGCCGTCATCGGTCTCACCCGCGCGCAAGCCCGCGAGTACGGCCCGTTTGGCATTCGCGTGAATTCAATCTCTCCCGGAGCCGTCTGGACCGAGCGCCAAATCAAGCTGTGGTTCACGCCGGAGTTTGAGCGGGACGTAATGGCTGGCCAGTGCCTGAACGCGCGCGTCCTTCCTGAAGACATCGCCAACATGGCATTGTTTTTAGCTTCAGACGCCGCATCAAAGTGCACCGCCCAGGATTTCACCATAGACGCAGGTTGGAGCTAAGGAATGAAAACGATCAAGGGACCCGCAATTTTTCTCGCGCAGTTTGCAGGCGACCACGCGCCATTCAACACGCTGGACAACATCTGCGCGTGGGCCGCCAAGCTCGGATTCAAAGGCGTGCAAGTCCCCACCTGGGACGCGCGACTGTTCGATCTCAAGCGCGCCGCCGAGAGCAAAACCTACGCGGAGGCCATCCGCGGCATCGTCGCCAACCACGGCCTCGCGATCACGGAACTCTCGACGCACCTACAGGGTCAACTCGTCGCCGTACATCCCGCGTACGACATCGCCTTCGACGGATTCGCCCCGCCCGAACTCCGCGGCAATCCGAAAGCCCGCCAGGCCTGGGCCGTCGAGCAATTGCGATTCGCGGCCAAAGCGTCCGCTAATCTCGGCCTTACCGCCCACGTAACATTTTCCGGCGCGTTAGCGTGGCCCTACTTCTACCCATGGCCACAGCGCCCCGCCGGCCTCGTCGAGACCGCCTTCGACGAACTAGCCGCCCGCTGGCGTCCCATCCTCACCGCCTTCGACGAATCCGACATCGATCTCTGCTTCGAGATCCACCCCGGCGAAGATCTCCACGACGGCGTCACCTTCGAAATGTTTCTCCAGCGCCTCGACAATCACCCGCGCTGCAACCTCCTCTATGACCCGAGCCACTTCGTTATCCAGCAGCTTAACTATCTGCAATACATCGACCTCTATCACGAACGCATTAAAATGTTTCACGTGAAGGATGCCGAGTTCCTTCCGACAGGCCGCCAGGGCGTCTACGGCGGCTTTCAATCCTGGATCAATCGCGCCGGAAGATTCCGTTCTCTGGGCGACGGCCAGGTCGACTTCAAAGGAATTTTCTCGAAGCTCACGCAATACAATTTTCCGGGCTGGGCCGTACTGGAATGGGAATGCTGCATCAAGAGCGCCGAGCAAGGCGCTGCCGAGGGCGCCCCCTTCATCGCCAAACACATCATCCAGGCCGCCACCACCACCTTCGACGATTTCGCCAGCTCCGGCGCTGACCAAGCCGCAAACCGCCGCATGCTGGGCCTAGCCTAATGGGGCCATCGAACATGCGGACAAATTCCCACGCAGCCGAATCCCTCCCTTGTAGGGGCAGGGCTTGCCCCGCCCGGCGTCAACACGAGCACAGCTTTCGCCGTCAAAACTCGCCCAATTCCGAGATCTCATCGAATATCGCCGCCCGACGAAAACAAACCAATCAAGGAACCCACCCATGACCATAGACGCCAGCACCACCACAAAATCCACTCGCCGCCTCCGCCTGGGCATGGTAGGCGGCGGCCCCGGCGGCTTCATCGGCGCGGTCCACCGCATAGCCGCCCGCATCGATGACCGCTTCGAACTAGTAGCCGCAGCCCTCTCCTCCGATCCAGAAAAAAGCCGCAAGGCCGCGCAAGACCTGCACATCGCCACAGACCGTGCCTACGCCACCTTCACCGAAATGGCGCAAGCCGAATCCAAACGCCCAGACCGTATAGACGCCGTTTCGATCGTCACTCCGAACCATCTCCACTTCGCCCCAGCCAAAGCATTCCTCGAAGCAGGCATTCACGTAATCTGCGACAAGCCCCTGACCACCAAGGTAGAAGACGCCGAAGCCCTGGCCCAAATCGTAAAAAAATCCGGCCTGATCTTCGGCCTGACCCACAACTACACCGGCTACCCCACCATCCGCCAAGCCCGCGAAATGATCGCCGCAGGCGAACTAGGCCACATTCGCCTGATCCAGGTCGAATACGCCCAAGACTGGCTGACCACCCCGCTCGAAACGACGGGCCAAAAGCAAGCCGTTTGGCGCACCGACCCAGCCCAAAGTGGCCCCGCAGGCTCCCTCGGCGATATCGGCACCCACGCCTACAACATCGCCTGCTTTGTAAGCGGCCAAAGCGCCGAGCAACTAGCCGCCGACGTCTCGACCTTCGTCCCAGGCCGCCGCCTGGACGACAACGTACAAATCCTCCTCCGCTACCAGGACGGTGCCCGTGGAATGCTCTGGGCCAGCCAGGTAGCCGTAGGCAACGAAAACAATCTTCGCCTCCGCATCTACGGCGAAAAAGCCGGCCTCGACTGGTCCCAGGAAAATCCCAACTATCTCCACTTCAGCCAATACGGCAAACCGACGATGACGCTCACACGTAACGGCGCAGGCGCCACTCCCGCCGCCAAACACGCCAGCCGCATCCCCTCCGGCCACCCCGAGGGCTACCTCGAAGCCTTTGCCCAGCTCTACGCCGACGTAGCCGAACAAATCGCCGCCCGCCAAGCCAACCGCCCTCCAGATCCGCAGTCCCTACTAGTCCCCACAGTCGACGACGGCCTAGCCGGAGTCCAATTCATAGCCGCAGTCCTCGACTCCTCCAAACAAAACGCCGCGTGGGTAAAATTGCCGCAACAATGAAACCGCAATCGCGGCCCGTCGTAATCGCGCCCATCCATGGAGTGGCCGATCTTCAGATCGGTCCCCGCACCAGGCAAGCGTCCGAAGCCCAATCGATCCAAGTCACTTCCAAAATGGAACTCCTGACGACCACGGTGTATTCTTGAGTTTGAGGACAAATCATGCGGGTCACAATCGCGCACAACCGAACGAAGCAACAAGTCATGCAATCCGTCGATCGCTCGTTCGAAGACCTATTCCAGGCCCCAGAGCTTCATGGAGTAAAACTCAAAGACGTGACCAAGTCCTGGCAGGGAAGCACGCTTACGTTCGGATTAACCGCGAAGATGGGTCTGTTCAGCACACCGATCAAAGGCACCGTCGAAGTCACCGATCAAGACATCACCATCGACGCCGACCTCGGCCTGCTCGAGCGCTTGATCCCGGTCTCCACAGCCCGCGAAATCATGACCACGCGCATCCGCGGCCTCTTGACCTAACTTCCCTGGACTCCGTTCTCGTTGTATGGGCGGGGCTTGC
>Ga0210399_10000265_pt1 | contig 42601 bp, 31 predicted proteins | sample IncBWC14MmetaG_FD_150865 | JGI IMG/M metagenome (GOLD analysis project Ga0210399, IMG submission 150865) | Forest soil microbial communities from Barre Woods Harvard Forest LTER site, Petersham, Massachusetts, United States - Inc-BW-C-14-M | ecosystem: Environmental > Terrestrial > Soil >... | reverse complement strand
GTCGCGGAAGCCCCAGGGGCCCTTCAGATAAGTGAACTCACCCTCGTACCGCCACACATTCCCGTTTGCCTGGAACTGCGGCAAAAACGTGAATGGCGCAGCCGGCGACCCGGTGTTGGGCGTGAGTTCGTTGGAAAGACCGCGCGACTGGCTGTAAGCGATCGATCCGCCGAAAGCCAAGCCTTGCAGGACGCTGTCTTTTTTGTCGCGCCAAGGATAGAAGCGGACCCTGCCCACGGCCTCTGGCACGCTGGTGGTGTTATTGGTGGAAAAACCTTTGCCGTTGAACGCGCCCGCCCAATACTGAAATGCGCCTCCCTTGATGTCGCCGTGAATCGTAACGCCGGGGCTGCGGAAGGCAGAGGCGGCTGAGGGGTAAAGCAGGGATTGCAAGCCGCGTTCCACGAAATCGATGTTGGTGACACCGGCGGCCAATTCCTGGGCAAAGGGTTCCTTGAACTGCCCGGCCTGGATCTGAATGGCGTTGTTGTATTTCGCGTTCAGATAGATATCGCGAATAATCGCGCCGGTGGAAGCGGCGGCATCCACCAGGAGGCCGAACTGGTAGTGGTCGCCGTAATTCCCTTGAAAACCAAACCGGCCGCGGCGTACGGAAAAAGTATTGGCGGGAGAGCCGTCGCCAATGTAACTGCGGTAATCGGTCTGCACGTATCCGTAAGGCTGTATTTGAAATTGCCCGTCTGCGGACTTGATGAAGAAATGCTCCCCGTTCCAGCCCGCGGTCACGGGCGCGGCGCCGTCTTTTTTCTCGGCGGGCTTTTGGTAAAGCACCACGGGCTCTGCGGGTGGCACTACTTCCGCATCGACAGCGGGCGCAGGAGCGGGCAGAGGATAGCTGGTGTTAATCAGGCGAGCGGCGCCGTCGTTTGCCGGGGATGGGGCGCGCGACTTCACCTCGACGAGCTGCTCGACTAAATTTTTCAGTTGCTCGATCGTCCGGCGCTGCGCAGCCAGTTCCTGACGGAGTTGATCCACTTCCGCCTTGCTCGCTGTCGCGGAAGGGGCCTGTATGCCGCCCGTGGCGGGGTTCTCACTCTGGGCTTGAGCACGCGGGCTTGTGCAGGCAAGACCCAAAACGACGGCCAGAAGCACAAACCACGTCCTAAGTGAATTCATGTTTACCCTCCCAAAATGTGCGAACGAATTAAAGTGGCGGTCACGCCTTTAGCGCATTCTCGGATTGGTGTCAAGCAAATAATCGAAAAACCGATTGAAGCGAGAAAAATTTACGTTCTCAGGAAAGAGAAAAAAGTGCCTCCAATGGTGACGCGGATCGCTCCCTTGATCCGGCATTTCTCTTGAACAGGCAACTGCCGCAGCAAGAGAATCGCTTCGCAGATGTTCGGTTTTTCTGATAAACAGGAGTTTGCACTTTACCCACGCCATCCTGCTGTTTTTTGCTGCCGCGATCGCCGGGATTCTAAACGCGGTAGCGGGCGGGGGCAGCTTTGTCTCTTTTCCCATCCTGTTGTTCACAGGCGTGCCCGCGGTCGAAGCCAATGCCACGAACACTGTCGCCCTGTGGCCCGGGTTGGCGGCGAGCACGGTTGTTTTCCTGAAGCGATTGGATACGCCACTGCGCCTGCTGATTCCCCTGCTATTGACCAGTCTGGCCGGGGGCTGGGTTGGCGCGCTGCTGCTGATTAAGACCCCGCAACACACCTTTCTTCATCTCGTGCCCTGGCTGCTGCTAAGTGGCACCTTGCTGTTTGCGTTCGGCAACAATATCCGCGCGATTGCCGGCCGGACATCCGTCGTGGAAAATTTGCGGCAATTATCCTGGCAGGCAGTCGTGGTGAGTTCGGTGGTGGAACTGGCGGTGGCAGTCTACGGCGGATACTTCGGCGCGGGGATAGGTTTTATCATGCTCGGAATGTTTGCAGCCTTGGGAATGCGCGACCTTCTGGCCATGGGCGCCATTCGTACCCTGCTGGCCGCCACCATCAATGTGGCCGCGGTCGTGACCTTCATTTGGGCAGGAGCAGTGCTGTGGCCGCAGTGCCTGGTGATGCTAGCGGGAGCTCTGACCGGTGGATGGTTTGGGGCGCACTTTGCGCAGAAAGCCGATCCGAAAAAAATGCGATATGCGGTGATTGGAGTGGGCCTAGGGATGAGCGCGTATTTTTTTGTGCGCGGCCACTGAGAAATTGAGGCTGCGGGACGGGAACTTTTCGCGCGCCAGAATACGAACCAAAAGATATTGCCGGGTGCCTGACAAGGGGTGTATACTCCCGCTGGTCCACTTACCGGACCACTTGGAGCCTAGCTTGTCACTCAACCTGAAAACCGACTTTGAGACGGTCCGCCGGGATAAAGTCTACGAGGGCGTGGCCAAACAGATCGAACGGTTGATCCTGAAAAAACTTCAGCCGGGCGACAAGCTTCCCTCGGAGCGCGATTTGGCGGAATCGCTGGGAGTGAGCCGAAGCTCGATACGAGACGCGATTCGCAGCCTGGAGTTGATGGGTATGGTGGAACCGCGGCAGGGCGCCGGCACCATCGTTCGCCAAATTTCGTCGGACTCGCTGGTCAATCCGCTGGCCAACGCGCGGAAGCGCAAGGAAGAATTGGTCGGTGAACTTCTGGATTTTCGCAAGATGCTGGAACCGCCGCTCGCCTCCCGCGCCGCGATCCGCGTAACCTCCGAGGAGCTTGCCGAGATGGAGGAGATCCTCAAGCGGCAGGATGAGAAATTGCGCAACGGGGAAAGCACGATTGCGGAAGACACGGAGTTTCACTACGCAATTGCGCTGGCCTCTGGCAACAGCGTTGTGCGCAAGGTGCTGGATACGCTGATGGATTTGCTGCGGGATTCGCGGGAACGCAGTTTGCAGGTAGACGGGCGCCCGCAAAAATCGCTGGCCGGCCACCGGAAGATCCTGACCGCGCTGAACCGGCATGACGCTGATGCCGCGAAGCTGGCAATGCGGCACCACATCGAAGACGTCGAAAAAATGCTGCTGAGGAAGTGAGGTTTTGACCACCGGGGAATCTTCACCATAGGTCCACGATTCGCGCTCGTACGGATGCGAGCACGCCGAACGTGGAATGGTGGTCAACGTTGCCGAGGATGAAGAGCAGAATTCAAATTTGAGGACGAGTAGATTGCCTGACTTGCGAGACGACATGACCGGCGGGCCTTTCGCACCTTCCGAGGCGCAAGCCGCGAGTCTCTCGAACTCGGGAAATTCCACACCATGCGCTGGAGCAACGGTGACGCTTCGTGTTTCGGAAGCGCGCGTCGAGGACGTCGGCCACGCCATTGCGCGGCTTGCGCCGGCGGATCTGTTGCGCATTGGCGCGCGGCCGGGAGATGTTTTGAAAATCACCGGCGGCACGGTTGCTGTCGGACGCGCCGAAATTTCTGACGACGCGCACGAGGGAACGATCCAGATTGACGGGACATGCCGCAGCAATTGCAACGCGGGATTGCAGGAGCAAGTGACGGTGGTTCCGGTCGAGACCCAGGCGGCGGTTGCGGTTCGCTTCTCGCCGATGTGGGTGGGCGCGGCGCCAGCGACCATCGCGCCGGATCGTATGCTCGAGGATCTGGTGGGCGTTCCAGTCGTCACGGGTTGCGCGGTTCGTGTGCCTACTTTTGCGAAGGCAGTGAATTTCCACGTTGTGCGCACAATCCCCTCGGGACCCGTGGTGATCGGGAAGCGCACCGACATTCGAGTCGTGGAAGGCGAGCAGATACCGTCGCGCGCTCCCGCGGTTTCTTACGAAGACATCGGCGGCCTTGAACGCGAAGTGGCGCGGGTGCGCGAAATTGTCGAACTGCCTCTGAAGTACTCGCACATTTTTGAGCGGTTGGGAATTCTGGCGCCAAAGGGGGTTCTGTTGTACGGCGCACCGGGAACGGGCAAGACTTTGCTCGCCCGCGCCGTGGCGGCCGAAAGCCGGGTGCACTTCATCCACTTGAACGGCCCTGAAATCATGCGCAAGTTTTACGGAGAGAGCGAAGCCAAGCTGCGCGAGGTGTTTGAAGAAGCGGCGCGCCACGCGCCGGCGATTCTATTCATTGACGAGATTGACGCCGTCGCTCCGAAGCGCGCGGAAGTAACCGGCGAAGTGGAAAAGCGCGTTGTGGCGCAGTTGCTCAGCCTGATGGATGGCTTCGTCGCGCGGGGCCACGTAATCGTCATCGGCGCCACCAACATTCCGGAGATGCTGGATCCCGCGCTGCGGCGCCCCGGCCGCTTTGATCGCGAAATCGAAATCGGCGTTCCCAACACACAGGCACGGCTGCAGATTCTTAGGATTCACACGCGGGCGATGCCGCTTGCGCCGGACGTCGATCTCCAGGAAATTGCCGAACTTTCGCACGGCTTTGTCGGTGCGGATCTGGAAGCGCTCGGGCAGGAAGTGGGCATGATTGCGCTGCGCGGATTCCTTGCCGGCCTCCCGCTTGGGATAGATGGGGGCGCGTCTGCCGAACTTGGGGCGCTGCAGGTTACGCGCGAGAATTTCCTTGCCGGATTGAAAGATGTCGAACCTAGCGCAACCCGCGAATTTTTCATTGAGAAAAGCGAAACGACGTTTGCATGCCTCGGTGGCCTGGACGAAGTGAAGCGGATGCTGGACGCCGTTGTCGAGCACTCCCACCTTCACGCCGAGATTTACGAGAAGTTCGGACTGGCGCCGCCACGCGGCATCCTGCTGGTTGGTCCTTCGGGCACGGGAAAGACGGCCATGGCGCGTGCGCTTTCGGGCGAAAAGCAACTCCCGCTTATTGCGATTGACGGCCCGCAGCTTTATTCGAAGTGGCTGGGGGATTCCGAAAGGGCGCTGCGCGAAGTTTTCAAGAAGGCGAGACGCGCGGCACCCTGCATCCTGTTCTTCGATTCGATTGACGCGCTTGCCCCGAGGTTCGGCGCCGATCAATCCACCTCGGATGTCTACCGAAGGATTCTGAGCCAGTTGTTGCGCGAAATCGACAACCTGCGCGACGTCAAGGGAGTGATTTTGCTCGCAGCGACGGATCGTCCAGAGCGGATCGAGCCCGCTTTGTTGCGGAGCGGCCGCTTCGACTATATACTCCCCTTCGCAAAACCCGGCGTTGCCGATCGCGCAACGATTATCCAACTCTGCTGCCGGCACGTGCCGCTGTCGCCGGATATTGATTTCAAGGAATTGGCCGGGCGGATGGAAGGCTTGACCGGCGCGGATATCGAAAGCCTGTGCAAGAAAGCGACGCTCTCCGCGATTGTGGAAATTCAACGCGGCACCCGGCTTGCGCCGTTTGTGGTCACTCGTGGCGATTTCCTGGCGGTTCTCGAGTCCGATCGAAGCAGTCCCAAGCATCTGAACGCGACGAACCAACCGGGCAGTGCCGCCGGGGATTTGTGCCGAGATGTGTTTACTTCAACAAAACACTGACGAGGTTGAAACATGAGCTATACGGAACTGAGTGTTTGGACGCGCGGCATCATCATGGACAAAGAAGGCCGCGACATCGTGAACTCCATCTCCGCGTCTGCCCGGCTTGAGGGCAAGCACGCGCAGTCGATGGAAAATTATGTGGACAATCCCGATCGCACCAACTGCCCGACGCGCAAGTATTGCCGGGTGAGCGACACCGTGCTCGAAAACGAGCTCACCTACGAAAATGATCACCCCAACATCGTCGTGCTGGTAGAGGGCACGATGGTGAAGGGCTGGGATTACATGCGCGGGATGCCGCCGGGCGGGACGCTGGTGATCAACACGCACTACACGCCGGAGTACATGATTCGATTTGTTCCTGGCGCCGACAGGCTGGGGCAACTGGTTTGCGTGGATGCGGCGAAGCTGGCCGATCACAAGTGGCTTTACTACCGGCTGGGGCAGCTGGGGCTCGACCGGCTCTCGACGGAGGGCGCTGCCGAACGAAGCAAGGCGATCGCCCCGGACATTGCAGCTCCGCTGATCGCGGCCGTGGTCAAGACGACGGGAATCGTCAAGATGGCGACAATTCAGCCGATGATCGCGAATCAAAAAGCTTTCGAGATGGCGCTCCACGAATTGCACATCCTGCCGCTGAATCCAGTGGCGGCTTAGGAAGGATCACATGTCAACTAAAGGCACACGCATCCCCGAATGGCTGACCGTACCCTTCGCAGGCATCACACCAGCGCCGACGCAGGAGAAGGGGCAGGACTTGTTCCCCACCGGCAACTGGCGCTCGATCCGGCCGGTGTACCGCGACAAGTTGCCGCCCTGCAACAACGCTTGCGGAACGAACGAAAAAATTCAGGGCTATCTCGACCTGGTGAAGCGCGGCAAGTATCTGGACGCCTACGCGCTCATCAAGGAAGACATGCCGTTCCCCTCGGTGACGGGACGCGTGTGTTACCACCCATGCGAGACGGCGTGTAACCGCGGGCAGTACGATGAGGCCATTTCGATTCGCGCGGTGGAGCGGTTTCTTGGCGATCTTGGGCAGGCTCTGCAGCGCGACGTCGTGAAACCCGGGAAACCCAACGGCAAGAAAGTCGCCGTCATTGGCTCAGGGCCTGCTGGCCATAGCGCGGCTTATCAACTCGCGCGGCTCGGCTACAAAGTCACCATCCTTGAGAAATCGCCCAGGGCCGGCGGCCTCAATCGTGGCGGCATTCCGGACTGGGTTCTCCCGCAACACGTCCTCGACCGCGAAATCGAGCGGCTCATCGAACTCGGCATCGCCATCAAGACCAACACCGAAGTCGGGAAAGATGTTTCCTGGGACAGCCTGAAAAAAGATTATGACGCCGTCGTTTTGGCCGTCGGTCTCACCGAGCCCAACAGCGTCCGCGCCGAAGGCGAAAACAAGCAAGGCGTGATCTACGGTCTGCCCTTCCTGCGCGACATCGGTATGGGCACTTCGAAGGTGAAATTGGGTGCTCGCGTCGCGGTCATTGGCGGCGGAAATACCGCGATCGACTGCGCGCGCGAAGCGTTGCGGCAAGGCGCGGTCGAAGTGACGATGATCACCGTCGAAGGCAATCCGAAGGAAATGCCGTGCGTGCCCGAAGATCTTCACGACATGCTGGAAGAGGGCGTGGAGCTGATTCACGGGAAAGCCGTGACCGCGGTGCTCGGCAACGGCAAAGTGGAAGCGCTGCAACTTCACCCGGCGAAATTCTCCGGCGCGATTAACGCTTCGCCGATCACCATCAACAAAGACGTGGCTGCAGAGAAGTTCGCCGTCGACAACGTGATCATCGCTGTCGGCCAGCACGCGTCACTCGCATGGTTGCCGGCGGAGTTCAAGACCGGGCGCGGCTCGATCAAGATCGACCGATTCGGGCGTCTTGGCGACACCAACTTCTTTGCCGCCGGCGACATCGTACAGCTGGGTTCCGGTCAGCCGCTGATGGTCGTGAATGCGGTGGGCGACGGCAAGCGCGTTGCGTTCAACCTCGACAAGGCCCTGCGTGGCGAAGTGCTTGAGCCGCGCAAAATCGCCATCGATGTCATCGTGGATCTCAACCGCATGAATATGACCTACTTCCCGCACTTCCCGCGGGTCAAGCAGGACATGTTGAATCCCACGAGCCGCAAAAAGACGCAGGATGAGGTAATCCTGGCCTTCACCGAGGAACAAGCCGTCGAGGAAGCCGGCCGCTGCTTCAGTTGCGGCACCTGCAACGCCTGCGACAACTGTTATCTCGTGTGCCCCGAGCCGTGCATTGCGCGCTCCGACCGTTCCAACGGCCTGTACAAAATCCTCGTGGATTACTGCAAAGGCTGCCGCGTCTGCATTGAAGAATGCCCAACCGGTTGCCTCGAGGGCGTGCCCGAGCTGGACTTCGACGCGGGCGTCGTCCGCATGGATACGGCATTCGCGATTACACCGGGACTGCACGGCCGCCAGGCGCAGGAACTCGCAAATTTGGCCAGCCGTCCGGCGAAGGAGCTCTAACATGGCAACAGCTACGGAAACGATTAAGAGGAAAACCGTTCGCATCAATGGTTGCGTGGCCGCGGCGCAGGCGGCGAAGTACGCCGACGTCGACGTCATCACGGCCTACCCGATTCGTCCCTACACCGCGACGATGATGGCGCTGGCGCAGATGGTTGCCAACGGTGAACTGGATGCCGAGTACATCGTCGCGGACAGCGAGCACTCGCAGCTGAGTATCGCTCATGGCGCCTCGTCCAGCGGTGCGCGCGTTTTCACCGGGAGCTCCGGCGTCGGCGTGCAGTTCGCCTACGAACTGTACTCGCCCATCTCCGGCAGCCGCATGCCCGTGCAGATGATGATTGCGGACCGGACGCTCGATCCGCCGGGCGACTTCGGCTCCGAGCACACCGACGCGCTCTCCACCCGCGACATGGGCTGGCTCATGGGCTGGTCTTGCGATGCACAAGAGGCATTCGACAATCACCTGATGGCATTTCGAATCGGCGAGGATCGGCGCGTTCTTTTGCCGCAGATGGTTTGCCAGGACGGCTTCTTCGTTTCTCACATCACCAGCGACGTGGATTTGCCGGACCCTGGCCAGGTGAAAGAATTTCTGCCGCCGTACAAGCACCCTTACCCGCTCGATCCGCGCCGCCCGGTTTCGCACGGCCCGCAGATCATGCCAGAACAGGGTCCGCCGCTGCAGCTGGAGCGCGCGCGCGCCATGGAAGGTTGCATGCCGGTCATCGAGGAAATTCACGAAGAATTCGCGCGCATCTTCGGCCGCCGCTACGATGCGTGGCTCGAGGAATACAAAACCGATGACGCTGAGATCGTCTTTTTCCTCCAGGGCGGCCACGCCGTCACCGCGCGTTTCGCCATCAACCACATGCGGGAGAAAGGCATGAAAGTGGGTATGGTTCGTCTGCGCACCATCCGGCCCTATCCCACGGAGCGCGTTCGCGAAACGCTCACCAGGTTCAAAGTAGTCGGCGTCATCGAAACCAACATGGGGCTCGGCAGCGTCAGCAGCGGCGGGTCGCTCTATGCCGAAGTTGCTGCGGCTCTCTACGAAAGCCCGAAGCGTCCGCTGATCATGTCCTTCATGGCCGGCATGGGCGGCGAGGCCATCGTTCTGAAGGAGTTTTACTGGATGGCCCAGAAAATGATCGACGCCCAGAAGCGCGGCAAGATCGAAAAGCGCACCCACTGGGTCGGCTTCGAAGAGTAGGGCCGCCCTTCCGGGGCCGTCCGCGAAGTTAGGAATTTGCAGGGCTTGAAAAAGATTTCAGTAAAGAATTTCAGGAGGAATCGATATGCCAGTCATTGAAGTTCAGCGTCAAACCCTTCCGATTCTCGGCAGCCCGAATCAAGGGGCGCGTTTCTATAATCCTGACCTCCCCGCGTCCGAACCGTTCGTCCCCGGCCATCGCACGTGCGCCGGCTGCGGGCCGTCCATTCAGTACCGCATGACCAGCAAGGCCTCCGGCGACAACACCATTCTCGTCGGTCCCACTGGATGTATGTACGTCGCGAACAGCTCCTATCTCTGTACGCCCTACAACGTGCCTTGGGCGCACACGCAGATCGGCAGCGCCGGGAGCTTCACCGCAGGCGTCGCCGCGGCGTACGAAGCCATGATCCGCAAAGGCAAGTACAAGGGCACGTTCCCGAACGTCATTTGCGAAGCCGGCGACGGCAGCGCTTCAGACATCGGTCTCGCTTCGATTTCCGGCGCGCTCTACCGGAATCACGACTGCCTGATCATCTGCTACGACAACGAGCAGTATGCGAACACCGGCATTCAGGCTTCGTCGCGCACGCCGTACGGCGGCATGACGACGTTCTCGCCGCCGGGGCCGAAGGTTCCGGAAGCGAAGAGCCTGTATCCAAAAGATCTCGCGCGCATGATGGCCGCAGGTCACCCGCATTGCTACGTGGCCACCGCCAGCGTCGGCTATCCCATCGATCTGATGAACAAAGTTCGCAAGGGACTCAACCTCAGGGGCGCCGCGTACCTGATGATCTACACACCGTGCCAGAAGGGTTTCGTATACGAGACCCCGCGCTCGATCGATTTGGGCCGCCTGGTCGTCGAATGCGGGCTCTATCCGATGTGGGAATGGAACCCGGAAAAGCGCGAGTACGATTACAGTTTCCGCCCGCAGACGATGCGGCCGGTTTCCGAATATTTGAAATTGCAGGGCAGATTCGGCCACCTGCACGCCGAGCACATCGCCAACTTGCAGAAGTTTGCCAACCAGCAGTGGCAGATGATGGGCGTGGAGCTTCCCGAGGCTTTGATTAAGGCCGCGGATCCGAAGAACCAGGTCAACATGGCGGCAGCGGCGGAAGCTGAGGCGGTGGCGCAAACACTATGAGCACCAACACACCCAATACCAAAGACGCGATGTCCGTGAACGTTTCTCCGTCGGCCGCATCCGGGCAGGAGAGCTATGTCGTTACGGAAGGTAAAAAGCGCGGCTCTACACGCGAAGTCCGCGACGAGGCCGCGCACGACCGCTACTACACCGTGGTGAAAGTGCACGGGGGCGATGCCATCCTGACCGACAACTGGCACACCAACGAAGTCTTCGGCCACTTGCGCAACAACTTCGAAGGCATCACTTTTGCCATGCGCACTCTCGAAGCCTGGGGCGCGATGTTCGAAAACGATAAGCGTGCTTACTACACCGCTGGGGGGCGCGTGTGGGTGCTTGACCTGGAGCCTTGCGCGGCTAAGAAGCCGCGGCTGCCTGGCACCGGCAAGGGCTAGCGCATTGCCGAAACGCATTCTGCTGATTGACGACACGCCGGAGATTGCGCAGCTGCTGACGTTTGCGCTTCGTGACCATGGCCATGAAGTCTTCGCCGAAGGTTTTACCGATACGGTCAACGACCTGATTCGTGATTTGAAGGCGGACGCTCTCGTGCTGGACTGTTCCACTTTTGATATGAGCGAGTCCCTGTTCGACATCGTGCGCCATCATCCGGATTACGCCGAGCTTCCCATCGTAATCATCAGCGATACGCCGGAGAAGGCCGACGCGAGCCTTACTTCGCGCAATGCACAGAAAGTCTTACTGATCCCGAAACCCTTTACCGGGTCTCAGGTCGCACGGGCGCTTGCCGACCTGCTTGGATAACTATGTCTTTGTGGAGCATGGATGAGTGGGAGTACGTCGAGCGTGAGGTCGTCACCGACCCGAAAGACAGGCAGTGGACTGTGGCGCTGATGGACGTGCTGGGGCAGACGGGCGATCCGGACATCCCGAACAAATTGCTGGAGCTTCAGTATTCTTCGGGCCGGTATTTCACCCTGATTTATTCCGCGAGCGGGGCGCTGCAGCGGGAGCGGGGTTATGCCACGTTGGCGGAGGCGACTAGCGCATTCGAAGATATGCGCATCGCGGTCATTGATGGCAGCCTGGATCCTTCACAGCCCGTGTTCCGGCAGGACCTGGAAGACTAAGAAAAAATCGTTCGTGCGGCTTCGATTGATCCGGTTCTACCGGCCGGGATTCAGATCTCTCATAATGACATTCAAGACTTGCCCCGCTAATTTTGCTTCGCGCTCGGAAATTGTGGCGTGCATGCCTTTGTCGGCGTGATCCCGATAAGCGCGTGCAACTGCCGGCAGACGAGCGCACCCGCCGCGAATTAATCCGACCTTCTCCGCAACAGCGATTCGCTCATTGAATGACCAATCGCCGATCTTTCCCGTTGGCGCACCAGAGGGTGCCAATTCACTCATATCTTTGTGTTCGAGCGCATCGGTCACGATGGCTTCCAGAATTCCGCAGGAAGTTCGCATCGCGAGATCGTATTCTCCCTCTTCCATCGCAAGCCGGCCGTCGGTGTAAGCCTTTTCAAGCACTTCGCGCAACTCAGGATTGTGAACGAACTCGAAACGGCGAGGCGGGACATTCTCCGACGCGATAATTACCGGCCCCCCGTCTTCCCGGGAAAGCGCCGCAACCGCTTGCGTCAGCACGTCGAGCAGGCGCTGGACGATTTCCTGCGGCGCCGCTCCTTCGGTGGCATTGCCTTTTGCCGAACGCATCAGAAATGCTTCGCTGAACGAGCGGGCCAGCCAGTGGGCTTTGCTGCCTCCAGACAATTGATTGATGGCCACGCCGCACTCTTCCTGCCAGGCCCGTGTGGCCACGATTGCGGCGGGGTCGGCGGAGTTTTTCACCAAAGCGTCGCGAACCAGTTGCCCCCGGCGGACCAGGTGGTCGAGGCGGGAGATAAAAGCCTTGATCTGCGCTTCGAGGCTCTCAGCCATTGCTGGTGTCTCTCTGGAATGGCGTGCGCACCGCCCAGCCGGTGCGCACCCGCGGAACAGAATGCGAAAAATAGCTTACGAGGATGCAAGGAATCTCTTCTTGACAGCCTGCGGGTACGGTGCTAGATTCCGTCCCGTCGCAAAGTGGTTCACTCATCGGACCAGTTTAACACGATTCGCTGGGGTGGCCGCTGGGCGGGGTTGGAGGCGCGGCGCTGCGGTTGAAGGGGTAAAACGCAGCATTTCGCCGCCAAGGAATTTGCTTGCGGCAGTTGGTTCGGGGTTATTCGCAAAAACTGAAGACAAGCTCCGCTTACGTCATGCGTGTTGACGTCGATCGCTTCGGGAGAGAGATCGTTTTGGGGAAAGCGAATAATCTCCGGCTTTGCACCGTTCTGCGGAGATGTGGGCTCTCTGGACGGCCTCGCAGGTAAATTGGGGACTGGTTCTTGCACTACTTCCGCTGAAGTCCAACAGGTCGTCATGGAGGTTTGTCTATGGCTGCTACGGCAGAAGCTCTGATTCATCCCTCTCGCATCGCCAATCGTTGGGTCCAGTTGATCGCCGGAATCATTGCAATGATGGCGATTGCGAATCTTCAGTACGCTTGGACGCTGTTTACAAAACCAATGCAGGCCCACCTGGGTGTCTCGCTCACTGCCATCCAGGGAATCTTCAGTCTGTTCATTCTGCTGGAGACCTGGCTGGTTCCGTTTGAAGGATACCTGGTTGACCGAATCGGTCCACGCTTGATGCTGGGCATCGGTGGCATACTCGTTGGCTTGGGATGGATCTTCTCAGGCCAAGCCGAAACTTTGCGCGGCCTGTACTTCTGGTATTGCTTGGGCGGCGTTGGTGCAGGCATCGTCTATGGAGGAACCATCGGAAACGCGCTGAAATGGTTTCCGGACCATCGGGGTCTCTGTGTTGGACTCACCGCAGGCGCGTACGGCATCGGGACAGCGTTTACCGTGTCTCCCATCGACAAGATGATCAAAGCCTCCGGCTACCAGCACACGCTGGTGGTCTGGGGAATTATCCAAGGCTTTGTCGTGGTATGTGCCGCGCTATTCCTCGCGAAGCCACCCGCCGGCTGGACTCCTCCAAACTGGGCGGAAAAAGAACGGAAGATCAAGCAACACGTCCGCAGTTCGGCCGTGGACATGACCCCAATTCAGATGCTGCGTCAACCCTCGTTTTATGTCATCTACCTGATGATGACGATGTTGTCTTTCGGGGGCTTGGTGGTTACCGCCCAACTCAACCCCATGGCCGTCTCCTTCCATATCGATAAAGTTGTTGTCGCCTTTGGTATGACGGCCCTGGTTATGGCGATAACGGTGGACCGCTATTTGAACGGGCTTACCCGTCCTTTCTGGGGGTGGGTATCGGACCATATCGGCCGGGAAAACACCATGTTCATTGCCTTCACCTTGGAGGCGGTCGCGGTATTTGCGCTGCTCCAATTGATCAGCCACCCGGTCTGGTTCATCGCCCTCTCGGGCTTGTGCTTCTTCGCCTGGGGCGAGATTTTCTCGCTGTTTCCTTCCATCACGGGGGACTTGTTTGGCAAGACATGGGCGACTACGAACTACGGCATCGTCTACACCGCCAAGGGAATGGGCGCGCTCTTTGCCGGTGTCGGAGCTGCGTGGCTGTTTGAGAAAACCGGTTCCTGGACAAAGGTCTTCTGGGCGATGATTGCTTGCGACCTTATAGCCGCGTTTTTAGCTTTGTTGTGGCTGAAACCCTTGGCCGCCCGCACGGTCAAGGAGTCACAGAGTACCGTCGCTCCGGCGGCGGTCGACCTGACAGCGCCGGCAAAAGCATGAAACGGGCGGCTTGAAGCGACCCACTCGTCCACGTTCTGGCTGGGGACATCCTCTCGAGACGATCTAGAGAAATGTCCCGCAGTTCCAGCCCATAGATTAATAAAGGATACCCACCCGGGGACTGTGCGTCAGGCGCCTCGGCGACGATTGTTACTATGTCGGTGGAACAGCAGGACTTGCGACACCCCCCAGGAATTGGATTGAGCTCTTAGTTGGCAAAAGAAAAATGGCGCGCCCGGCAGGATTTGAACCTGCGACCCTCGGATTAGAAGTCCGATGCTCTATCCAGCTGAGCTACGGGCGCACTATCTGGAATCTAACATGATTCTGGATTATTAGAACAGACAGCTGCGAGGGTGTTACGGCTGCAATCCTACCTTCCAAATAGAGCGGTTACCGAGTTTCCATCCGTCTGCCTACCTGAAACCAATTGCTTCCCATTCCGGGCAGCCTTGACACCATTTATATAACTGATACAAGAGAGTTAACGATCAAGCCAGTCGAGGCGTGCGCTGAAGAGTGAGGACTTCTCGAGATGGTTTTGGCTTCGCGTATCGTTTCCAGACTGCTTCCGAAGGTGTTCCTGCTCACCACTACACTCGGTGGAATGCCGCTATTTTTCGCTTGCACTTTGAATGCGCAATCGACGAATGCTTCCCTGACTGGGCGAATTACCGACTCGAGCAAAGGCGTGGTCCCGAATGCGCTGGTCGTTGCGATCAACACCGGCACTCGGGTCCACTACGAGACGGTTACGAATGCAACGGGAAGTTACTACGTGACGGACCTCCCTCCCGGCACATACCGAATCGAAGTGGAGAAAGTGGGGTTCAAGGCGGTCATCAAGTCGGACCTGGTTCTCCATGTGCAGGACGCGCTGGAAATTAATTTTGAGATGGTGCTTGGCTCGGCGTCCGAAAGCGTAACGGTGCGGGGAGGGGTTCCGCCGCTGGATACGGAATCTTCGACGATCGGCACCGTGGTGGAGCAGCGGAAGGTGAATGAACTGCCGCTGAACGGCCGCAACGTATTTAATCTGATCGAACTGGCCGCTTCGGTGGTGCCGCAGGGGAGTTCCACCGGCACACCCGTAGGCGTAAATCCGTTTGGCTGGGGCAACTACCAGGTCAATGGCTCGTTTGGGAACGAGAGCGCGGAGTTTCTGGACGGCCAACCGCTGAACATCGGATATATCAATCTGCCCATCCTGATTCCGACGCAAGACTCGATCCAGGAATTTCGCGTGCAGACAAGCAATTTGGGCCCGGAATGGGGCAAGTTTTCTGGTGGAGTAACCAATCTCAGCACCAAGACGGGCGCAAGCTCGATCAACGGCGAAGCATACGAGTACCTACGCAACAAGATATTCAATGCGAACGACTTTTTTTTGAATGCGGTTGATAGGCCAAGGCCGCCCTGGGTGCAGAACCAGTTCGGAGCAAATGCCGGCGGGCCACTAAGCATTCCTCACTTTGGAGGCAGGAACAAGACGTTCTGGTTTTTCAGTGGAGAGGGTTTCCGGTTGCGGACGAGCGAACCTTTCACCGCCACAGTTCCCGACACGCAGGAAAGAAAGGGCATTTTTTCGGAAATTTGCAAATTGGGTTTCACAGCGGGCATCTGCAACGACAGAGGCGTGGACGCAAGAGGCAAGCCTGTGGTGATTGATCAGATTTACGACCCCTGCGGAGGCAGCGTGAACGCGCAAGGAGCGTGTCCGGGGAGCACGGCCACTCCAACCCCGTTCCTGAACAACGTTATTCCCACAACTAGAATAAATACCACCTCGCAGAGACTTCTGGGTCTTTGGCCCGGGCCGACCAACGCCGGCGCGACCACGAACAACTTCACAACTGCCGCGCCCACCGGCGGAGACCACAATCAGTTCGTCGGCCGGCTTGACCACAACATCACCAGCAAACAGAGACTGTTCTTGCGCTTTAATTATTGGCACGTTCTGGATTTGCCCATCGACCCGCTGGGAACGGGCCTTTGCGCTGACCGCTGCGCTGAGGACTATCACACGTATGCAACAGCGGCGGGATATACCTACAACGTAACTCCTACAACTGTAATGGGACTCAATGCGAGTGTGAGCCGGTTCACGTATAACCGGAGCCCGAAGAACACCGGATTCGACTTAACGTCTATCGGCTGGCCGGCGAGTTATAACGAGTCCGTGCCGGCCGAAATGCGCACTCCGCCGACGCCGTGCGTCGCGAACTTTGCCGACAACATCATGTGCACCCAGGGCCAGAGCTTCATTCAGGACCGAAACACGCAATACTACGTGTCGCCGAGCATCTCGATGTTGCAGGGCCACCATCAATTTCATTTTGGCTTCCAGCTCGAGGTCGGGCGGGATAACTACGCGCAGTCCAACATTGCGAGTGGGGCATTTGATTTTTGTGTCTCCGGCCAGGCGTGCTTCACTTCCCTTCCCGGTGTCTCCGGTACGGGATTTTCTTTTGCTGATTTCCTGCTCGGGTATGCCGACAATTTTAACAATCTTGAAAACCATTTTTTTGCCCAGGCTGTCGTTCCTTCGTTCACAGCGGGCCAGCAGATTTATCGCGCATTGTATTTTGACGATTCCTGGCGCGCCACGCGCAGGCTCACTCTGAATCTGGGTCTGCGCTACGACTTGCAAGGGCCCTGGTCGGAACGCTTCAATCGCTTGTCGTATTTCAACCCGAAAGCGACGAACTACCTTACGCAATATCTTCCCGCCGGCTCGCCGCCGGTGACTGGAGACGTTTTTCTGGTCAGCCCCAGCAACCGAAACAATCTGCCGCTCAAAAAGCTCGATTTCTCACCGCGGGTTGGTTTTGCCTATAGCATCGATTCGAAGACGGTTGTCCGCAGCGGTTACGGAATCTTCTGGATACCGAATTACGTGTCTTTCAGCCTGAATCCGCTGAACGATATGGTCAACGGCGGAGCGACAACTTATACGGGGACGGTGGATGGAACTCACCCGGTAAACACCATTGCGCTGCCGTTCCCGGCAGGGATCGCGCAGCCGCCTGGGCGAAGCCTCGGCACCATCGGCACCCAGCAATTCCTGACACAGGTGGTGCAGTCCATCACGGTAGTGAATCCCGGCAACCACCCAGAGGGCTATGTCCAGCAATGGAACCTGGATGTGCAACGTGAACTTCCCGCGGGGTTCTTCGTATCCGCCGCTTACGTGGGCTCACGTGGAACGCATCTGGCGCAGTATTCGCAACAGATCAATCAGATATCGGACGCATTGCTTGCGCAGGCGGCCGCGCAGGTAAACCCCTCCCTTCCGAACCCGAGACAAAATGTGACGCTGGTGCAATCGACGCCGAATCCATTTTTCATCAATGGGAAGGCATTGGCTCTTGCAGGCCCAACGACGGCAGTTGGACAGCTTCTGCGGCCGTACCCCCAGTATGCGGGCGTGCAGCTCGCCGGGCAGGGATCATTCGATAGCATCTACCACTCGTTTCAGCTCACGGTTCAACGACGCTTTGCGGATGCCGGGTCTCTGCTGATCGCATACACCAATGCCAAGCTGATCAGCGACACGGATACGCTTACGGCTTGGGTGGAGCCGGGCGTCGGAGGAATTCAAGACAACAATAATCTGCGGGGGGAACGCTCCTTATCTTCGCAAGACGTACCCCAGCGCATGGTCATCAGCTACGTTCTCGACCTTCCTTTTGGCAAGGGCAAGAGATATCTCTCTGGCGCCCAGGGATGGTTGGACAGAATCGTGGGCGGGTGGGGAATCGATGGGGTAACAATTTTCCAGCGTGGCTTCCCGCTGGTATTTACGAACGGCCAAGTGAATGGAACGACGCTGTTTGGCGGCGGTTCGCGGCCCAATGTGATTCCGGGCTGTACAGCCGTGACCTCCAGTTCGCGGATTGCGGAATGGTTCAACCCTGCTTGCCTTACGGCACCGCCCGATTTCACATTCGGGAACGAACCGCGTGTAGACTCCCGGCTGCGAGCCCAAGGAATCAGCAACTTTGATTTTGCGCTATTTAAGAGGTCCCGGTTTGGGAGCAATGAACGGCTGGGGCTGGAATTCCGGACAGAGTTCTTCAACATCTTTAATAGGACGCAATTCGCGCCCCCAAACACGGTTTGTTGTACGGCGAACAATCTGAATTTCGGGGTGGTGACGAGTACGGCGACCGGAACGAATCCGCGGCTGGTGCAGTTTGGATTGAAATTCCTGTTCTAGTGGTCCGGCGAGAGGTCACGTACCACATTTGGACTAATACGTGCACAATGGTGATTCTGTACCAGAAACAAATAGAGTGCCCTGTATCGAAAAATCTTCTCTTCCGCCCGTATGTTGGTGTATTGTCTTGAAATCATCGGGGCTTCGCCGGGGGAGCTCTCCGATGCAACGGTCATTTTGTCTATCGCATCGCTAACAGGCCGTCCGATGGGGATCAACCCATGAGTACTTCGCCGCAACGACGTGCGTTCACGCTTCCCGTTGCCTTGGCTAGAAGCCAGGAGCGACTCACCTCACCGCCAGAACTACCAGAACTCCGTATATCCAGCGATGACGAAGCAATGCTTCGCCTGCAAAGAAACGATGCCACCGCCCTGGAAATTTTGTTTGACCGGTATGCCCGTCTGGTATTTAGAATTGCGCTCGGAGTCGTGCGTGACCGGGGCGAAGCTGAAGATGTCGTTCAGGAGTGCTTCTTCCATTTGTATAGGAAGTGCTTCCTTTATGATGGGGCAAAAGGCACGGTAAAGAGCTGGGTGCTCCAGATTGCGCTGCATCGAGCGCTCGACCGGAGAGCCCATCTGGCACGCAGAGGATTTTATGTTGGTACAGACACGGGCTCGCTCGGCGATACATTGTTGGGAGAGACGGACCTGGACCGCGAGATCGGTGCGAAGCTGAACCGAATCCAGCTGGAAAAGGCCTTCGACGAATTGCCGGAGACCCAGCGCGTCACGCTTGAATTGTTTTACTTCGAGGGAATGGACTTGCGGGAAATCAGCAGGAAACTGAACCAGCCATTGGGAAATACGCGGCACTATTTCTACCGCGGATTGGAGCGCCTGCGTAAGAGCGCGTTTGTGCAGAGGCTTCGGGAAACAAAAAGATGCTAACGATTCAAGACGGCGGCGAAGAGCACGAAAAATATAAGGAACTATGTGCTTTGGCGGCCTCGGGCAGCCTTGCGCCATTGGAACTGTCGGAATTGCGGGCCCACCTGGAAGATTGCGAGTCTTGCCAAGAAGCGTTCGCGCAATATCGGATGTTGAACACGGAAGGAATACCGACGCTTGCCGAGGGGTATCTCGCAAGACCGGAGCGGTTCATTTGGGATGAGTCGGCTGTACGAGAGAGACTGTGGACGAGCATTCGTACCCAGCAGCAGACTGCGCCGGAGCAAGAGAATCAAGTACCTTCTGCAATCCGGCCGGATTCCTCGTCGAGAGGTAAGGTTCGCGCTCTTGCGGGAATGGCGATTGCGGCTGGCCTGTTGCTTGCAGTGGCCCACGGTGCTTATTACCTGGGTGCCCGTACACAACACAAACAGGAAGTCGTCGCCAAAGCGCCCACAGCTTTGGAGGTGCAGTATCAAAAACTCTCGGAGGAGAAGCGAGCCGCCGACGAATCGCTGGCTGGGCAGGAGAAAAGGCTGGCTCAGCTTCAGGCTGAAAGCGCAGAGAAAGAGCAATCGCTGGCTAAGCTGCGAGCTTCGTTGCGCGCCCTGGAGGCTCGTTCGAATGAGTTGATGGCGGAGAGCAGCCAGTCTGAGGCGCAGTTGAAGGAGATCTCTCAGCAGCGCGACGATTTGAACGCTAAGTTGCAAACCATGAGCCAGGCGTATGGCAATAATCAGGCTGAGTTGGCAAGCCTGCGCTCTGAACGCGACAAGACTTCCCTGCGAACCGCATTCCTGGAATCGAAGATTGAGGATCTCTCCGCCAGGAATCGAGACCAGGACCGCCGACTGAAGGATGCGGAACAGTATCTCACTTCGGACCGGGATATCCGCGAATTGATGGGTGCCAGGAAGCTGTATATCGCGGATGTGTTTGACGTGGATGGCAGCAGCCGCACCCAGAAGCCTTTTGGCCGCGTTTTCTATACCCAAGGCAAATCGCTCATTTTCTATGCGTTCGATCTCGACCGGCAGCCGGGAGTGGTGAACGCCAGCACGTTCCAGGTATGGGGACAGCGCGAAACACCCCAGGGGGAGCCGGCCTCCCCGATGAATCTGGGTATCCTTTACATGGACAACGAAACCAACAGGCGCTGGGTGATGCGCTTTGACGATCCCAAGCAACTGACGGAGATCGACGCCGTGTTCGTTACCGTGGAGCCTCGCGGCGGAAGTCACAAACCGACGAGCAAGCCGTTCTTGTACGCGCTGCTTCGTAATCAAGCCAATCATCCGTAGATCCTGCCGAATTTAGTCCCCTATATTCCGAGCGTTCTTCTGCGCAGAGTTGCAATGGTGCGTCCGCAAGTAGGACCAGTACCTGCGAGGTTTCACGTAATAAGCCTATGTGACTGGTACACATCGCCTAATGTTTTCGTACTAATTGGCAGAACACTCATTTGTCGAGGGCATGGTGTGAAAGTTGGAGTCCAGCCTAACGGGGATTCACCGCAGTGGTGTGTCTTGCTGAAGCAGTGGGGGAACGCAGTGAATCGTGGAAACGGGGAGCGTGTTGGATGAAAAACTTGCGTTTAGCTGTATTGGTTGCGTTGCAGTTGACACTTTGCCTTTGCGTCGCTGGTCTTTTTGGCGAACCACTCGCCGCCCAGACGACGTACGGATCGATTGCCGGGACGGTTACGGATGCCTCGGGAGCGGCGATTGCCGATGCCCAGGTGACCCTGACCAACCTGGGTACCGCGGAGAAGAGAGTGGCCCCATCGGGCTCCGACGGCCTGTATGCCTTCGTGAACCTGTTGCCCGGCCGCTATAGCATCGTGGCGGAAAAGACCGGGTTCAAGCGGATCACCCGTCCGGAAATCATCGTGGAAGTGGGACAGTCGGCTCGCATTGATATCACTCTGCAGGTAGGCGACGTCAATCAGACCATCGAGGTCACCGCCGAGACGCCGCTTCTGCAGGCGGAAACATCTTCCATTGGACAAGTGGTTGAGCAACGCAAGGCAAACGAATTGCCGCTCAACGGCCGCAACGTTTTTAGCCTGATTACGCTAGCCCCTTCCGTGGTCCCGCAGGGCAGCGCGGGCGGCACGCCTGTGGGAGTCAATCCTTTCGGCTGGGGCAACTTTCAGGTGAACGGCTCGTTCGGCAATGAAAGCGCGGAATACCTGGACGGGCAGCCACTCAATATCGGCTACATCAACCTTCCCGTTGTGATTCCGACCCAGGACTCGATTCAGGAATTCAAGGTGCAGACCAGCAACCTGGGAGCAGATTGGGGCAAGTTCTCGGGCGGCGTCATCAACCTGAGCACGAAGTCGGGAAGTAATGGCTTGCACGGCCAAGCATATGAGTACCTGCGAAATCGGGTTCTGAATGCAAACGATCCGTTCAACAAGGCCACCGAAATCCAGCAGGGCAAACCGAACAAAGCGCCCGCTTTCACGCAAAATCAGTTCGGCGCCAACGCGGGTGGACCACTGATCATCCCACACGTTTATGACGGCAAGGACAAAACGTTTTGGTTTTTCAGTTGGGAAGGTTTCCGTCTTCGCCAGGGTGCTTCGCCGGTCTTGACCACGGTCCCTACTACGGCGGAATTGGGGGGAGATTTTTCCGCGGCTGGCATCGCGCCGATCCTGGATCCCTGCGGCGGAACGGTTACGACTGGCGTCGCCTGCCCGAACTATACCGGGCCTGCGACGCCATTTCCGGGAAATAAGATCCCCATTGGCCGCCAGAATCTCACCTCGCTGGCCTTGGAAAAGCTTTGGCCAGCTGCGAACCTACCTTGCGGCGGTATTGATCCGGTAATCGGTTGCAAGAACAATTACGCCAAATCCTTCGGCACTGGCGGCAACCAGAACCAGGTCGTTGGGCGCCTCGATCACGCCATTACCAACAATCAACACATCTTTTTCCGGTACACCTACTGGAACGTGCTGGATTTGCCGCAGGATCCCCTCGGCACTGGACTTTGCCTAGACCGTTGCTCGGAAAAGTATGACAGCACCGCGCCTGCCCTCGGCTACAACTGGACGGTGACGCCAAACACTATCGTTGGCATAACCACCAGCCTCAGCCGCTTTGCCTATAATCGCGCACCCAAGAACTCCGGCTTCGACCTGACGACGATCGGCTGGCCAGCGCAGTACAACGCGGCAATCCCATCGGGCGCCCGGACGCCGCCTACTCCGTGCGTGTTTAACTTTGCAGACAACGTCATGTGCTCGCAAGGCCAGAGCTTCATCACCGACCGCAATACACAGTGGAATTTGAGCCCCAATATCACGCTCGTGCGCGGCAAGCACACCGTGAAACTCGGTTTCCAACTGGAAATTGGGCGTGACAACTACGCGCAGACCAACGTGGCCAGCGGTGCGTTTGCCTTCTGCGGCTCGGGCCTTCCTTGCTTCACTGGCAATGGATATGCTGATTTCCTACTGGGCTATGCGGACAACCCCAGCAGCGTCGAGAACCACTTCTTCGGCCAGGCCGTTGTCCCTGCGCTGGTGGCCGGACAGCAAATCTATCGCGGGTTCTACGTCGACGACACCTTCCGCTTGACCAACAAGCTTACCCTCAACCTGGGTCTGCGCTACGAACTGCAAGGGCCGTGGTCAGAGCGCTTCAACCGGCAATCCCAGTTCGATCCCAACGCTGTGAGTTGGCTTGCCAATCCTGCCGTTACTGCAGGGCTGACGAATGTCGCAGGCTTGCCCGGATTGAAGGGAGATGTCGCCTTAGTCAGCACGAGCCAACGCACAAACATTCCGCTTCCAAAGGACAATGTTGCTCCTCGCGTAGGTTTTGCCTATAGCTGGGATCAGAAAACAGTTATTCGCGGCGGCTACGGAATCTTCTGGATTCCCAACTACGTCTCCTTCGGGTTGAACCCGAATAATGACTTCGTGAATGACGCAACCACTTCGTACACCGGAACGATTAACGGCAAGGTGCCGGTAAACACGATCAACACCCCGTTCCTGCCGGTGGTTGTGCCTCCTGTGGGACGTACACTTGGCGCGCTTGGCACGAGCCAATACGCTACGCAGGTGGTGCAGAACTTCACCATCGCCGATCGCTTCGACCATCCGGCCGGTTACGTGCAACAGTGGAACCTCAACATTCAGCGGAATCTGCCACACAACTTCTTCGTTTCCGCTGCCTATGTCGGCTCCAAGGGCACGCACCTTGCGCTCTACGATTCCCAGATCAACCAGCTCGGCGACAACTTCCTGGCCACGGCGGCTAAACAGTGCGCCGCTCAAGTAGCAGCGGAGGCGATCAAGGTGCCGTTTTGCTCAGCGAATGTGCCCGGAGCGCCCTCGGTAGATGCGTTGCAGTTTGTGCCCAATCCCTTCTACGATGCGACGACAAAAACGTCCTACGGCTTGTCTGGACCAACCACCACGGCCGCCCAGCTCAGCCGCCCCTTCCCGCAGTTTACAGGCCTGAAGCTTGCCGGCCAGGGCAACTACGACAGCATTTATCATTCGCTTCAGTTGACCGTCGAACGCCGGTTCGCCAGCGCCGGGTCCCTGCTGGTGGCCTACACCAACTCCAAGCTGCTCACCAACGCGGACACACTCACCAACTGGCTGGAAGCCGCCACGGGCAGCATCCAGGACTTCACCAACCCCAAAGGCGACCGTTCGCTGTCCTCGCAAGACGTGCCGCAGCGCCTCGTCATCAGCTATGTTCTCGACCTGCCCATCGGCCACGGAAAAATGTTCATGTCCGACGCCACTGGAGTTGTGGACAAGCTGGTCAGCGGCTGGGGCATCGACGGCGTAACCACATTCCAGAAGGGCTTCCCGCTGGTCTTCACCAACGGCAGCGCCAATCACACTACCTCGTATGGCGGTGGTTCACGGCCGAACGTGGTTCCAGGTTGCAACAAGAGCAGGCCTTCCGGCGTCGCAGCGCTAAACGAGTGGTTTAACACTGCTTGCTTCGTTTCGCCGCCAGACTTCACCTTCGGCAACGAATCGCGCACCGATCCCGGGCTGCGCGGTTCCGGCGTGAACAACTGGGACTTCGCCTTGTTCAAACGGACCCAGTTTGGCCCGGATAATAGGCTCGGCCTCGAATTCCGGTCCGAGTTCTTCAACCTCTTCAACCGGACGCAATTTGCTCCGCCGAACACCAGCGTCACCTCTTCAACCTTTGGACAGGTGACCGGCATTTATCCTGGTACCAATGCGCGGCTCATCCAGTTCGGACTTAAGTTCATTTTCTAACCACCCCGGGAGCGCCCGGTATGGATGCTGAGGAGGCATCCATACCGGGCGTCACCTTTTTGTCTATGATCGGCCCCGATTGCTTCTCTCCCTCACCGCAGGACTCCCACACCGCCGCTTCGTGTTAGCCTATTTGCGCATCCTAAAAGACATCACCCACTGCTGTGCTGCGGAATTGCGCGCCAAAGGAGACTCGCGAAGAAATGCCTCGCCGACTTACGCGCCGTGATTTTCTGAACTACGCGGCGATGGCTGCCGCCGCGCCCATCTTTGAAGTAAAACCGCTGCGCGGCATCGATTTTCTGTTGCAAAATTCCCCCACTCCCAGGAAATTCCTGATTGAGACGATGCCGGGCGGCGTTGCATTGTTCGACTATAACAATGATGGCCTGCTGGATATTTTCCTTGTCAACGGCGGGCGGATCACGGAGGGGTTGCACGTACCTGAAAATTTCGAGCGCGGCAATCCTCGCTATTGGAATCGCCTGTATCGCCAGAACCGCGACGGGAGCTTTCTCGACGTTACCCAGGCCGCGGGGTTGGCTAACGCGGGGAATGGGAACTATGGAATGGGAGTTGCGGTCGGCGATTACGACAACGACGGAAATGCGGACCTGTTTGTGACCAGCTATGGCAGAAACATCCTCTATCACAACAACGGAGATGGCACGTTTACGGATGTAACCGCCAAAGCCGGGGTGGCGGGCGGAGGCTGGTCCGTCTCCGCAGGCTTTTTCGATTACGACAACGACGGCCACCTCGACCTGTTCGTCACTCGTTACATGGAATGGGACTCTGACCACAACAAGACTTGCGGCGGCGACTGGCATACCTACTGCCCGCCCAATGCTTTCCCGGCGACGACCTGCCTCCTCTATCACAATCGCGGCGATGGCACGTTCGAGGACGTCACCGAGCGTTCAGGCCTGGCCGCAAAGAAAGGGCGCGCGCTAGGCGTGGCGTTCGCGGACTACGATGGAGACGGCTTTACGGACATTTTTGTTTCGAATGATGGCATGCAGCAGTATCTCTTCCACAACAACGGCGACGGAACGTTTACGGAATGCGCGCTGGAGTCCGGAGTAGCGTTCACTGCCGACGGCAAGGGAATGTCGGGCATGGGCGCCGTTTTTCAGGATTATGATAACGACGGACGCCCCGACGTCATCGTTACGGTGTTGCCGCGCGAAATTTACAGCCTCTATCACAACGAGGGCGCGGGCAATTTCAACTATGCCAGCCTGGAAGCAGGGCTCGGCGCTATGACTTCCCTGAGTTCTGGCTGGGGCGTGGGCCTGGAAGATTTCGACAATGACGGCTGGAAGGATCTGTTCGTAGCGCAAGGGCACGTCCTCGATAATGTCCAGGACATTGATGCATCTCTGCGCTACCGGGAACTTCCTTTGGTCGCGCTGAATCACAAGGGGCGATTCGAACGTGCCGATTCCGGCGTCACCAAGCCGCTTGCGGCCCGCGGCGTGGCCTTCGGCGATATCAATAACGACGGGAGTATGGACGCGGTCATCTCATGTCTCGGCGGTCCGCCTGTTCTCCTGCTCAACCGTGGTGGCGGGAACAATCATTGGCTTTCCATTTCACTGCAAGGAACGCGGAGCAATCGCGACGGCTATGGCGCGCGCGTGAATGTGAATGGCCAAACACGCTTTGCAACTTCCGCCGGAAGCTATCTATGCGCCAACGACAAACGGCTTCACTTCGGACTGGGTGTCTCTGAGAAAGCCACAATTGAAATTCTCTGGCCATCCGGTACAAAACAAGTTCTTAACGATGTTCGCGCAGACCAATTCCTTCCAATCCGCGAACCGGAGCGTTCATGATTCATCTTTTTTTGTTTGCATGGCTTGCGGGGCAAGCCGGAGCATCTGACGCGCAGCAACATCTGCAGGCGGGCCTTGAAGCCCGCAAGCAGCGCCAGATCGATGTGGAAATCACGGAGTTTCGCAAAGCCACGGAGAGCGACCCCGGTTTAGCGGATGCGTTCGTAAACCTGGGGGCCGCTTATATGGAAAAGCACGACTACGGCGCAGCGATCGCCCCTTTGAAACGCGCCCTGGAACTAAACCCCGACCTCGCGGTCGCTCACCAATTTCTGGGTTACGCGCTTCTGGCGCAGGGGTACGCGGTAGAGGCGATTCCTCATTTGCAGCGTGTCGGTGCGCTAGACGCATTGGGAATCGCGCAAATTGAAACCAGCCAACTGACCGAAGCTGTCTCCAGCTTCACCGCAGCACTCGCGCAGCGTCCGGGGGACCCGGATTTGTTGTACTACCTTGGCCACGCGAGCGGTCTGCTCTCCAAAGACGCGATTGATAACTTGCTGGCCACTCATCCGGATTCTGCGCGGGCGCATCAGGCGCTGGCTGAAAATTACTTCGTCCTCCGCCAAATGCCGCAGGCCGAAAAAGAATACCTGGAGGCGTTGCGCCTGCGGCCCGAGTTACCCGGGCTTCACATGGAGCTCGGCCAGGTTTATGCAAATTCCGCACAATGGCCAAAGGCAGAGGCGGAGTTTCGCGCAGAGTCCAAACTGCGGCCTGGTAATGCGGAGGCCGCTTACCGGCTGGGTGCGGCGTTGCTCCAGCAGGGGAAAGCGCGCGACGCGCTTCCCGAGCTGAAGAGATCGAATGAACTTAAACCCGAGATGCCGGAGACGCTTTACTCCCTGGGCAAAGCTGCCTTTGTGGTTGGGGATAGCGCCATTGCCGAGGGGGCCTGGCTAAAGGTAGTCGAACTTGAAAAAAATACCTCGCTTGCGGCGCAGGCACATTTTGGACTTGCCGGATTGTACCGCAAGCAAGGGAAGCTCGCGCAAGCTCAGCACGAGATGCAAGAGTTCCAGAAACTTCAAGGAGCGATCGGCACACCTCGTTCCGAACAATAGGACGTCACCCTGACCTATCACAAAGCTTCGACACCTATTTGTGTCGAACGCAGAAGGTTGTCATCATCGGCGGTATTTATCTTCTCCGTTATCAGGAGGTCGTCACCATGGAACACTTGCGCAGGCGATTCCTGCTTTTATACATGATGCGGGTTCCGCTGACGTTTCTGACCGTGCTTGGATTCGGATTGCCGTGGGCATTTCAAACGGCGATGTTTCACGGAATCGCGGATCTCGATCTGGTTCAGGTGGGCGCAGCCTCTTTTTTGGCGTATCTGTATATCAGTTCGGCGATCAGCTGCTGCTTCCTAATACTCCTGTATGGGGAAGAGCGTGCGGATGGATGGGCAAACCTGCAGGCGCCACAGGATCGGGTGAGCACAGTGAGCGTGGCGCTCCTCTACATCTACGGCGGAATCTGTTATGTGCGCTTTCTTGGCTCCATCGGCCAATTCATGACCACGGCTGGACGCGTGGAAGGCGATCTGCTCGGCGGATTCCTCTTCTACTCGGCAATTGGATCGATCGGGGGCTTCCTGGCCGTGATGGTTGCCTTTTTAGCCGCACTACGTTTTGCGAAACCCGAAGACGACGACGCGCTCGAAGTCTTTGCATTTCCTGCTTTCCTGATTTTCCGAAGATTTTTTGGAGGAGCCTGGATCCGCTCGTTCAAGCGTGGTAAGTGCTCCGAAGCCGCACGGGGCAGCTATGCCGGTCACAATGGCCCCGTCAGCAGTTTCCTCGCTTCTCTTCTTGGACCAGGCTATGGAACCGCGCCAGACTCCGGACATCCTTCCTCAATGCATTCCGGCCACCGGTTTGCGGCAATAGTGATGTGCCTTTTTCTGTTCGCATATTGGCTCTCCGGACTCGGAACATTCAGTGACCTGAAAACCCTTCAACAATGGGGGACCGGCGGGGCGCCGAATCTAGTGCTGAATTATCTGTTGCTCGTCTTGATCTTCTGGAACTGCTTGCTGGCAGGCCTTGCCTTTTTTGTAGATCATTTTCGATTCCCTGTCCTGGCGGCGCTGGCGATCGCGCTCGTCCTCATCGCGCGGTTCGGCAGTTCGGACCATGTGTTCTCGATCGTAGACCGCACCAACACGCCCGACAAACTGTTGCGTCCCGCGGAAGTGTTCCAGCGCGAACCGGATGAGGTAATCGTCGTGGCAGCGGCGGGCGGCGGCATCCAGTCCGCGGCGTGGACAAGCAAGGTGCTCTGCGGCCTGAGGGCCGAACTTCCAGGCGGCATATTTCAAAAGAGCGTCCGGGCAATCAGCGGAGTTTCTGGGGGATCGGTTGGCACAATGTTTTATCTGCGGTGTCTCGAAGGAACCGGGGACGATGAACGCCCGGCAAAATGGGCGCAAGACTCCAGCCTGGGAGCGGTAGCCTGGGGCATGACGCATCCGGACCTGCGGCGTGTGTTCTTTCCCGGCCCCGCGACCCGATGGAGCTTGGCGGATCGGGGTTGGGCGCTTGAGCGTTCGTGGCTGAAGAGCGCTCACTTCGAGCGTACGGAGCGCCGCATGGGTGAACTCCATTCAGACTGGCCGGTGATTCTGTTGAACTCGACGGACGCCCGCACCGGCGACCCGATTGTATTTACGAACAGCGATTTCCCAGGCAATCTCACACAAGGATCGAGCAGCAATCACTATCTGCGAAACTTCCACCAGCTCTACGCGGGCAAAGATCTTTTTCTGGAAACGGCCGCGCGCATGTCGGCGGCGTTTCCCTATGTCTCACCCGAAGCACGCCCCAACGGGCCGGCAAATGGAGTCCACTTGGGAGATGGCGGCTATTTTGACAATTCAGGTGTGTTCACCCTTTCCGAGTGGCTGAAGGAAGCGACGAAGCATCCGAACATGACTGCGGCCTCAGCCGCTTCTCCAATGATGAGCAAAAAGAGAATCCTGGTGTTGCAACTGGAAGCATTTCCCGACAGCAACCCTGCGGATGCTGAGACTCCCAAGAAATGGTATTACCAGCTGACTTCGCCCATCCAGACGATGCTCACCGTACGATCCGAAGGGCAACTCGTCCGCGACAAAACGGCAGGCGAAGATCTCCAGAAACTCCTCAACGGAAGCGGTTATCAGACTACATGGCTGCTTGTTCGCTACACTCCCTCGGCGGTGAAACTTCCGGCTGGTAGCGTATCGTGCGCGGCCAATCCGCCGCTCTCGTGGCATTTGACGCTTCTCGAAAAGCGCTGCATTGACCAGGCTTGGACAGACATCAGCAAGCGAACGAGCCAGGAAATTTCCGCTTTTCTGAAAGGCCAGAGTGAATTTACCGAGGAGGAATGCAACGCCGGAGATCGCAACGTGGCTCCGGGCGTGTTCGAACGGCGGTGCCCCGCGATGGCTGGTCAGACCAAGCGCTGAGATCTAACGTTCGGCATCGCGGCAACTTCTCCCGTGGATAGTGCACGCTAGAAAGGCAAGGGCCAGAATAAGATCCAGCGCCACGGCAATATTGCCGGGCGCTGGATCTTTGGGCTTATTTGTTTTCGTCGTGGTTAGAACCTGTATATCACACCGCCCGAAGGCTGGGCGGTGTTGGTTGTCAGGCCCGAGCGCAGTGCAGTCACGCCAAAGTCGGGACGCCCATACACAAGTCCGCGGTACTCCAAGCGGAATGAAAAATGTTTGGTGTAGTCATAGTCCACTCCACCGCCATAGACGAAGGTGGCTTTCGCCTGGTTCCCTGCTCCCGGCACCGTCGCTCCCCGGCTCTGGGTCGGAGCAAACTCCAATGCGCCGGTGCCCGCGAGCACGTAGGGGTTGAATCGAGCCGTGCGCCAGGGAAGATTCACTACCGCGGCAGCTGTGACCTGGTGGACATTCGATTGCACGTTCAAGGTGCCGCCAGGCGAAATATTCTGTTGGGTATCGCGATTCCAGCCGTAGCTGACATCGGCAGCGAACCAGCGATTAAAATGATAGCGATAACTTACGAGGAAGCCGCCGGAATTGGTCGTGTGCTGATTCACAACATTGCTGCTCGAGTCTTTGGTGAAAAATCCCGTGCCCTGCACGCCGACTTCCTGGGTGCTGCGTTCGTCGGCACGAACACTTGAGATGAACATGAAAAACACTCCAAACACAACTGCAGCTAGCGATCGGAACTTCATTCTTGATTTCTCCCTTGGTTGGTCTTGAATCTATGCGATGAAATTCATAAAGCAATCGCACGGACGTCGTGAACTGCGGAAGCGTCGCTTTTTTGTTTGCGCCGCTTCTTTTATTTTGAGCGGCGTTGAGTTCTGGGCAAACTCGCCGCGCATCCGAAGACTTAGATGGTGGAGGATGAAAGGAAGTTACTCTCGCGCTGAAAGTTATCCACGAAAAAGATGTAAATTAAGAGTTCAACGACTATTTTGTGGCAGCCAATTTGCATTGTTCGCGTCTTTCCGGCGGAACAACAATAATATTTTCATTTTTTAGGCGGAATCCTGGGGAAGGAATTACCCGCTACTACAAATTTAGGAAATAAAATCCATAAAATAGAAGAAGGACGTGTTCCTCGAAAGAATGAAACTAGGAAGTAGCCGACCATCCTGCGAAATTTTGACTTTTTTGTCGAAACTTGCGGCAATCATTGACCGGCTAAGTCTCAGCCACGTCTAACTCGGGCGCGTTGTCTGCGGATAACAACCGAGCTAGAGTAAAGACACTTACAAAAGCAAATTGATGTCGTCTGCAAGGAACCATGTCCAGATGTCAAAGAACTGCTGAACTATGGCTGATATCGGCGTAACAAAATGGAGAGCGCGGCCCGATGTGTCGGGCGCGATGCCTTACGCGGTGGCGATCGCTTCGGTGACGGGCGCGCTGTTGCTGGAACTGATATTCACCCGCTTCCATCTGCCACACACATTTGCGGCATTGGCCTTGTCGTCAATCGCGATCACATTTTGGTATGGCGGCGCAAAGCCTGGCGTTGTTGCGGTCTTGCTGGCGATCATGATTCGCAGCTATATGTTCGAGGCCGAAATCTCCGCCGTTTCACGGGTTCTTTATGACCTGGTGTTTGTGATCTTTGCCGTGCTGATGAGCTGGCTGAAACGCAGACGAAGCGAACTGGAGAAAAAAGTTGCGGAACGAACTGCGGAGCTGACCGAGACGAACAAAGAACTTAGGATAGAAATTGCCGAACGAAAAAAGGCGGACGAAAAACTTCGGCGAAGCGAAGCGTACCTGCTGGAAGGCCAGAGATTGCTGCACATGTTCAGTTGGGCCCACGATACGGCAACGGGAACGGTCACATGCTCGCCAGAAGTGCGGCGAATTTTCGGTGCCGGGCCCGAAGAGGACGCGACGACCACCGATTTCTTCCTCGGCCGAATTCATCCGGAAGATCGGCCAGGCGCCGACCGCGAGTTCGCCGAGGCGGGACTTGCGAAGGCCAGCTATGAGTCTGACTACCGAATCATTCTGCCAGACGGAACGGTCAAGAACATTCATACAATCGGGCATCCTGTTCTCAACGAGTCGGGCGAGATCGTGGAATTTGTCGGAACCGCTATGGATGTGACCGAGCAACGCCGCGCGAGAGCCGAGTTGGAGTCGGCTTTCGAGGAGATCAAGAAACTTAAAGACCAGCTTCACGACGAAAACGTCGCGCTGCGGGAGCAAATCGATCAGGCGTTCATGTTTGAGGAGATTGTGGGCTCATCTCCGGCGCTCCAAACTGTTCTGTCCAACATCCTGAAGGTTGCCCCTACAGACTCCACTGTGTTGATCACCGGCGAAACCGGCACCGGCAAGGAACTGATCGCACGCGCCATCCATAAGCTTTCGCAGCGCTCCAGCCGCGCCTTTATCGCCGTGAATTGCGCTTCTACTCCCTCTTCGCTGATCGCCTCGGAGTTATTTGGCCATGAGAAGGGAGCGTTCACAGGCGCGCTGCAGAGGCATCAGGGCCGATTTGAGCTCGCGCATTCGGGCACCATTTTTCTGGATGAAGTCGGCGAGCTCCCTGCGGAGACCCAGATTGCGCTGCTTCGCGTCTTACAGGAGCATCAATTCGAACGAGTGGGAGGCGCCCGGGCGCTTCCCACCGATGTTCGCGTAATTGCCGCGACCAATCGGGACCTGCGGACGGCCATCGCCTCTGGCACATTTCGCGCTGACCTGTTTTACCGGCTGAATGTTTTCCCGATCGAAGTCCCTCCGCTGCGGCAACGGAAGGAAGACATTCCCATGTTGGTGGAATATTTTGTAAAGCGATACGCGGAAAAAGCAGGCAAGCAAATTCACAAAATCGACAAAAATACCATGAAGCTTTGCCAGACATATTCGTGGCCTGGCAACATCCGCGAGCTTCAGAATATTATCGAGAGGTCAGTGATCCTTTGCACCGGAGATACTCTTTGGATCGATGACGCGTGGCTGACAACGGAGATTCAACCTTCCCAGCCGGACTTGTCCGTGCCTCTTACCGAAACCCTCCAGCATCAGGAAAAGGAAATCATCGAAGCCGCCCTTGCTGCTTCCGGGGGGCGAGTCGCCGGGCCAAATGGAGCCGCAGCCAAACTTGGAATTCCGCGCTCGACACTGGATTCGAAGATTAAACAGTTGAAAATCCGAAAACACAAATACGCGCCTGAACCGCAGTAAGGTGTCGCCTGTCTGACGAAAATTCGGCACTTCCCGAATTTTCGCGACCACTTCCCTACTCTACTCCTTTATTTTCAATTGATTACAAATGGCCAAGCCATTGCAATACCTCTGTGCGAGCGGGCATGGATCTGAGGGAAGGGCGGCCCGCCAACTTTGAAAAGGGACCAAACAACGTACCCCATGACCTTGAGGATAGAGAGATCGGTAAGACAAGAATCCACGGTTTTCGTCCTTAGCGGTCGATTCGAGGCCGAGCATATCGAGGAATTGGAGGGGCTCTTTAGACCTCAGAATGGCGGGCAGACCATCGTTTTGGATCTGAAAGAGATCAGACTCGCCGACCGTGGCGCCGTCAAGTTCCTGGCGCGTTGTGAGGCTGTGGGAGTTCGGATCGAAAATTGTCCGGCGTATATCCGGGAGTGGATGGAAAAAGAGAAGGATTAAGGCAAAGACGGCGTTGGTATCGAGTGGTGGCACGAGGAGAAAGCGATGAGCAATGAATTGACGGGTGCATGCAGGGCTAAAGAGAAGAACACAAACGTGGCGGTCAACCTTGAGGGATGGAGCGAAGGCAAATTGATAGCCGCCGCGAAAGCCGGTCACGGAGAAGCGTTTGGCGCGCTCTGTGAACGCCATGCGGAAATGATTCTCCGTGTGACATTTCGGGTCACTCGCAATCGTGAGGACGCGGAAGACGCGGTGCAGGATTCCTTCATGAGCGCTTTCGTCCACCTCACGAATTTCGACGAACGTTCGCGCTTTGCCACCTGGCTGACACGCATCGCCATCAACTCGGCACTGGGTCAACTGCGGAAGAAACGTGGAGTACGGGAAATTCCGATCGATGAGTCCAACCCTGCGTCCGAGTCGCGCCCGCATCTGGAGATCCCGGATCATGCGCCTAACCCAGAAGAAAATTACCGCCTCCAGGAACGGAGAGAAATAGTTGGGATGGCAATTGGGCGTTTGCGGCCGCGCAGTAGGAAAGTGGTTGAGGTCCATCAGTTGGGGGGATTCTCAGTAAAGGAAACCGCGCAGATTTTGGGAATTTCGATTGCTGCGGCAAAGGCGCGGATGTTTCACGCAAGAGGCTCGCTGCGCCGAATGCCAATGCTGAGAAGTGTGAGCCAGTCCGATTGGCTTACTTTTGGATAACGAACACTCCGCCGTCGAATGCTTGCTGGTAATCTAAATTATCTCGCCGCGACGGGTTCACGCGACTGCGTGACGTTGGATTTCCCAAGCACACCGTCCACCACTTGCAGCGCTTCCTCAATGATGTCGAGCCCCTGGCGAAGTTCCTCTTCATTAATGATCAGTGGTGGGCACACCCACAGCATGTTGAATCGGCTAAACGCGTACAAATGCTTGGATTTCAAATGCGCGGCAAGCTTTCCCATCTCCGGACTGGTTCCGTTGAACGGAGCCAGCGGCTCGCGCGTGGACTTGTCTTTCACCAGCTCCAGCACGCTGAATAGTCCTTTATAGCGAACGTCGCCCACGCAGGCATATTTTTTCTTCATTGCTTCCAGGCGCGAAGCAAGATACCGTCCCTGCTTCTCAACATTTTCAAAGATCTTTTCTTCTTCGTAGATGCGCAGGTTGGCCACTGCTGCCGCGCAGCACACCGGGTGGCCGCTGTACGTCAGCCCGCCCCACAGCATGTTGGTCTCGAAGTAATTCGCAATCCTCTCCGAGACGATCACCGCGCCAAGCGGCATATACCCGCTCGTCAGGCCCTTCGCGCAGGTAACGATGTCCGGCTTGATGCCATAGTGTTGCGTAGCCAGCCATTTCCCGGTGCGTCCGAATCCAGCCATCACCTCATCATCCATCAACAGAATGTCATATTTGTCGCAAAGCGCGCGAAGCTTGGGATAGTAATCGTCGGGAGGCACCAGCAAACCGTTGGAACCGGTGATACCCTCCACCAGAATGGCGGCAATGTTGTTCGGTCCTTCCATCTGAATGATTTCTTCAATGTGGCTGACGCATTCGCGATGGCAAGTTTCGACCTTCTGGCCAAACGGGCAGCGATAGCAATATGGATCGAATACGCGAACAATGCCGGGAATGCCCGGCTCGACTGGCCAGCGTCGCGGATCGCCGGAAGCGGTCATCGCGCCCATGGTCGCACCGTGATAACTGCGATAGCGTGTGATGATTTTGTCGCGGCCGGTAACGAGTCGCGCCATTTTCATGGCGTTTTCATTGGCCTCGGAGCCGCCCAGCGTGAAGAACGCTTTCGCCAGGCCAGTCACTTCGGCAAGCTTCTTGCCAAGAGTCCCGCGCGGCTCCGTGGCAAAACTCGGACCCGCGAAACAAAGCTCATCCACCTGCTTCTTGATCGCTTCCAGCATCTTAGGATGCTGGTGGCCGACATTGAGATTGATTAACTGCGAGCTGAAATCCAACCATCGCTGGTCATCGCCATCCCAGAACCAGACGCCCTGGCCGCGCTTCATGTGGATGGGATTCGAAGTGCTCTGCACCGACCACGAGAACATCGTGTAGTCGCGATTTTCCTGAACTATTTTCTGCGATTTGGCGTCCATGCTTGATTTTCCTTCCAGCTCAATCAGTTTGCTTTCAAAATCCAATCCACCGTCTTGGTGGCCAGCTTGTCCAGCGCTGCAACGGACATTTCCAGGTGCTCTTCCCGCGTGTCCTCAATCTTATTGTGGCTGATGCCCCGCAAAGACTGCACAAACATCATAACCGTAGGAATGCCTGCGCGCGAGACCTCCGCTGCATCATGAAGAGGGCCAGAAGGAAGGCGGTGCGAGTTGCCGGAGATTTCGCGGACAGCCTGCTCGCAGAGTTCCACCAGATGCGAATGAAACGGGATCGGCTCGATACTCCAGATCCGTGACCACTCCACCGTGCAACTTTCCTCGGCCGCGAATCGTTTGCTGGCTTCCTGTGCCTCACGATACATCTGCGCGAGAACTTTGGCGTCCAGGTCGCGCTGATCGAGAGTCGCTTCACACCGACCAACAACCGCGGTGACAATTCCGGGAAACGTTTTCAGGCTGCCCATCGTGCACACCGCATCCGAATGTTTGCCCGCAATGTTCCGTATCTCCAACGCCAGCTTCGCAGCCGCAGCAAGAGCGTCTTTTCGTTGTTTCATCGGCGTGGCGCCGGAGTGCGCCTCCTGCCCATAAAACGTAATCGCGTGGCGCTCGACTCCCTTGGTGCCCAGAACCACGCCCAGCGGCAAGCCCAATTTTTCGAGGACAGGCCCCTGTTCGATGTGCAGCTCAATGTATGCCGCGGCGTTGGCGCGTTCTTTTTCGGCTTCCTGAAAATGATCCATGTGGACGCCACAGCGCCGCAGAGCATCTTCCATCGTGATGCCATCTTTATCGGTTCGCACCCGGTCGGCAGCGATGCTGTGCGTTCCGGCAAACCCGGAGGAACCCAACAGGCTGCGCCCGAATCGCGCGCCTTCTTCATCGGCCCAGTCAACCAAACGAATCGTGACCGGCGGCTTGCCTTTGAACTCCGCCGCGAAGCGCCGGAGCACTTCGAGGCCTGCAAGAACATTCAAGCTGCCGTCAAGCCAGCCGCCGTTCGGCACCGAATCCAAATGACCGCCGATGAGCAGCGTTTTTTCAGATGCGCCTCGCAGTGTTATCCAATTGTTTCCAGCGGCGTCGTAGTGATGCTCGATGGGCAACCCCACAAGTTTCGTGGCGAACCACTTTCGCGCTTTCTGCCATACGTCGGTCCAGGCCACTCGCTGCGCACCATTTTCGTCGCCGGTTAGCTCGCGAAGCTCTTTCAGTTCCGCAACCGTTCGTTTGGGGTTCAGGCTCATGATGCGCCACGCTCAGAAGTAGCTCGGCTCTCGTTTCAGCATACGCCCGCGGCCCCGTTCGCCCACAAACTTTCCATCTTTCACTTGCACCTTGCCCCGAACGGTAACGACGGAAGGCCGCCCTTCGATCACCATGCCTTCGAATCCGCTGTAATCGTTATTGACGTGGTGCGTTTTCGCGGAAATCACGCCCTGATAATCGGGATCGTAGATCACCAGGTCCGCATCGCTGCCGATGGCAATTGTTCCCTTGCGCGGGAACAGCCCAAACAATTTCGCTGGGCGTGTACTTGCCGCGTCCACGAAGCGTTCGATCTCCAACCGCCCCCGCTTCACGCCGTAGGTGTAGAGCAGATTAATGCGATCTTCGATTCCGGGAATGCCGTTCGGAATACTGGTGAACGCATCCTTGCCCAGGAGTTTTTGTTCTGTGTCGAACGGGCAATGATCCGTGCCGACGGTATCAATTAGTCCGCGATCCAGGGCGCTCCATAGCACCGCCAGATTTTTCTTCGCCCGTAACGGCGGAGACATCACGTGCTTCATGCCTTCCACCCCGGGTTTTTCCGCGCAGGTCTTGTCTAGCAGGAAATGAGGAATGACAGACTCGATGTACAGCTTCACGCCGCGTTCCTTCGCGGCCAGTGCCGCCTTCAGCGCCGGTTCGCAGGACAAATGCACCACATAGCCCGTGGCCTTGGTGTTCTCCAAGAACGTGGTAAAGCGTCCCGTTCCCTCCGCCTCCACGGATTCAGGCCGGCTCGGCTCGTGCCACTCTGGTCCGCTCTTACCTTCACTCATCAGCTTCTGCTGTAATTGCGCCACAAGCTCGGCATTCTCGCAGTGGGCAGTGACGATGACGCCCAATTGCCGTGCCAACCTCATCGTCTGATACATTTCAGCGTCGTCCACGCCAAAGAAATTCTTGTAGGCAAGGAAAATCTTGAAGGAAGAGGTCCCGTCGGCCACCACCTGGCGCAATTGCCCTGGTGTTTCTTTCACAAATTTGGTGACCGACATGTGGAACGCATAATCACAAGCGCTCTTCCCTTCCGCCTTCGACTTCCAAAGCTCGTAACCCTGCAATGCATCGTCGTTTCGGTTCGGACAGCACATTTCGATGTACGTCGTCGTGCCGCCGATCAAGGCCGCGATGCTGCCCGTTTCGTGGGTATCTTTGGCAAACGTCGCCATGAAAGGGAGATAGATGTGGACATGGGGATCAATAAAGCCCGGAAAAACCAGCTTGCCAGTGGCATCAATGGTCTCGGTCCCAGGCGGTACTTCAAGATTTCTACCGATGCGGGTAATCGTTTCATCCTCGACAAAAATATCGGCGCGTTCCCGCGCACCGACGGTGACGATTTCACCGTTCTTGATCAGCAAAGCCATCGAACGCTCCCCGCTCTCAGTGAATGTGAATGCCCATCTTTTCCCGGTACGCTTTCATCTTCTCCCAATCCTCGGTGACCTCAGGCTGCTTCTGCGTGATTTCATCCCAGGTCACGGACGGGCGGCCTGACGGCTCCTCCACCATGCTGATGCAGCTCTCGACCGGGCAAACATTGAAGCACAAGCGGCACCCAACGCAATCTTCTTCGCGAACGTGAACGCTCGGACGCGTATGGACCGCTTCCTCCTTACCATTCGAACGCACGTCGTAGCTGCCCGGCGGCACGATACTTCCATCCTTTGCAACCAGGTCAATGCATTGGTGGGCCGTATCGTTGCACGCCACATAACAAAGGTTGCAGCGAATGCATTTCTGCTGGTCAATCCTCGCCACCGCCTTGAACGACAAATCAAAATTCTTGAAATCAGAGACGCGGTGAACGCTTTGTCCAACGACGTCGGATACTTTCTTGAACCCTTTTTCATCCATCCAATTGGAAAGCCCTTCGCACAAATCTTCGATGATTCGGAATCCGTAATGCATCACTGCAGTGCAGACCTGCAGACTGCTGGCGCCGAGCAGCAGAAATTCCGCCGCATCCGACCAGGTCGAGATCCCGCCCATCCCCGAAATGGGCATTTTCGAGTCCGATACCACCGCGTCCGTACCCAGCGCGGACAGCATGTTCAGCGCAACCGGCTTCACTGCAGGACCCGCATACCCGCCGTGCCCTCCCTTCCCGCCGATGTTCGGAACTATTTCAAGCGTATCCAGGTCAACTCCAATAATCGAATTGATCGTATTGATCAGCGACAACGCGTCCGCGCCGGCGGCTACCGCCGCACGCGCTGGCATCACAATATTCGAAATGTTGGGAGTCAGCTTCACAATCACCGGAATTTTCGCCACTTGCATCACCCAGCCGGTGATCTGCTCGCAATATTCGGGAACTTGCCCGACCGCGCTGCCCATCCCGCGCTCACTCATGCCGTGCGGGCAACCGTAATTCAGTTCGATCCCGTCGGCGCCGGTGTCCTGAATCTTCTTGATGATGTCGTGCCACACTTCCGGCTTTGATTCCACCATCGCCGACACGATCACCGCGCGATCCGGCCATGCCCGCTTCACTTCCGCAATTTCGCGCAGGTTCACTTCCAGAGGGCGATCGGAGATCAGTTCGACGTTATTGATCGCCAGCATTTTTTGTCCGCCAAAGTGCCACGCTCCATAACGGTTGGAAACATTCAAAACCGGCGCGCCTATCGTTTTCCAAACGGCCCCGCCCCAACCCGCTTCAAACGCGCGATGCACCTGCGCGCCGGAATTCGACGGCGGCGCCGAGGCCAGCCAAAATGGATTGGGGGAGCGAATCCCCGCAAAATTAATTCGCAGATCAGCCATGCCCCACCAGCCTTTCGTGTATCGCTCGCGCCGCCAACTTTCCATCCTGAACCGCCATCACCGTGGAAGCCGCTCCGCGAGCCCGAATGCAATCGCCACCCGCATACACACCCGGCAGACTCGTCTGAAAATGCTCATCAACGTTGATATAACCCTTCAATGTTTTCAGGTTCAAGCGCGAAGCCAGCGAAGCCTTTTCTTGCCCAATCGCTTTGACTACCTGGTCGGCGTTAATCACGAAGTGCGAGCCTTCCACCGGCCGCGGCGCGGGGCGGCCTGACGCATCTTTCTGTCCTAGACTCATTCGCACGCATTCGACACCTTCCACACTTCCCTTTTCCACGCGGATCCGCACCGGTTGCGCCAGAAACTCAAACCGCACGCCCTCTTTCTTGATGAAGTCATATTCGTGCGGATAGGCCGTCATTTCGCTGGCAGTCCGGCGGTAAAGCATCGTTACGTGCTCCGCGCCGCATCGTTTGGCGATCGTGGCACAGTCGATCGCCGTATTCCCCGCCCCGATCACCACCACATTCCGTCCAATTTTCAAGTTGTGGCCATTCAACTTGCTCTGCTCGATGTATTCGAGCCCGTCGATCACCTGTTCTTCTCCGGGAATTCCCAGATGCGGCGTTGCGCCAAGCCCCAAACTCAGAAAAATCGCGTCAAACTTTGCCTGCAATTCAGCAAGTACCAGGTCCTTGCCGATTTCCCGCTGCGCCTCAATCCGCACGCCCAAGCGTTGAATCATATCTACTTCGGCGAGAGAAATGACCACCGGTTCGCGCAAACCAATAATTCCATAGGTGGAAAGGCCTCCGGCGAGTTCGCGCTTCTCAAACAGCGTCACATCGTGCCCCTTCTTCGCGAGTTCCCCCGCGCAGGAAAGGCCAGCGGGGCCCGCACCAACCACGGCAATTTTTTTGCCGCTGGTCTTCGCGGTCAAGAAAATGTCCAAGCCTTTGCCGTAGACGTAGTCCATCGCGTAGCGCTGCAACCGCCCGATCGCGATTGGTTTATGCTCGGCCCCCAGGACGCACGCGCCTTCGCACAATTCCTGCACCGGGCAAACTCGGGCGCAGGTAGCCCCCAAAAGATTCGACTCCAGAATCGTTCGCGCCGAGCCTCTTAAATTGCCTGTGTTGATTTTCTTGATGAATTTCGGAATATCGATATGGGTGGGGCACGCGTGCGTGCAAGGCGCGTCGTAGCACATCAGGCAGCGGGTCGATTCCACCAGGGCTTCATGCCGCGTCAGCGGGGGAAATGCTTCCGCCAACGCTTCCTGGCCTGCTGCCACTGTTGCCTTTTCGTTCAAGACACCCTCCCGACGGTTCATGAAATCCGCACTGCGTTCAGGTGAAACGGGATGAAGGAAGGTTAAAACCGCGGTTGGATTCCTTCAATCTTCTTTTTTCCGCCGTGTTATTCGCTCAGTTGCTCTCGGGCTCGCTGCATCAAAAGAGAGTAAAGTCCCCCCGAGACGAAAAAGCCCACAAACCAAGCATAATCATACAGCCAACGCACGGAAGGTATCAGCAAGCCTGCCAGTGCGACTGCCACGCCTGCAACAAGCGCCAGCAAAGCCCTCCCATTGAAACCGCTCTTGTATTCGTAAGCGCCGCCACGTCTATAGAGGTCTTCGAGCACCAACCTCCGCCCCCGCACCAGATAGTAGTCGAAGATCATGATCCCGGCGATCGGTCCCAGCAGCGCGGAGCATCCCACCAGCCAGCCAAAAATGTAAGAGCTGAAATCGGTCATCAGCTTCCAGGGCATCATCAGGATCCCCACGACTCCCGTGATCAAGCCCCCAGTGCGAAACGAAATCAGGCTAGGTCGTAAATTGGAAAAATCATTCGAAGGCGAAACCACATTAGCCGCCACATTAGTATTCAACGTGGCAATCATCAGCGCAATCAGCGCAACAAATGCCACCAGCGGCTGATTAAACTTCCCAAGCAGCACGACCGGATCCCAAATCGGCGCGCCGAACAACACCGCCGACGCAGAAGTTACCGCCACACCGATGAACGCATAAAGTGTCATCGCCGTTGGCAATCCCAGTGCCTGCCCCACCATTTGCGCCTTTTGCGATTTTGCATAGCGCGTGAAGTCCGGAATATTCAGCGCCACCGTGGACCAGAATCCGACCATCCCGGTCAGCGCGGGAATAAAAAAACGGATGAACTCTCCATTCGAATGGAACTTGCTCTCCGTATGCAGCACCGGGCCAAAGCCGCCGGCCTTCCGCGTAATCCAACCCAGCAACAGGAGCCCGACAATCAGCATGAAGGGAGCGCCAATCCCCTCGAGAAACTTGATGGTCTCAATGCCCTTCCAGACCACAAACATGTTGATGGCCCAGAAAGAGAAAAAGCACACCCAATGTGCGCCGGGAAAATTCCCTGCCTCGGGCCAGACAATCCGAAGCATCGAATAGATAGCTTGTCCCCCGATCCACGATTGAATGCCAAACCAGCCGCACGCCACCAGAGCGCGAAGAACCGCCGGCACGTTCGCGCCACGAACCCCGAAGGAAGCGCGCACAAAAACCGGAAAAGGAATTCCATAGCGCGTGCCCGCGTGGGCATTCAACAGCATCGGGATCAGCACGATCAGGTTTCCCAGTAAAATCGTTCCCACAGCCTGAAACCAGTTCATGCCGCCGGCAATCAGTCCGGACGCCAGCATGTACGTCGGAATGCACACGCTCATGGCCACCCAAAGCGACGCGTAATTATAAGTACCCCAGGATCGTTTTTCCTGCGGAATAGGCGCCAGATCGTGGTTGTAAAGAGAAGGATCGACGTTTGTGAGTTGCATCTCCACCCTGTCCGGAGCTTTCGGATGAGGCGCAAGAGTATCGGAAGCCAGCAGAAAATTCCACTCTTGGCAGAGGCGAGTTGCGACCAATCGGGGTAGCGAAGTGCGAGGGGAGAACGGGGAGGAACACGTCCGAACAAAAAAATAAGGGCGAACCGGCTTGACGCGCGGCTCGCCCTATCAGACTAGAGGCTAGTTACGTTCGCAGCCTGCAGGCCCTTGGGGCCCTTGGTAACC
>Ga0210399_10000264_pt1 | contig 42664 bp, 33 predicted proteins | sample IncBWC14MmetaG_FD_150865 | JGI IMG/M metagenome (GOLD analysis project Ga0210399, IMG submission 150865) | Forest soil microbial communities from Barre Woods Harvard Forest LTER site, Petersham, Massachusetts, United States - Inc-BW-C-14-M | ecosystem: Environmental > Terrestrial > Soil >... | reverse complement strand
ACGTCGGCCCCACCGGGACCATGCGAATCTTCATCACCAGCTCTTGCAGCTCGAGGAATAACGCTTCCAATCCATGCTGTGACACAAGAACTTCACGCCCGCTGGCCGCCAGGCCAATTTTTTCCTCGAGTATTCGCCGCTGACGTCCTTGGGCAATCGCAAATTCCACCGTCAGGTTCAGCATGCGATCCAGCTTGCCCACGTCAACGCGCAGATTTTGTGCCCCCGCTTTGGATGCCACCGTGCCCACGGACGAGTCTTGAACCGATGAGGCAGAAATCTCTTGTTTGCCCTGCGTCTCGGCCGTCTTGTCCTCGGCGGATATCGCCGCAAAACGCGCGCTCATTGCCTCGTGTTCTGGAAGAAGGCTTTCTTCTCCCGCGATCGCTCGCTTAGCCATTTGCCGCACGGCATCCACGGCCTGGAGCAAAATATTGATCACTTCCGGTGATAGAACCGCGCTGTTATTGCGGCCAAGATCCAGCAGATCCTCAACGTTGTGCAGAAATCGGGCCAGAGTGTTGAACTCCAGCAGAGAAGCGTTGCCCTTGATGGTGTGCGCTGCTCGGAATAGCGAAGAAACCAGTTCGCGATCTTCAGGATGCGTCTCCAGCGCCAGGAGCGATTGCTCCATTTGCTGCAAGCATTCCTCGGTTTCTTCTCGGAACGACTGCAACAGCATTTCCCGATTGATTTCCATGACTCCCCTACAAGACCTTTATTTCTGCGTCGCCTGTGTCGGTACGAAACACGATGCGTTGCCCACGGTCCATACCAACAACCGTGGATATCACCGGGATCTGCGCCTTCGTCAGTATTTCCAGTGCCATCTCGACGTTCCGGCTGCCAAGGTGCTGCTCTTTGTTCGAATTCGTTTCGCGCATGGAATCGAACAAGCAGCCTCCACCGAACACCTTGGCTCGAAGCTGCCCGCGGTCCGCACCGGCTTCTACGAGCTTTTGCACCAATATCGAAACGGCAACGTTGCCGTAACGAGGCGACGCTGCTCCCGTTCCATCCCAGCAGGGCAGCAAATAGTGCGTTGCGCCTCCAATGGCGTTAACGGCATCCCAGAGGCACACGCCAACGCAAGACCCGAGAATCAGAACGATGGACTTCGCTTCCACCGAAACGAAAACCTGACCGGCATGAAGAAAATGAGAATGTGAGGAACATGAATCGTGACCCCCAGCCGGCAACGGTGCCCCCAGACGGGCGGGGGCTTGTTTCAGTGGCGGAGGCGGTCTCACTGCGACACCTGGTTTCCCTGTAACCGTTGAAACTTGATGGCCACCGCCCCGTAGGTTTCCAGAAACTTCAACAATTCAAAGTCGGCCCATTCCAGGTTGTTCTTCTGCGGGAGAAGACCAAAGATGCCGATGACCCCGACGATCTCGCCGCTGGACTTCAGAATTATGCACGCGGTCAAGTTCTTCTCGTGGGGCAGCAGGGCTGTCTCCGGCTGGCGCTCTCGAAATTGGCTTATGCCCTGCGCCACCGCGCGGCCGAACATTCCCGCACCGCACAGGAAGGGCTGCAGAGCGTCCGCTTCGACTCCCGACGACCAAGCCAGGGAAAAAATGTGTTCCGCGGGGTGATAGTCAAACATCGCTACTTCTTCAGAGCCAATCAGATTTGCGATGATTTCGGCGATAGCTTCGAAGACGTCGCCTTGTTCAAGGCTTTGGCTAAGCCGTGCGTTCGCCGCATTGAGCCGCATAAGGAGAAAATGATTCCGCTCAATCTGTTCGCGCAGCGAGAGCTGTTGCACGCGCAAACGCAGCTCTTCCGTTCCCTTGGGAATCGCCGTGTGTCCTTCCTCCGCTTCGATCCGGCAACCCGCCTTCATCGGTGGGCAGCTTCCATCTCCCGTGCCTATCATCTTTTTCCCTCGCTCTTGCGTGAGTTCTCCACGGCCCTTGCCTGTTTCCAGTTACTCCCCGAGGTAGGCTTTCAGCAAATCAAGCAGCTCGGCGTCATTCACGGGTTTTGTCAGATAGTCGCTGCACCCGCTTGCATACCCTTCTTGAACGTATTGTTCTTCTCCGCGCGTGGTCAGCAGGATGACTGGGATTTTTTCCGTCTCCTTGTCCTTTTTCAGCACGCGGCAGGCTTCCAGTCCGGTCATCCGCGGCATCACGATGTCCATGAGGATTAGGTCCGGCTTTTCCCGCTTCGCTCTTTCCACCGCCTCTTTCCCGTCGACGGCGCTGATGAGCACGTAGTTTGATTTTTGGCTGAATATCATCCTGTTCACCAGCCGTGCGGTGCAGGAATCATCCACCAGAAGAATTTTCTTGGTCGACATTGCTTTCTCTCCCTTTGGCCTTGCCGAGTTGATCGGCGGGTCCTTCAATCGATCCGCGGATTCTCAGGAAATAGCCTACGGACCTCCTCCATGAGTTTTTCCGGCATTTGATTTTTCTCCACAAAACCGTCGAAGCCGCCTTGCAGGCATTTCTCTCGAAGTAGAAGCCCGTTCAATTCCGTGAAAATAAGAATGCGCAATTCCGGAAAGGACTTGCGCAACTGCGTCGCGGCTTCGAGGCCGGTCATGCGAGGCATCCTCAAGTCCGTCAGCACTAGATCCGGACAAAGTCTTTCGGCTTGGCGCAACACGCTCCGACCGTCGTTCGCCGTCCCCACGATTTCAAATTGCCCCTCGAAGTCGAGATACGCACAAACCGCCTGTAGAGCGGTTCGCGAATCATCCGCAACGACCACGCGAATTTTCCGTGTACCGTCTCTCAACCCAAACTCCTGTGGACACCAAGTGCTCAATTTCGATTACCAGTGTGGATTGTCTGTGGTCGGAAAGATATTCGGCGGATTCCCTAGGGAAACTCCTGTAGCGAAGTACAGGCGCCTTTATTTGACTCGGAGTTCTAAGTAGCGGTTCAAAATGTGGATAAATTTGAAAGGAAACTGGCTCTTTGCGGCCCTTCCGAACCCTGCGCTCCAATCATGTTTTTGCCTTCGCCGCAGGGACGACCGACCGCAGCGAGGACAAGGCCTGCAGTATGTCGTGCCAGTAAGGCGCGCCAATACTTACAAGAATCCCCGTCAACAACGATCCAAAAAACTCATAGATAAAAATCTCGAAAGGATCGCGCTGCGTTTGACTCGCACTCTCGCTAGCCGGATTTGCTCACCAGATCCGGCCGACGCCAAAACTCAAGTCCGTGAGAAAAACCCGCACGCTGCTTTGAAAGCTTCTAACCTGCGCATCCTTTTCCGGCTGGCTTGACTGGGGAGTCGTCGTGCTGGTCTGTTCTTTCGCCAGCGCGGTGGCCTTTTCGGCATAGGAATTTGCGAAGGTGGCGCGCAACTGCTGATCCGTGTACAGCAACTTCCAGATCGCAAGCGCATTGGTGCTTGTTTTCGCCCTCTGCGAGCCCTAATGTGCTGGCACGGGGCCGGTGCTGCCTTCAGTATGGTGCGCTCCTGAAATCGTCACAATGGACGGGCGGTTCCTTCCCGCGGCGATGCGGGTCCCCTGGTAACTGCCACTAGATAAAAGGCTTACAGGAGGCTATCCTCGCTTTGAGTTCCAGCAGACTCTGCCCAGTGATACACTCACCCTGGATCGAGGTTCACTCTCCATGCGAGAAGACCAGCAGGTTAGCGGCCGACTCTGCTTTGGGGTCTTCGAACTAGATCTCCGCGCTGGCGAATTGCGCAAGCACGGCCTCCGAATTCGCCTTCAGGAACAGCCCTTCCAAGTCTTGGCATTACTTTTGGAGCACCCAGGTGAGGTCATGACTCGCGAGGAACTTCAGAAAAAACTCTGGCCCGCGGATACTTTTGTGGATTTCGACCACGGCCTCAACAAAGCCATCAACAAACTCCGTGAGGCTCTCGACGACTCCGCCGACAGTCCCCGCTTCGTCGAAACCGTCGCCCGGCGCGGCTACCGCTTCCTCGCGGAGGTCAAAATCGCCCCGGTAGCCCCGGTTCGCGGCTCGGAACTCGCAACTCAGCTTCAACCCGCTGAAGACGCTCGCAATCTCTCAGGGATCGTTGGCAAGGCCGCAGAGCCCAAATACCGCTCGCCGACACTTGCGGCGAGAACTGCTGTGGTCGTGCTGCTCCTGCTGACGGCCTCTCTGGCTGCCTGGGAGCTGCATCCCTGGAACCGCCCGTCCCCTATCATTCGTTCTTTGGCCGTCCTTCCGTTGGAAAGCCTTTCGAACGATCCTTCGCAGGATTATTTTGCTGATGGAATGACCGATGAGTTGATCTCTGACCTCGGCCAGATCGGCGCTTTGCGCGTGATTTCGCGCACCTCAGTGATGGCTTATAAACACGCACACAAGCCTCTGCCACAAATCGCCCACGAGTTGAATGTGGACGCGGTGGTGGAAGGCACCGTGCTCCGTTCCGGCAACCGGGTCCGCATCACCGCGCAGTTGATCGACGCTTCCGCGGACAAGCACTTGTGGTCCCAGAGCTATGAAGGGGAATTGCGGGACACCTTGGAGCTCCAGAGTAAGGTGGCCAGAGCCATTGCCGATCAAATTCAGATCAACCTGAATCCTCGGGAACAGGCTGCCCTGAAAAGCGCAAAGGTCGTTAACCCAGAAGCCTACGTATCGTATCTCAAAGGACGCTACTTCTGGAACAAGCGGTCGGCGGAGAGTTTGAAGGTTGCCCTGGCTTACTTCAATGAAGCGATCGACGAAGATCCGGCATACGCCCAAGCCTATTCGGGCTTAGCCGACACTTACGCTTTGTTGGGAGATTGGCAGTATGCGGTGATGACTCCCAAGGAGGCGCTCCCCAAAGCGAAGGCCGCGGCAATCAAAGCTCTGGAACTCGACAGTGCGCTCGGGGAAGCCCATAACTCGCTGGCCTTTTGCCTGGATGGCTTCGACTGGGCGTTTGATTCCGCCGGAAAGGAATTCCTGCGGGCCATTGAACTGAACCCCGGCTACGCAACCGCGCACCATTGGTATGCTTGGCATTTGGCCCTATTGCATCGCTACGACGAAGCTCTTGCGGAAATGAGAAAAGCAGAGAACCTGGATCCGCTCTCTCTTGTCATTAACGCCGATTTGGCGGAGCTTCTTGCCCTTGCGCATTCTTATGATGAATCGATACAACAGAGCCGCAAGACCATCGAAATGGATCCCAATTTTGCTCTTACGCATAATCACCTCGGCCAAGCCTACCTCCAAAAACACATGTACGATGAAGCGATTGCGGAGCTTCAAAAGGCGGTCCAGCTTTCCGGCGGTGGCCCAACATGCATGGCTAATCTTGCGCGCGCCGACGCTGCCTCCGGCAAGAGAAGCGAAGCGGAAAAACTACTGCGCGATCTGAAGCAGCGCTCCACCCCTGGTCATTCGCATGGTTCCGACATTGCCGCAATCTACGCCTCTCTTGGGGATAGCAATCAAGCCATGAATTGGCTCGAAAAAAGTTTCGAAGAGCGCTTTAACCCCGGTGTCCTGCTCCGGCCGGGCCTCGATCCGCTCCGCTCGGACCCTCGCTTTCAAGACCTGGTGCGCCGTGTCGGCCTCCCGCAATGAACTCGGTAATCGCAAACTGACCTGCCGCCGCCCCATCCAAGAACACTCCGGACAGCGATTCTTGTTCCCCGGTCCTGCTCTGTCGTAATCTGAAATTACGCAATTCCTTTAGACGAGGAGTCCAACATGACCGCTTCTGTGTTTGTCGGCACCAGCGTCGACGGGTTCATTGCGCGAGCAAACGGCGATTTCGACTTTCTGCCGGAGGGCGGGGGCGAACCCCACGGCTACAATGAGTTTATCGCGAGCGTCGACGCGATTGTCATCGGCCGTAAGACATTTGAGAAGGTTTTGAGTTTTGGGGCCTGGCCGTATGATGACAAACGAGTCGTGATCCTGAGCAGTCACCGGCTCAATCTGTCGGCGGCCGCCGGAGGCGTCGTTGAACAAATGGCCGGGCCTCCGGCGGAGATCGTCTCGCAACTCGCTGCTCGTGGCGCGCACCATCTCTACATCGACGGTGGCATCACGATTCAAGGGTTTCTGCGCGCGGGGCTCATTCAACGCCTCATTATCACTCGTGTGCCAGTGCTCATTGGAGAAGGAATTCCTCTCTTCGGCAGCTTGCCGCGCGACATGCGACTGCGCCATGTGGCAACCCAGCACTATTCGAGCGGGTTGGTTCAGAGTGAGTACGAGGTTCTGGCATAGCGCAAGGTTGCCCCACCCTTTCTGCAAAAAACCACAGAAAGGATGGGCTAGAACTATGGCTGATAAATGTTGCATCTTTAGTGGTTTGCGGAGCGTGAGGCAGACCGCATGGCGCGTGGCGCGAATGCATCACCAAGACCAGCCCTGCCCATCGCTTGTCGGCCAGTTTGCGGGCGCAGTAGAATAGATGTTTCGAAACCGAGGAGGAACCCGCCATGGCTACTGCTGAGCAGATTGTGCACGTTTCGGAATTTACGAACGAGGCGTTTATTGATTTTACGAAGGCGGAAAACCGCACGCGCATGCAAGAAGCGTTGAAGAAGGTAAAAGCGGAGTTTGGCCGCGAATACCCGATGTGGCTGAACGGGAAGAAGGTGATGACGACGGAAAAGCGCACGTCGACGAATCCCTCCAGGCCGATGGAAGTGATTGGCGTTTTCCAGAATGCCACAGCGGAGATGGCGCGGCAGGCGGTGGAAGACGCCAACAAATACTTTGATACGTGGAAGAGAGTTTCGCCGCAGGAGCGGGCGAAGTTTCTTTTTCGGGCGGCGCAGATTGTGCGGGAGCGCAAGTTCGAGCTGAACGCGCTGGTGTGCTACGAAGTGGGGAAGACCTGGTCGGAAGCGGATGCGGACATCGCGGAAACGGTCGACTTCCTGGAATTCTACGGGCGGGAAATGCTGCGACTGGGCGAGCCGCAAAAGCTGACGCCGATCCGCGGCGAGCGCAACTACCTTGTTTATATTCCGTTGGGAGTGGGCGTGGTGATTCCGCCGTGGAATTTTCCGTGCGCGATCATGGCGGGAATGACCGCGGCTTCGCTGGTGACGGGGAATACGGTGGTTCTGAAGCCGGCGGCGGACTCGCCGGCGATTGCGGCGAAATTTATCGATATTCTTTTCGAGGCGGGCATTCCGAAGGAAGCGGTGAACTTTATCACTGGGCCGGGGAGCGTGATTGGCGACTTGCTGGTGCAACATCCGAAGACGCGGTACATCGGATTTACGGGCTCAAAGGAAGTGGGGCTGCGGATCAGCGAACTTGCTGGCAAGGCGGTTCCCGGACAGATGTGGATCAAGCGGACGGTGCTGGAGATGGGCGGCAAGGACGGCATCGTGGTGGACGAGGAAGCCGATATTGATGCGGCGGTGGAAGGCACGGCGCAGGCGGCGTTCGGTTATCAAGGGCAAAAATGCTCGGCCTGTTCCCGAGTGATTGTTTCCGAAAAGGTATACGACACGTTTGTGAACAAGCTGGTGGAGCGCACGAAGAAAATTACCGTCGGACCGAGCGACGATCCGGGCAACTACATGGGGCCGGTGATCAGCCAGTCAGCGATGAAAACGATTCTGGATTACATCGAGGTCGGCAAGAAGGAAGGGAAGCTGCTGACCGGCGGGAAGCGCGCAGCGGGCGATGGATATTTTATTGAGCCGACGATTATTGCGGACGTGGATCCGAAGGCGCGGCTGGCGCAGGAAGAAGTGTTCGGCCCGGTGCTCGCAGTGATCAAGGCGAAGAATTACGATCAGGCGCTGGAGATTGCGAACAATACGGAGTTTGGATTGACGGGCGCGGTGTACTCGAAGAATCCGGAAAAAATCAAGAAGGCGGAAGAGACGTTTCACGTCGGAAATTTGTATCTGAACCGGAAGTGCACCGGTGCCATGGTAGGCGCGCATCCGTTTGGCGGATTCAACATGTCGGGAACGGACTCGAAGGCCGGCGGAAAAGATTATTTGCTGCTATTCATGCAAGGGAAGTCGATCGCGGAAAAAGTGAGCTGAACGTCGACGGCGCGTTCAGACCGACTTGTTGGCGGATTCGTGGTTCGAGGCCCACTTCAGTGCGCGGAAGACAGGATAACTCAGAACGAGCATGCCCAGCGCCAGCGGGGCGTTTCTCTGGTCGGTGACGATCGAGCCAATCAAGAAAAGTACGGAGGCCGCCAGCGCGATTCCGGTGGTCCAGGGATAGCCCCACGCGCGGTACGGGCGCTCCATGTGCGGCTCGCGCTTGCGAAGCGCGAAGAGGGAAAAATAGGAGAGCGTATAGTTGGCGACAAAGAAAAACGAGAGCATGGCGATGACGCGTTCGAAGGCATTAGCGCTGAGGAATGAGATGAGTACGAAAAGCACGCCGACAATCGTGCTGAGGAGAAGCGAAACCGTGGGCGTGCCGCCGGCATTCACTTGCGTGGCCCGGCGGAAAAACAATCCGTCACAGCTCATAGCGTAAAGGGTGCGTGTGCAGAAGAGTTGATTGGCGTTGAGGCAGCTCAACATGGAAACGACCATGATGGAGCGGATGATGGGATCGCCGAGTTTTCCGAACACGACGTCAGCGACGGAGCCAAGCACAAAATTATTTCCGGCGATGTCTTTCATGGGCAGGATATAGAGCGCGATGAGATTCAGCAGTAGGTAAATTCCCATGATGGAGAAGACGCTGCCGAAAATGGCGCGCGGGATGTCGCGGCCCGGATTGCGCACTTCTGCGCCAAAATAAATGATGCCGTCCCAACCGTCGACAGTGTAAATCACGGCTTGCAGACCGAGCATAATGGCGATGGCGAGGGGCCATCCCGTTGGCAAGGGAAGCGATGCCGAGCCGGACTCGATCGCCGCCTTGTGAGCCGGGCCGCCGAGAAGAAAACAAGCAATTACTAACACTAGAAAAGCACCGGTCTTCATCGCTGCGGTGGATAGTTGCGCGCCGCTGCCCCATTTAATCCCGCGCCATTGCAGGACGCCGAATCCGAAGATGATGGCGATGGAAATGATTTCTACATTTTTGGTGCCGGCGAGAATGGGGAAAAGGTGGCCGCTGTATTCGGCGATGACGATGGCCACGGCGGCGGCGGTGCCGCAAGTGGAAAGCCAGTCGCTCCAGCCGACGATGAATCCGGCGTAATCGCCGAGGGCGCGGCGAGAGAAATTGTACTGGCCGCCGCTGCGAGGAATGGCGGCGCCGAGTTCAGCCATGGACGAGGCGCCGGAGAAAGCGTAGAGGCCGCCGAGAACCCAGACGCCGAGAAACATCCACACATTGGGGAGAAGCTTAGCGACGTCGCCGGGTGTTCGAACGATGCCGGCGGCGATGGTGTTGCCAATCGCGGCGGCCATCCCAAACCACATGCCGAGGACTTGAAGCAAGCGGCCGTGACCGACTGCGGGCCGGGAGCTAATTGTGGAAGAGGCTTCCGATGCGTCAGACACTGTGAGGTCTCGAGGGCTCCGCGAAACGCAGCCATCATAACGGGGGGAGGAGGAAATGCAAGCTGGAAGTGGTCGGGGAAAAGTGCCCCTTCCAGAGCGCCTTCGCGGTTATCGAGGGCACTCGCCTGCGACAGGATCGCCGAGAGCGAGTTTCGGGAAGTTCGACGGATGAAATGTCGGAGAGAGCGCGATATGATGGTTCCTCTCATGGGGACAGTCCTGACTTCCGAGGGGTCGGAATCCGCGCGGATTGATAGGCCGCAGAGCGTCGAAGTGTCGGTGGTGATTCCGTGCTTGAATGAAGCGAATTCGCTGGCGTATTGCGTCGATAAAGCGTTAAAGGCGTTTCAGGGCGTGGGGCTAAGCGGAGAAGTGGTCGTGGCGGACAACGGTTCGACGGACGGGTCAATTCGAATTGCGGAAGAGCATGGTGCGCGCGTGATTCATGTGGCGCAGCGCGGCTACGGGGCGGCGCTGCGAGCGGGCATCGCGGGCTCGCGAGGCGCTTTCATCATCATGGGGGATGCGGACGACAGTTACGATTTCAGCGAAGTTCCGCGATTTGTGGAGATGCACCGGCAGGGCTACGACGTGGTGATGGGAAACCGGTTTCGCGGGGAGATCAAAGCCGGGGCGATGCCCTGGCATCACAAGTACATCGGGAATCCAGGGTTGACGGCGCTCTTGAATCTTTTTTTTCACGCGCGGATCGGCGACAGCCATTGCGGGATGCGCGGTTTTACACGGGCAATCTATGAACGGATGGATTTGCGCAGCACGGGCATGGAATTTGCGTCGGAGTTTGTGATCAAGGCGGCGCAACTGGGTGCTCGAGTGGCGGAGATTCCGATCACTCTGTGGGCGGACAAGCGCGGCCGGCCGCCGCATCTGCGGAGCTTCCGAGATGGGTGGCGGCATCTGCGGTTCATGCTGCTCTATGCGCCGAACTGGCTTTTTTTGCTGCCCGGGGCTTCGTTCGTCGCCGTGGGTTTGTTTCTGGTGTTCTGGCTGCTGCCGGGGCCGCGCCAGTTAACTGCGCATGTGGTGCTCGATATTCACACCATGATCTTTGGGGTGATCTTCACGCTTCTGGGCGTCCAGATTCTGTCCATCGGGTCGTTCGCGAAAGTATTCAGCTACTCGGAGCGGTTCGACCGCGGGAACATTTCTCTTAAGCGGGTGCTGAAGCGAGTGACGCTGGAGTCCGGGCTTTTGCTGGGCGGGGCGCTGTTCGCGGCAGGATTTGCCGGGTGCGCCTGGGTCACCTGGCGGTGGGCGGCGGGCGGCTTTGGCGAGCTGCACGAAGTGCGGCAAGTGCTCTTCTGGGCCATGTGGCTGTTCATTGGCGTTCAGGTGATCTTCGCTTCGTTTTTCCTGAGCATGCTAGGAATCAGCCGAGGGACATTCATCGGCGACTACGACCTCAAATAATGGCTTACACCAGTATCGATCATTTCATAGCTCGAATGCGATTTCGTGCCGCGAGGCCCTATGTGCGCATGGGTTCGCGGGTCCTCGATCTGGGCTGCGGGCTGGAAGCGGCGTTCCTGGAGTATGCGGGAGGGAAAATCGCGGAAGGGGTCGGCCTGGACGATCAAGTGGAGTGTGGGATGCGCGGGCGCTGGCAGCGCATCCGCGCGGATATCCACTCGCCGCTGCCGTTTCCGGACGGGCGCTTCGACCACGTGGTGATGCTCGCGGTGCTGGAGCATCTGCCGAGTCCCGAGCCGGTGTTGCGCGAAGCGCATCGCGTGATCGCCCCGGGCGGGTCGCTGATCATGACCTGGCCTTCGGCGCTGGTGGATCCAGTACTTAATGTGCTGCATGCACTGCGCTTGATCAGCGAAGAGATGGAAAGCGACGAGCATCAGAAGCGTATTCCGGTGGAGGAGTTGCAGGGGCTGCTGTTGCGGATAGGATTTGAGAAATTCGTGCACTGCCGATTCGAATGCGGATTAAACAACCTGATGGTCGCGAGTCGCTGAGTACGCGCGATGAGTATTGGAGCGGCGGAGTATTAGTCTTCCGGGGAAGGTTTTTGGGGCGTGTAGGACTCGAGGTAAGTGTTGTCCGAATCGGGAGTGACGAGCCAGATGTGGCGGTCCTTGAAGTAGGCGAAGAGTTTTGCATTTTGGAGGGGGTCGAGTTCGCGAGCCCAGAGTACTTTGGCAGAGTCGATTTCCGCGCCGTTGTAAACCCACTCGTCGTGCAAGTTGTGATCTTCGTCGTAGCGCACCATGATGAGGTGCTTGCCGGGAGTATTCGAAAGCGTTTTTGTGATCGTTTCGCGGCTAGGATCTCCCTTGCAGGTCCAATCAAGATGGTCGCAGTCGTGGTGTTTGACGGCCAGAGAAATATCGGTGGCCAGGAGCATGAGGATGGCCCAGGAAAGGGCGCGGCCCAGAGGGCGTCCGCGGGGACGAACGGTTCGCAGGTGGCGAATGGCCTGGACGAGCAGCAGGAAAATCGCGCCAGTGAGCGTCGCGACATAATGAGGCATTGACCAGATTAGGGCCAGGAATCCGGCTGTTCCGATCAGAAAAATCAGAATCGGCAAGCGCATCTTGCGGTCGAAAAACACGAAAGGCAGGCCGGGCAGAAGCAGCAGGGCGCCCCACCAGAAGTAAGTGCTGCCACTGCGCGTAAATTTTTCGGCGGAAACATGCCAAACATCATGCCAGGTGTGCTGGTAATCCTCGCGCTCCCAGCCGTTGTAGAAATCTTCGAACTGCTGGTTGTGGTATTGCAGCGGCGGTTTGGGACGATCCCACAAGAACAATCCAGTCGTGCGATAGGTCCGGGAGTTTAAAGAGTAGGGAAAGAGGAAGGCACTGCCGGTGAGGCGCCAGTTGTAGTAAGCGATGAAGCCTAGGGTGAGCGTAAGAACTATGGCAAGTGGTGCGAGAACCCGGAGGATGCGAGTTCGAGATGGAACAGGCGATTTTGTTTTTCCAATCAGCCACGCCAGGAACCATATAGCAATGGGGAGGGAGAAAAAGAATCCTTCATAGGGGCGGGTGTTCGCGAGGATAGCGATGCCCAGGCCGAGCAGTAAGGTATCGCGTGTGTGCGCGCGGAGCACGATTCGCGGCATCGCGCCTAGCACGAGCGCGCCACCGGTGGCCGCGAGGGCTCCGCCCCAGTAGCTATTGATCCAGTAGCTGGCGATTCCGAATTTCAGCGCGACTAGCGTAGCGCCGAGGAATGCCCACCTTGCCGGAAGCCACGCTTGCAGCATCCAGAGAATCGCGGCGCACATCGCGGCAGCGCTGAGAAGCACTCCGATCCAGGGATGTCCCAGCAATTGGCCGAGCGCCAGGATGGCCCCTTGCCCTGGTGGATATTTTGACGAATACGTGGGAATCCAATTTATGTGAAAGGATTCGAAACTGATCCACATGGGATGGGTCGGGTTGGTGAGGCGGCCGTGGGCAAGGGTGTCGCCGAGCAGCAGATAACTGTATTCGTCATGAATTCCGGGGACGGGTACCGGTAGCCGAGGGAGAACGGCAAGGCGGACACCGATGACGGTGAAGAACAGTGCGATGACCGCAAGAGTTTTGCGCTCAGCGAAGCGCGAGAGAAAGGACTCCGCGGCCTGGAACACCTTTCGGGTGAAGCGGGGCAAAAATATGGCCAGAAAAAAGAGGGAACAAGCGATGGGCAAAATCACGAGGAGCGCGTAAGGCACGCGCGACGAAAGAATGTCAAGGAAGTCGCTCATCGAGGATGCGAGTTTTCTGCTTTGGATTGTGGCACGCGCCCGAAGAAGTAGAAAGGCAGAAGCTTCACCGAGTTACCGAGGAGCAACGGCGCGATTAGCTTAGCGCTCGATTTCGATCTCGGTCGTTGCGTTGGGGTCGTGGGCTGCGGGCCTGCTGGCAGCGGGGCGACTGGAACGCGGACGCGCGTCGAGGAAGTCGGCCATTTCCAGACGAAGATTTCCGGCATTCGTTGAATAGGTTATTCCGGTTTCGAAATCGACAATGCCGGCGCGAATAAGCTTGTCAATTTCGCCGTCAAAGTGCTGCATACCCTCGGTGCTGCCGTCGCGCATGGCGTCGAGAAGAGACTTGCCTTCCGTCTCGCCCTTTTCAACGTAATCCCTGGTGCGCATGGTGGACTTGAGGATTTCCACGGCGGCGATGCGCCCTTTGCCGTCTTGGCGCGGAAGCAGACGCTGGGAAACGATGCAGCGAAAGGCTTTGGAGAGGCGCGAGCGTATGCTCTGCTGGTCGGAGAGGGGAAAAACGCCGACGATGCGTTCGACGGTCTTGGAGGCATCGATGGTGTGAAGCGTGGAGAGCACCAAGTGGCCGGTTTCGGAGGCTTCCAAAGCGATTTCAATCGTTTCACGATCGCGCATCTCGCCAACGAGAATGACTTTCGGCGCCTGGCGCAACGCAGCGCGCAGGGCCAGCGCGAAACTGGGCGTGTCGGTATGCAACTCACGCTGATGAATCGTTGATTTTTTGTGGCGGTGCAGAAACTCGATGGGATCCTCAATGGTGAGGATGTGATAGGCCTTTTCCTCGTTCATTTTGTCGAGGATCGCCGCGAGCGTCGAGGACTTGCCGGAGCCCGTGGGACCGGTCACAAGCACAATGCCATTTCGAAGTTCGACGACTTCCTTCAATACATCAGGAAGATTTAATTCCTGGAACCCAGGAATCTTGTCCGGGATCACACGCATCACCACGGCGCAGCTACCCCGTTGCCGAAAAATATTCACGCGGAACCGCGCAACGCCGGTGATGCCATAGGAGAGGTCAGCGGAGCCCTCCTGCTCCAGCTTGCGGACGGGCGTCTCGTTTTTCCCCATGATGTCGTTGGCGATATAGGTGGTGTCCTGGGGAGTCAGGCACTCGAGACCTTTGTATTTCAGCTCGACCAACTGGCCGCTCACTTCGATTTGAGGAGCGCGGCCCGGCGAAAAAATCAGATCGCTGACATGTGGGCTGGACTTCAGCATCGCGGTGACGAGCTGTGCGGTGTGAATAGTGCGCTGCGCCGCGGGCGTCGAAGAAGGCCCCGGTACTTGCGAGGGGGTATTCTGCGGCGGCATGGTAGGCGTCGAGGTGGCCATGGATTGAGTTGTATCCTTGCGAAGCCCGAGAAACGGAGGCGAGTCGCTTGAATTGCAGTAAATCGCTTTTCTCTGTGACTCCCCCATTGTAGGGGAACCCCCGCCGGCGGCCAGCGGAGGCTTGGCGCACCATTTCTTGAGGATTACTGTCCGGATGGGCAGGTGGCTCAGCCGCCGCGGCGATAAACGACGGCGGCTGCGGGAGGGGAACTTATGGCTTGGACGCGCCATCGATAAAGCCGGCGATGTTCGCTTTGAGCCGTACGTGATGAAATAAACGAGCGCGGCGGGTTCGTCTTTTTCGGTGACTTCCTCTTTGGGTGGCGCGGCAGGGGGTCATCGGCGGGCTTGTCGGCAGGTTTGGCACCTTTATCCTGCGCGCGCGTGCCCGTGACACTAGTGGCCATGGGTTTGACAAAGCTCTAGATTCTACCTGTTTACAAGGATTTTGTTCGACGCGCGAGGAGCAAGAACTCTTGGTCCGCCGCGGAGGAATTTAGAAAAAGCTCAGCGCAGTCATCCACGATCCAATCCGCGCCAGCGTGCTGGAGTTCGGCGTCGGGTGCGGTAGTGCGCAACGCGACGACCCGTGCTCCTGCGGCTTTGCCCGCGCGAATGCCCGCAGGAGCATCCTCGATAACAATGCATTCGCTTGCTGGCACGCCGAGGATTTGCGCGCCTTTCAGGTAAGGCTCAGGGTCCGGTTTGCCATTTTTTACATCCGTTGAGGTGACCAAATGCTTGGGCTTCGGCAATCGGGCAGCGGCGATGCGCACATGCGCCAACGCGCGCGTGCAGGACGTCACGATCGCCCAGCGCTTCGGTGGGAGAGACTGCAACAACTCCATCGCTCCGGGCAGGGGAATGACTCCATCGGTGTCGGCGATTTCGCGGCGCTCGACTTCGCGGTCTTCCGCAGCGTGATCGGCGTGGGGGAGGAGTTCGCGGATGGTGGTGATACTCGGTCGGCCGTGCGCTTTCTTTACAACTTCATCGGGGTCGAAACCGTGTGCGTGCGCCCACCCTGCCCAGACGCGGGCGACCGCGGGCGTAGAGTCCACTAGCACGCCGTCCAGATCGAACAGTACGCCGCGACAACGGATGCTGGTCATGATTCATGATAGGCAGAAAGCGGTGAATTACGAAATGTGGAGTCTGGCGAACGTGCGCGTGGGGGGGCAAGAGAGCGCGGAAAGGAGAGGGGCGGATGCGCATGTGAAGTTGGGGTGGGAGACGGGGATTGAACCCGCGACATTCGGTGCCACAGACCGACGCTCTACCAGCTGAGCTACTCCCACCACTGACTGACGATAAACAGTTTACGCTACTTTTTCTTTGTGGAAAAGCGGGGTCCGCGAGCGAGTAGGTATGAGGTTACCGTAGGCGTCCGTTCCAGACCCTGATGGTGCCCATTAGGGTAGAAGGAGTTTAACTATCAAAGCGCTCCGACGTGTAGGCCGCAGCTATGCTCTTTACGGGATCCGTCCTCATCCTGCTTGCGAGTGTGTGGATATTTACAAATGCAGCCGAGAGCTACCGCACCGCCGGGCAGGCGCTTTCAGGGATCGTTAATGCGCGCCTTGTAGCCTATGTGGTTCTTCCACTGTGCTTCAGTTTACTGGGCGTCACCACATCGGTGGGTCTCTCCGGCCTGCGAGAATGGGCCCGGAAAATGGCGATCTTCCTCTCCGTCGCCCCAGTCACGATCTGTGGTTTGCTTCTCCTTTTGCGCCCAGACGCAATATTTCCGCCGGACGTAGGCTTAAAGTACGCGATTCTTGCTGTCGGCTACTGGGTATAGTCGTGTATGAATACATGTTTATTGAGCGTGTGGCGCCTTGTCCTTTTCGCGCGCGAGAGCGTGCGCTCTCAATTCGCAGGGAGGGGCTTTCCGGTTCGCCGGCGCGAGTGACTACGCGCATTCCGCTTCGATTCCAAACTCTTCAGATTATCCCTGTTAGTGCTCGCTGGTGACCTGATTCTGACCGTCGGTCGCCTGCCCCGCAGGTTGCAAGCTGGATACCCAGCCTCAATGCCGCTCTCGACAACACTCCTGCCTTGCTAGACTAATTGGACAGGACACACGTCTCCGCGCATGAGCCCCCATCAAACGGACCGCCACCATTTCGACCGGCAGATCGTTTACGCGCGACCAGTCTTTGTTTTGCTGGCGCTGCTGGCTGTACTCGAGCAACCCCCATCGCGCGACTTGCAGCGTTCCGTTTCCTTTCTGATTGCTTATCTGATCGTTGCGCTCGTGGTAAGTCAGCTGGAGCGGCTGCTCCGCAAACGCTCGTGGCATTTGCCACTGGTGTGTGATCTCCTTGCACTGGGATATTTCATCTATATCAGCCCTTCCACGGTGCCGGTGTGGTTTCCGTTCATGTTCATTTGTTATGCGGGAGGCATTCGGTGGGGACTAGGTCTTACGGTACCACTTGCCGGAGCGCTGTCGCTGATTCTCGTCTTGCGCACGGCGGGGCGTGGCGAAATGGACTGGATGCGCGTGGTCGCCTGGCTAGGGCTGTTAACGGGATCATTCGCTGGCGGCGCGGGCTTGGCGTATCTCGGCGACCTCAACCGGCGATTTGTGGCCCAGATCGATTTCTTTTCGCGCATCAACGCGACAATGCAGGTGGATCAAGGATTGGCGGAATCGCTGCGCCTCTTTCTCGACGAGCTTGCTACGACATTCGGCGCGGAAGAAGCCTTGCTGCTCTTTCGCGATACCGATCTTGAGCGCATTTTTCTTTGGAGGCTGAAAGCCGGTGAAAGCGAGCGGCTGGTGCCAGAAAGCATGCCGCTCTCGCGGACGGACGGCTTCTTGCTGGACGACATGGACGCCGCGATTTGCTGGAACTCGCTTGACGGGCCCGGTTCAGGTTTCGGGTGGGATCGGCGGGATGGCCGGGTCATCAAGAACCTGCCTCGCCTGCCCGGCCCGGCCCAGCAGGAACTCAAAGTTCAGTCTTTCCTGACGGTGGCGTTCGACCAGGGAGGACAACCGAGCGGCCGGATTTTCCTCTTGAATGGCCGTAAGCCATTCCAAAAAAACGACTTGGCCTGGCTGGAAAGCATCGCCGGGCACATCTCCCCCACTCTGGAGAACATCTTTCTTTTGAGGCACTTACGCGCCCGGGCCGTCGAAGCCGAGCGCAGCCGCATCGCGCGCGATCTGCACGACGGCATTCTGCAGACCCTTTTGAGCATCGAAATCCAGTTGGACGTCCTGCGTCGCCGGCTTCCCTCGGCCCCGGAACAAGCCGTCAGCGGCCTTGCCAGCCTCCAACAGACCGTCAAAAATGAGGGTGCGGAGCTCCGCCAGACGGTAACGGACCTTCGCCCCCTCCGCGTACAGAGCGCCGACTTGGTCGATTTGATGCGCGGATTCGCCGAACGCTATCGCAACGAGTCTACCGTTGCCCTCGATCTACTCATCGACTCCGCCCAGTTGCGCGCTCCCGACCGCGTCTGCCGCGAGATTTTCCAGATTTACCGGGAAGCACTCAACAACATAAAAAAGCATGCCAAGGCTTCCCATGTCGTGGTAAAACTGTCGCAGGATGACAGCCGTCTAGTACTCGTAGTGGACGACAACGGCGAGGGGTTTAGTTTCGCCGGGCGTTTTACCGGCGACGAGTTGGATCGGTTGCGGCTGGGTCCTATTTCCATCAAGGAGCGCGCGCGTACCGTGGGCGGGGTTTTGACTGTTGAGTCAAACCCGGGGCATGGAGCGCGTTTAACGATCGAGGTTCCGCTCGGTTAACGGGTTTCAGGGTTTGTCTTTGCAAACCCAGACATGATTATGGCTAAGACAACGAAACCGCAGATACGGGTACTACTAGCCGATGACCACGCGATCTTTCGCGATGGCCTGAGGAAACTTCTCGATTCCGACGAAGATATCACCATCGTCGGCGAAGCCCAGAACGGCGCGGAGTGCATCAAGCTTCTTGCCAAGCTCAAGCCCGATATTCTCTTGCTCGATTTGCGCATGCCAGACAAAGACGGCTTGGCGGTGCTTGAGGAAGTTAATTTTGATACGCTGCCAACGCGCGTGGTCGTTTTGACTGCCGCGGAAGACGATCGCGACGTGGTTCGCGCCATGCGTCTCGGCGCGCGCGGCGTGGTGTTGAAGCAATCCGCCACGGATCTCCTGGTGAAGAGTATTCATCGTGTGCACGCCGGTGAAATCTGGCTCGACAACCGCATGACGGCCGAGGTCATGAAGGCGTTTTCGAAGTCCAGCGAATCCGGGCCGCGCCGCGAAAAGCCGTTGCTCAGCGACCGGGAAAAAGAAATTGTGCAACTCGTAGCCCAGGGCTTCCGCAACAAGGAAATCGGCGAAAAACTTTTCATCTCCGAGCAAACCGTCAAGAACCACTTGCACAACATCTTCGACAAACTCGGCGTCTCCGACCGCCTCGAACTGGCACTATACGCCATTCACCACCGGCTCATAGACCAGTCGTAGCGCGACCGGCCCCTGTCGGCGCGCCATCCACCACAGACTGAAGGACCAGTCGTAGCACATTCCGGCCCTGGCATGGACTCACGGAACGCTCCAGATAAATGGCTCGACGTTACAAACAAGAATGTTATGCTCCGGCTGAAAACGCGGTTGCCAGGCCATCGGCCAGTGTCCCCGATGCACCGGAACTCCCGCTGAAGTTACGTCGCTCGCACCACGGGTTTCCGCCACCCGGCCGAAAATGGTCTGTACTTGTTCGATCGAAGTCTTTTTCTCCGCGCTACTAATATCGTTTACGGTAACTTCGGGTGACTCCCTCACTCCGCGCGCGCCAGCATGCTATAAAATAAAAGTGCGAGTGAACAAGGAGCATTCCCTCCGTGCGCCGCCACATTTTCGCCTTGGCATTCATTTTCTTGACCTCGGGGCTGGCCGTCTCGGCACAGTCGACCGACCCCACCAGCGCCGCCCCACAGAGCGGCGCTATTCCGACGCCTTGCACGGCAAATTGCCCCCCGACGCCTGCCAAACCGGCATCAGCGACTCCCGATTCACCGCCCAAGCCACCGGCAAAGCCGCACAGAGTCTTTACCAATGACGATATCGACGCCCGCCCTCACGACATCACCATCGAGGGTTCTCGCGACATTCTGCAGCAACTGAATACCTGCGACCGCACCTGCTTCGATCAAGTCGCGCAGCGCGCGGGAGTAAACGGTGTTTACAGTGCGCGATGGAAACTAGCGCTTCTCGATGCCATTGAGGTCGTAAAGGCCGACGCGGCGTGGCAGGGAAATCTTGGCGAGATCCTCGGCGTCCAGGGACTGGCTTGCGAGACACAAGTCAGAAAAACCGAAGATCTCCGGAAATATGCCGACTCCCGCAACATTACGCCAAGCGAACTGGCCATCGAGCGCCAGTACGAAGCGAAATTCCGCGATATTCACAATCGGCTGAATACCGCGCTGGACCGCGCCAACGCGCATATCGCCAAGACTTCTCCCGACAACCTTCAGTCTCAATATATGCACATGCAGGTTGATAAATTGGTTCACGCCACCTGCACCATCAATGTCCCCGCGCCTCCGGAAGACACGGATGACCCCGCTGATCCGTGATTCTAGCCGCATACGCATTGCGCAGCGAACGCTGTTTGCTTTTGCGCGAATCATCAGGGTTTTATTTGTCTTCGTTCTGCTCTTTATAACTGGCTCGCGCAGTTCTGTCGCTGCGCCATGGCACTCTTCTGGTATTCCCAGTGCGAAGCCCGCACCCGTTCCGGCTGGGCAACAATCTCCGCCGGCTTCCACCAATCCTTCTCCCGCTTCATCAGCTGCGTCCACTCCACTTCAGAAGGCCGTTCATCAAAAAAGGGTTATTACCGAGGATGACTTGGCGAAGCCGGCAAAAGCGGTTACGTTGAGCGATCTCGAAGGCGAAGAGAACAATCCGATGTGCGATCTCTCCTGCGAAGCAGAACTCCGCGCGGGGATGGGTTTCGGGCCCGAACGCGAAGCCGAGTTTCGCAACCAATTGACACTCGCCCGACATGAAATAAGTTATGACAAGATATGGAATTCACACTTCGAAGCAGCTCTTCTGGCGGCCGGCGGTTACTGCGACATCCAGCATCAAAAGGCGCAGATCCTCAACAAAGGCGTGGTGTCGCCCTACATTCGCGACAATGTGAATTCCCGCTTCGCCGAGCGCGAGCGCAAACTGGTTTTGCAATACAGGGAGTCGACGGGCCTTCTTACTCAGCGCGTGGAGGCCATTCAGCGCTTCGCTCCGTTCCGCGCCAGCGTTATGCAGCATCAAATGAGTGAAGCGGCTGCCAGAGCTTGTCCGGATTACCCATTCCCAACCCAATGACTGCCACTTCAAATTCGCACGCCGTCACCGTCCGGCCTGGCCGCCTTCTTGCGTCCTTTTTCCTTCTAGCACTTCTCGGCGAAGCGCATCACCTCCTGGCGCGCGCTTCGCAATCCACTGAAGCTTCACCTGCGCAGCAGCAGACGAAAGATCCTGCAAAAAAAGATCCCGCAGCAAGCGCACCCGTCACGACGGCGGCCGCAAAAGCGAATGCCCCTAAGCCGCACCGCGTCTTCACCAACGACGATCTTTCACCAACCTCTGGCATCCCCATCGCACCGGGAGCACGCCGCCGCCTAAAGCAACTCAATCGATGCGACCACACGTGTTTCGTTGAGGTTGAGAAGCAAGCGCTCGGCTGGGGCTACACCACCGCTTTTCCCCGATCCACGCGGCAGGACATGGAGGACCGCCTCGCCAACGACATCGAGGAGTTGCAAAACGATCCCAAATGGCAGCGCCTCCTTCTAGAAATGATTTCTGCGCACATCGATTACTGCCTGCTAAGGCAGAAAGCTCCGCCCGCGGACAACAATCAGCCCCCCACGCGCGGTCAACTCCTCGACGAGGAGGAACGCATGAAGAATTACCGCCCGCCCCGCGGGAGCAACTACAATACTTCCGATTCCGCTGTTCTCGCTTACCGCTTCAGCATTCGGCCGGATCCACTAAAAGCTTCGCTGATGGTCCATCAATATATGGATGAGGTCCACCGGGACTGCTCCGTCGTGCTACCCCCTGCGGATTCCGGGAGCGACAGTGAAGATCCCTGATTTCTGCTCCGCTTCCCGACGCTTGCCGGCGAAACACGAAAAAATGACTCTCTCATGAAATCCACGAAGGTCTTCCTCCTCTCCAGCGCGCTGTTTGTAATTTGTCTCGCCGGTCTTTTCGCGTGTCGGCACCAGCCCAATCAAGCAACCTCCGAGGAAGCCGCGGCTCCTCACATCCGGTGGTCCTATAATCCGCCATCAGACCTTCTTTCCGGAATCGCTCTCGCTCCCAGTGGCACAGTCCACTTTGCTGCCACCAATGGCATTTACGCGCTCTCGCCCGAAGGCAAATTACTCTGGAAGGCGCCGCTGCCATCCGGTCCAGTCGTCGCCGCCCCAACCCTCTCGCCCAACGGCACCCTCTATGCCGCGAGCCAGTCCGGCAAGCTCTTCGCTCTGGACGCTTCCGGAAACCTGACCTGGCAATCCGTCGCCACGCAGCACAAATTTTTTACTCCGCCAGCCCTTGGAACCGGCGACGCCCTCTACGTTGCCGACGACTACACCGATTTGCTGGCCTTCGCCCCGAGCATAGGCCCCGACTTCACTTGGAAACAAATGACCTACAGTCCCACCGGCTCAAGAAATGACGTCTTGCTCGGCACCAACACGAGTCCCTATGGATCCGGTCCCGGCGAATGGCGCTCCTCTCCTATAGTCGGCGGGGACGACACGATCTATCTCGCCCATCAGCAGTGGCTGTACCGGCTCAACCTAAACGGCGACGTTGTTTGGTTCATCCAGTTGTCCAGTGGCCCGCTCGGTTTTCCCGCCATCGGTGGCGACGGCATGGTCTATATCGAAGGCCACGGTCCTCCGGTGCTGTTCGCCATTGGCCCTGAAGGCAGGCAGCGCTGGGCCGTGCGCCTCTCCAATCGCTTGCAAGGCTCCCCCGTCGTTGACAACGCCGGCGTCATTTATTTTTGCGATTCCGATTTCGTCAAGGCCCTTCTGCCTGATGGCCAGAGCAAATGGTCTGTCCAGGTCGGGTGCCATTCCGGGCTGTCCCTCGCTGACGATGGCACGTTGTATCTCGGAATGACCCTGCGAGAGTCAGGACGTGGTCACGTGCCTTTTCTCGCCGCCTTCACCTCCGACGGCCATCTCAAATGGAATATCGAAGTCAACGGAATGGTGCGCGATGCCCCCGCCATCTCCCCCGATGGCACTATCTTCTTCACCACCGACAAAGGCTACGCCTACGCCGTTTCTGGCGCTGGCTCTCCCCCCATGGACTCCCCCTGGCCCCGCTTCCAGCACGACGCCCAAAACTCCGGCCACACCCGATCACCCTGAGCGTAGGCGAAGGGCCCGGCCCGGTTCTAGCGCTGAGCTCCGCATTTTGGATCTCTCCGCAAGTATTGCAAACAAAAGACTTACGGCCAAGCTAAGTTCTGTAGATCCAACACTTACAAAAAACAAAGGCCCCCCTCCTCGCCGCTCCAAACGAACCCCCGTTTGAGGTCCCGGCCCAGCCACGTCCTTCAGCCCAGATGTCTTTCGCTCTCCTCCCGTTTCCGCGACCTTCCGACGTGTATCGCAAGTCCCATTTTTCAGCAACGTCCTAGTACATCGGTACTTCTCAAAATTGAATCGTTTTTGTATCCGGAGTCCTATTGTTCCCTGGACCCTACCCGGATACACTCTCTCTTCAATCAGGAGGATCGCTTTGACTGGTTCTGAACGCCGCACGACCCAACGCTTTTCCATGCGGCTGCCGCTCACCGTCCGTTGGACGACGGGAGCCGCGGTTGGAGAAACCAGCACCGAGTCTCGGGACGTCAGCTCCCGCGGTGTTTATTTCTTCCTTTCCAAGGATGTCCGGGAAGGCTCCCCCGTTGAAATTCTGCTGACTCTTCCCAACGAGATTACTCTGGCCGGACCGGTACGCGCCCGCTGCCTCGGCCGTGTGCAGCGCACCGAGCCGCGCGAAGAAGGCGCCGTCGGCGTGGTTGCCGCTATTGAGCGTTACGAATTCCTTCGCGGCGACGAAGAGAAGTAAATTATAGTGCCGCCGCGAAGAGCAACTAAGTTATTTTGCGGCTACCAAAAAAGTGGATAGTTTCAGGAAGGGAAGTCCCCCTTCCTTGGTTCACGGCCGCCCGCTCTTTTCCGGCAAGAAGATCGCGGTAGAGAGATGTTTAGGAATCTTCTAGGGTCTTGCAGTAGCAACACTTCTTAAACGCTTTTTTGCAGTGCACTAGGGAAAATTTTCGATGAGTTTCTTGGCCTTGCGGTAGGAAGTGTTTTGACGAGTTTCTTGCTCGCTCACTGCGGAGGCGGGCAGGATAAGCCGGGGTGCCTTGGCCCCTCAGCGAAGCTACCCCGGCACTTTTTTCTTCTTCGTTTTTCCAGCGTTGATCTCGCGGAATTCTCGAGCACTCACTTCACCAGCAGTCTGCCCGCCAATCCCGCGAAACCATCATGGCATGCGTGATCATGCCCGGCCGCAGGCTTTTCTGCATCTCGGCGAGAATTCCGAAGAGCAAACCGTAAACCGCTATGAGGATCGCTGATCTCCCGCTTTGGTAGATATGTCCCCGCCGAACGCGGCCGCCGACAGCAAGACTCCTGCCGGGATGCTCCCGATCCAAGCGCTGAATTGTCTCTGGAAATATCCACGGAAAATAATTTCTTCGCAAATGCCCGCCGTCATGGAGGTAAGCATCCAAAGAAATATTCAGAGATGTGCTTTTTACAGGGCATAGCCGACCTGGGCGTCTGCCAGGCTGGATATTGCTTGAGCGGAGAACTGCCAGTTACCTGTGCGCCGCCTGTACTTGCGGGCAGGCGATTTCCACAGCCCTGGTAAGAGACGATAGAAGGGCCCAGCAGAAACACCACCGGCAGCAGGGGAATTCGAACGGTGCCGGAAAGAACTCAAATGCAGCGAGAAACTTGATGGCGCACCAGTTTGGGCGCGAGGTTGCCCGCGAGCGGGCAAAGAGAGTTGGGGGAAACGTTCGAATGGGCCTGGAGATAGACGCACTCAAAGAAATTGAAGAGCTGAAGAGCGAAATATCAGGGGAAGGCTCCCCTGCGGGAGAACCTGGGAGCGAAGGAGAGTCCGTCGGAATCTCGTTGCTCGACCTTGCCGAGATTCTGGATCAGCACAAAATGTGGGTGGAATCTGGCGGAGAATCGGGCGTCAAGGCCGATCTTTGCGGCGTGAATCTAGCCAAGGCGGACCTTACCGGCGTGAATTTGCAGGGTGCGCATCTGCACAGAATGAATCTTGCCGGCGCCGATCTTTCGATGGCCAATTTGCGCGGCGCGAGCCTGGTACGTTCGAATCTGCAGAATGCCAACCTGCTGGGCACGGAACTGCGCGGTGCGAACTTGATGGGTGCCAACCTGTATGGCACGGAAGGCCTGTGGTTCGGCCGGCTGGGCGGTACGAACCTTTTTGATGCGGTGCTGCCCGAATCGATTTCCGCGGTAGATAGTTCGAAAGCGATCGGCGACGCGACGAAGATCGCGCGGTGGTTTTACTTCCTCACGGTGGGACTGAGCCTGCTCTGCTGCGCGCTGATTGCCTTTACGACCGACGTGCGACTGCTGCTCAATACGTCAGCCGTGCCTTCCCTGCGGCTGGGCAATGTGATGCCCATGACCGGGCTTTATCTCGGTGGCCCTCTGGTTCTTCTCGCCCTTTCCCTGCGATTTCATTTTCTATTGTTGAGGTTGTGGGGAAGCATGGCCGCGCTCCCCGCCGTTTTTCAGGATGGACAGACACTGGAAAGAGACGGCCCATGGTACTTGATGGGGCTGGTGCGCCGGCATTTTCGGTGGCAGAACGATACAAAATCGGCGATGACTGCGTTTGAAACGGTGCTTTCGACGGTGCTGGCTTACTGGATTGTGCCCGTAACGATGCTCTTCTTCTGGGTGCGGTATCTGCCGAAGCAAGATTTTCGAGGAACACTGCTGCATGTGTTGGTCATAACGCTCTCGGTAGCGACGGCGACAAGCGTTCCCTTCGTCGTGTCGCGAGTACTCAGGCCAGGTGACATCCGGTTGCCGAAGTCGAAAAACATAATGCGCATGATCCTGGGCACCACGCGCGCGGCACTTGTGACCGGATGCGTCCTTTTTCTTTTCTCTTTAGGGGTGAACAGGGGATTGCCTTTCGACCACGGCACATCGGCGGGAGAATCTCCGGCGGACGTGAGACGCTGGGCGTCGATGGTCTTTCAGTCCGTGGGTTTCCGGCCGTATGCAGATATGACCGAAGCGTCGCTGTCGGCCCCTCCCCCTCAAGGTGCAGCGTGGACAGACGAAACCGTGCAGGAAGTCGCGGGCGCGCGGTTGAATCAGATGAATTTGCGCTTCGCGCGAGGTTACAGAACTTTTCTGATCAATGCGAAACTGTGGCGCGCGAACCTGGATGGGGCGTATCTCTCGGAAGCCGACCTGCGGGGAGCAAATCTGCGCGAAGCGTTGCTGCGCTCGGCGGTCTTTGACCGCGCTCAGATGGCGCATGCCGTTTTTGTGTCCGCCAAAGCCACCGGCGCCAATTTCGCGGGGGCCGATATGCGCTTTGTGGATCTCTCTTACGGAACGTTTGAGAATGCAGTACTCTCCAACGCGAAAGTTTCCGGGGCGTCTCTGTACGCAGTCAATTTGCGGAACGCGCAATTGCTGCGGACGGACCTTTCGCGCACGGACATGCGCGACACGAACCTCGAGCACGCCGTGCTTTCGTTTGCAAACCTGGAGCAGACGGATTTGTCTTCCGCGAAGCTCGGAGAAGCTAATCTTACCGGTGCCATTCTCAAAGGCACAATCCTGCTGGATGCGGATTTGAAGAGAGCGGACTTGCGGGGGGCCTATTTCACGGGGGCGATTCTGCGCGGTGTGGAACTGGATGGCGCGAACCTAGCGGGCGCGGATTTGCGCGGCGCTTTGGGAATCACAGCGCAGCAAGTTTGTTCGGCCTTGCACGGCCGCGGGGCATTGATGGACCCCGATCTCTCCGCCGAAGTCCAGCTCCGCTGCGCATCTTCGCAGTAGGTTACAGGAAACCCTATCCGAAGCTCGGACTGTGGAACCTGGAGGCTGGTGTTGGGAAGACCACCTCATTCCACGAGCGGTACAAAGTCGAAATCTCACCCGACTTCTTAATATCTTCAGCCACGTGAACTTCTTTAACCCGACCCTGAATATCAATAACCCGGCTACGTTCGGAGTGATTAAGCAAGAATTGATTCCTGCTGATCGCACCGAGGGGAGTCGTTGGATTCAACTCGGCCTACGGGTTGCGTTCTAACGAATAGCCCTAAGACAAAAACCGGGAAGCCGGCCGTCAGCCCGCTCCCCGGTTCCTCTCTTGTGGCGTGAGTTGCGAAACTTCTAGCGTTCGTCGCCGAAGCGCTTGATGTCTTCGGGGCCTTCCTTAAGGGGGCCGGCGGTGCGGCCCTGGACGAGTTCGCGAATCTGTTCGACGATATCGGGATTGGCGAGTGTGGTGATGTCGCCGGTGTCCATGTGGTTGGAAATGGCGGCGAGGACGCGGCGCATGATTTTGCCAGAGCGGGTCTTGGGCATGTCTGGAACGATGTGGATGGTTTTGGGCCTGGCGATTTTGCCGATCATAGTTTCGATGGTGGAGATGACTTTGTCCTGAATTGCTTTTGTCGTCGGGACGCCGGGCTTCAGGGAGATATAAACGACCGGGACGCGGCCTTTGACTTCGTCCACGGCGGGAACGACGGCGGCTTCGGCAACTTCGGGAATTGTGAGGCAGGCGGATTCGACTTCCTTGGTGCCGAGGCGGTGACCGGCGACGTTGATGACATCATCGACGCGGCCGAGAATGCGATAGTAGCCGTCGGCGGGGAGCACCGCGCCATCGGCGGCGTAGTAGGGCCAATCGTGCCAGTCCTTGCTCTTCGGATTTTTGTTGTATTTCTTGTAGTACTGATTGACGAAGCGCTGCGGGTCGCCCCAAATCGTTTGCATGATGCCCGGCCAGGGATTGCGAATGCAGATGTTGCCGGCGTTTCCCGAGCCCGCTTTCACTTCCTTGCCTTCCTCATCCCAAATCACGGGATAGATCCCGAGAACCGCGGGACCGGCACTGCCTGGCTTCATCAGATCGAGCGCAGGCTTGGTGCTGCAAAGGAACCCTCCGGTTTCGGTCTGCCACCAGGTGTCGACTATGACCGCTTTGCCCTTGCCCACGACTTCGTGATACCACTTCCAGACTTCCGGCTCGATGGGTTCGCCGACCGTGGTCATGTGTTTGAAGTGGTAGTTGTAATTTTTTGGCGCGTCGCCGCCGGCTTTGCGAAGCATGCGGATGGCGGTCGGGGAAGTGTGGAAAATGTTGACGTCGAGGCGTTCGGCGATGCGCCAGGGACGGCCTGCGTCGGGGAATTGGGGAACGCCTTCATAGAGCACGCTCGTTGCGGCGAGAGCCATCGGGCCGTAGACGATGTAGGAGTGCCCGGTGATCCAGCCGATGTCCGCCATGCACCAGTAGACGTCTTCTGGATGAATGTCCTGGTAATACTTGGCGGTACCGGTGACGTAGGCGAGATAGCCGCCGGTACGATGCTGACAGCCCTTGGGCTTGCCGGTGGTGCCGCTGGTGTACATCAGGAAAAGCGGAGCTTCGGCGTCCTGCGAGACGGGCTCGACGATCTGGCCGCGGTAGTCTTTCAGGGCTTCGTCGACGAAGAAGTCGCGGCCCATGATCATGGGCGATTCGGATGCGTACTTTCCGGGATAGCGTCTCCACACCAGGACCTTGTCGATGTCCTGGCCCTCTTTGTTTGCGGTTGCGACGGCAATATCCGCGCTGGCCTTGTGATCTACCCATTTGCCGTTGCGGCTGTAGCCGTCAGCGTAAATGAGAACGCGGCTGCCGGAGTCGGCGGCGCGGAGGCCGCAGGCTTCGCCGCTGAACCCGCCGAACACCACGGAGTGCACGACGCCAAGCCGCGCGCAAGCAAGCATAGTGATGGGCAGCTCCGGAATCATCGGCATGTGGATGGTGACGCGATCGCCGGTCTTGAGTCCGGCGAAATCGCGAAACATCGCGGCCACTTCGTTCACGCGCTTGTAGAGTTCCTGGTAGGTGATGACCGTCGCGGATTCAGCCTCGGGCTCGGGAACGAAGATCAGCGCGGCTTTGTTCTTGTGTTTCGCGAGGTGGCGGTCAACGCAGTTGTAGCAGGCGTTGAGTTTGCCGCCAACGAACCATTTCCAGAAGGGTGGGTTGCTCGTGTCGAGCGTCTTGCGCCAGGGCTTGTCCCAATCGAGCAGGGAAGCGTAGTGGTCGAAACATTCGGGGAAATGCTTTTCGCTGAATTTTTTGACGAAGGCAGGATCGGCAAGATTGGCCTGAGCGATGAATTCCTTGGAAGGGCGGAAGTACTCTTCTTCCTTCCAGTGGACGGCGATTTGCGCTTCGGTGAGTTTCTGCTTGCCCTTCGGTTCTTTCGCGTTTAGCTTTGGTCGAGCGGTGGCCACGGCGGCAACTCCCCTTGGAAGATCGAGTTCGATTGTTACGCAGCAACGAGGGACAGCTTGATTCGGGCAAGCTCAGCGTCAGTGTGGAACGAGCCCGCCTGCCAAAAATGATGCTCCCGCGCGGGTGCGGGAGTCAATCCGCGGAAGAAGGGGCAATCTGCCCACCCACTTCGTCCCAGATCCTATGGCCGTGTGTTTCCTTCAGGAAGATAGACCCGACCACAAGTGTTATCGCGGCCACAGTCATCGGATACCAAAGGCCCGCATAGATATTGCCCGTGGCCTCACACATATAGACCCCAACAAGCGGCACTAGGCCCCCAAAGACTCCGTTTCCTATGTGATAAGGCAGCGAGAACGCCGAGTACCTGATCTTTGCCGGATAGGCCTCCACGAGATAGGCGGCGATTGGCCCGTAAACCATCGTGACGTAGATTACCTGCACGAAAACCAGAAGCGTCAGCAATGGAACGTTGGGATTGGGTGCAACCGGAGCCGGAACCTGTTTCCCGCTTGCATCTACGGTCAAAGGCGTCAAGGTCGGGGCGCCTGTCACTGGGTTCCTTTGTGACTTGAACGTGACTACGTTATTGCCCGCCGCGTTCTGCATAGCATGGTAGATAGGATAGTAAGTGACCACGGCAAGCAGACAACCGGCCATGATGATCTTCTTGCGCCCTATCTTGTCGGAAAGCGCTCCAAAAACGGTAAAAAACGGCATTGCGAACAACATTGCCACAGCCACGATAATAAAGCTTGTGCGCAAATTCACCTTCAAAATAGACTGCAGATAGAACAAGGCATAGTATTGGCCTGTATACCAAACCACACCCTGTCCCGCGGTAGCCCCCAGCAACGAGACCAGGAAGAGCCTGAAGTTTGGCCACTGCGTGAAGGCTTCCTTCAGCGGCTTCGCCGAGCTCATGCCCGTCGACTTGATCTGGGTGAAGATGGGCGATTCCTTCATCTTTAGACGGATGTAAAGCGAGATCATGACCAGGATGACGGAGACCAGGAACGGAATGCGCCATCCATAGCTCTGGAAATTTGCAGGCGTCATGTAGAACTGAAGGAGGATCACCGTGATAATGGAAAGAAACAAACCCAGCGTAGCCGTGATCTGAATATAGCTGGTCCAATAGCCCCTCTTGTTATCGGGAACGTGCTCTGCAACATAAATCGCGGCGCCTCCATATTCTCCACCCAACGCCAGTCCCTGAAACACGCGGATGAGGATCAGCAAGATGGGAGCTAACCAACCCGCCGTCGCGAACGTAGGCATCAGGCCGATGAGAAAGGTTCCAAAACCCATCACGGTGAGGGTCACCAGGAAGGCGTACTTACGGCCGACCAAGTCGCCTATTCTTCCGAAGAAGAGCGCGCCAAACGGGCGCACCATGAATCCAACGGCGAAGGTAGCGAGATAGGCGATATACGCAAAGGTGGCGTTGCCCGGCGGATAGAATTTCAAGGAGAGGACAGCGGCGAGACTTCCGAAAATATAGAAGTCATACCACTCGATCATCGTTCCCACGGACGAGGCAAGAATCACTCCCCAGATGTTGGGTGCGGTGGTACCGCCCATCGGGATCGCGTCTGCACGGCTGGCCATGCGTCCTCCTGTGAAGGTCGACCTTCTCGCGATAGCGTGGCGCTGGCCTATCGCTCCCTGGAGCGATGCCACGCGGCACACTTCACCTGGCGTCTCTTCTCCCTTCCCTTGAATCCCTGTGACTCGCCTTTGGCGTGCGAGCCAGGCCTTCACTGGAGGAAGGGCTCTGGAATGACCCGTTCATATACGGGACGGCGTTCGTTGTCAAGAAATGACTTAGCGCGAATTTTGAACGTCAGAACGCGGACAGCCTTAACAATTCATTGCGGCTTTCTTGAGCAGGGGAACGCGCTCTTTGGACGGCAGGCGGCATTCATGATAAAACTTTCGTTTGAGCCCGCATACCGCAATCTTCCTCTTTTTCGCCGGCGCTCTAGGTGGCGGAATCAACGCCGTCGCGGGCGGCGGTAGCTTCGTCGCCTTTCCCGCTCTTTTGTTTACCGGTGTTCCGCCCATCCCCGCCAATGCCACCAACACCCTGGCACTTATGGTGGGCACCACCGCAAGCAGCGGGGCCTATCCCCAAAAGTTAAACATTGCTCGCCGCGTGATGATTCCTCTGGTGCTGACCAGCATTCTCGGCGGCCTGGCCGGCGCCTTTCTCCTGATCAAGACGCCCGCGCAAACTTTCCTGCACGTGCTGCCGTGGCTCATGCTCGGTGCCACGTTGCTATTCGCCTTTGGCAAGCATCTGACTGGCCGCATTTCAGCCGACATCTCGCACGACGCCAGCAACGCCGCCGTCGCCGGCGCCTCCCTCTTCGAGCTGCTCGTCGCCGTCTATGGGGGCTACTTCGGCGGTGGAATCGGCATCATGAATCTGGCGATGCTCGCCGCGCTTGGCATGACCGATATTCACGCCATGAACAAACTCAAAGTAATCCTCGGCGGAATCATCAACGGCGTCGCCGCCATCACTTTTATCGCGACCCGCGCCATCGTTTGGCCGCAGGCCGTCGTCATGAGCGTCGGCTCCGTGATCGGCGGCCTCTCCAGCGCACACTTTGCGCAAAAGCTCCCGCAAGCCTGGGTGAAATCCTTCGTCATCCTGGTGGGCACGGCCATGACTACCTATTTTTTCATTCGCGGCTATCGCTAGACGTTTCTGACGCTGCTCTGCTAAGAGCTTTGCATCGATTTTTCTTTTCCCCGCAATCGCTTTTGATATAGTGCGCGCTATATGTCCACCGCCGGCGTCCACCCGCAAGCACAAGCCGCCCAAGCGACGCCGCTCACTCGCAATCAGGTCCGGGGTTTCTGGGCCTCCTGGGGCGGTTGGACGCTCGACGGTATGGATTCGTTCATCTATGCCCTGGTGCTCGTGCCCTCCCTGCGCGATCTGCTCCCGCATTCGGGCATTGCCGCCACAAAAGCGAATGTCGGTCGTTATGGCGGGTTGCTTTTCGCTCTCTTCTTGATTGGATGGGGGCTGGCATTTTTGTGGGGCCCCGTTGGCGATAAATTCGGGCGGGTTCGTACGCTGATGCTGACGGTTGCGTGGTACTCGGTGTTCACCTTTCTCAGCGCCCTGGTAACGAATATCTGGCAGTTGGCGGCGTTGCGATTGCTCGCCGGAATCGGCATTGGCGGCGAGTGGGCAATGGGTGGCACCTTCGTCGCTGAGGAATGGCCGGAAAACCGCCGCCGTGCCGGCGCGGGTTACATGCACACTGGTTACTACGTGGGGATTTTCCTGGCGGCACTTCTGAACTACCTAATTGGAAGCAAATTTGGATGGCGCTGGATGTTTGCGGTTGGCGGACTGCCTGCTCTCCTGCTGGCATGGGTGCGCCATGGCGTCACCGAACCGGAGCGCTGGCAAAAGAAAGAAAAAGTCGTGAGTGCGTGGCGGATTTGGCAGCCTTTCGCAACTCTATTCTCAAGTGTGCTCCGCCGCCGCACCATTTTAAACTCCCTGTACATGCTGGCATCGATCTGCGGCCTCTGGGCAGGCACCGTGTATGTGCCCGCGGCGGTGACGGCATTGGCGGAGGCCGCCGGGCGAATCGGTCCACAAGCCGCGCAACTCGCGTCCGCTGCGGCCATGCTCGTTGCTTTCGCCACCATTCTCGGTTGCCTGGCGATGCCCCGGCTGGCAGAAAGGCTCGGTCGCCGCGGCGCGCTCGCCTTTTATTTTGCCCTGATGGCCGTCTTCATCTTACTCACGTTTGGAAAGGTTTTCTATCTCGGAGCTGCGGCACTTCCCTGGTTTTTTATCTGTCTCTTTTTTCTTGGTTTTGGCGGGGCGAATTTTGCGGTTTATACCCTTTGGCTCCCGGAACAATATCCGACGGAATGCCGGGCGAGCGCTTTCGCTTTTTCCACATCCTTTGCGCGATTTGGCGGAGCCGGGATCACATTTCTCGTTGGCGCAGGTGTCCAGCATTTTCAATCGCTGGGAATGCCGGTCGCCCTGACCTCCATCGCCTTTGCGATCGGTTTGCTTCTGATTCCGTTTGGCGCCGAGACCCGCGGGCAAATTCTGCCGGCGTAGATTTTCCGAAAGGGCAAACCAAACATGCCTGAAGTGGAGACCAAAGTTTTTCCCATCGAAGCGTTGCGCGAGTTCAGCACTCGTATGTTTCTCCATTTCGGTGTTCCGCGAGTGGATGCGGCCCAGGCTGCCGATGTCCTCGCCACTGCTGACCTGCGCGGCATCGACTCCCACGGCGTCGCTCGATTGCACAGCTATTTCGACATGCTCAGCCTGCGCCGCATCAATCCCTTGCCTGAAATCAAAGTGCTGCGCTCCACGCCCAGCACCGCCACCATCGATGGCGACAATGGCCTCGGCCTTGTCGTTGGCCCGCATGCCAATCGCTTCGCCATGGACATGGCGGAGCGCTTCGGCTCCGGCTGGGTCAGCGTGCAGAACACCAACCATTACGGCATCGCCGGTTACTACGTCCTGAAAGCGCTGGAGCGCAACATGATCGGCTGGGCCATGACCAATTCCACCAAGCTGGTCGCGCCCTTGTGGGGCGCCGAGCGCATGCTCGGCACCAACCCCATCGCTATCGGTTTTCCCGGCAAGGAGGAGCCGCCCATCGTCATCGACATGGCCACCAGCGCCGCCGCGTACGGAAAAATTGAAATCGCCCGCCGGCGCGGCGAGCCCATTCCCGAAGGCTGGGCTGTCGACAACGAGGGCCGCTCTACGACCGATCCGAATAACATGGTCAACGGTGGCGCGCTCTTGCCCCTCGGTTCCGATCGCGACCGCGGCGGGCACAAAGGCTACGGCTTGGCCATTATGGTGGACGTCCTCTGCGGCGCTCTTAGCGGCGCGAATTGGGGGCCTTTCACCCCGCCCTTTGCTCTTCGCCAGGAAATTCCAGCCCGCAGCGTCGGCAATGGCATCGGACATTTTTTTGGCGCCATGCAAATCGACGGCTTTATCGACCGCGATTCCTTCAAGCGCCAGATCGACGACTATATCCGCACTTTTCGCGCCACCAAGCCCTCTCCCGGCACCAACGGCCCTCTTTTGCCCGGAGACCCCGAACGCGCAGCAGAAACGTTACGTAACAAAAATGGCGTACCGCTCGTTCTCCCGGTCGTCGAAGAGCTGCGCGATATCGCCCAGAAAACCGGCATACCTTTCGAATGACAGAAATGGGTTAACGCAGGAGTGATTCGATTGACTCGCCCCGAATAGACGCATCGAGGAGTTGGATCGTGTGCAAGACTGGAATTTTCCGGCTTCGGCGCGCCAGCGATGCTTGAAGCTGCATCAAACACCCCGGATTTCCCGTTGCCACTATATCTGCTTTGAGTGGTGCGATGAGTTCCGCCTTGCGGTCGCCGAGTGCGTTCGCCGCGTCAGGCTGCACCAGGTTAAAAATTCCCGCGGACCCGCAGCAGATAGCAGCTTCGGGAATCTCCGCAAGCTCTAGCCCCGGAATCTTGGAGAGCAATGACCGCGGTTGCTCCCGCACTCCTTGGGCATGCTGCAAGTGGCAAGAATCATGGAACGCCACGCGCAATTTCAGGCCACTTCGCTTGGCGCGCGGTTCCATCTCGGCCAGCACTTCGCTCACGTCTTTGCACTTCGCCGCGAACACTCTAGCTCGTTCTGCGTAATCCGGATCATCTCGGAGTAGGTGGCCGTACTCTTTCACATTTGAGCCGCACCCCGCTGCATTGGTGACGACCGTCTCGACGTTCGCGCGTTCGAATGTGTCAATCGTCCTTTTCGCCAGTTCCACCGCCGCCGCTTCTTCTCCGGCGTGCACTAGAAGAGCTCCGCAACACGGCTGCTCCTGTGGCGCAACCACTTCGCAGCCTTCGGCGGCGAGAACACGCGCCGTTGCGGCATTGACTTCGGAGAGAAACTCCCGCTGCACACAGCCGAGCAGCAAACCAACCCGGCGGCGCTTCGTGCCCACGGCCAGCGTGACTTCCGCTACCGCTTCGCGCGGCCTAAGCTTTGGAAGCAGCGCTTCCATCACCCTCATCTTCTTCGGCAACAATTTCAGCAAACCCAAGCCGCGCACCACAGCCTGCAATCCGGATTTCTGATAGACAAGCAGCGGCGAGCGCATTCGCCGCAAGCGATCCGGCCGCGTAAAATTCTCAAACATAAATCGCCGGTGCAGTTTCTCGCTCCGCGGACGTTCCGTCTTTCGTTCGATCTGCGCGCGCGTCGCCTCGATGAGTTTTCCGTAGTCCACTCCGGACGGACAGGCGGTCATGCAAGCCATGCAGCCGAGGCAACTGTCGAAATGGCTCACCCAGTTCGCACTCATTTCCACCGCACCCTCGCTCGCCATCTTCATCAGATAGATCCGCCCGCGCGGCGAATCCATTTCCTGCCCCCACAAAACGTAAGTGGGACAAACGGGCAGGCAAAATCCGCAGTGCACGCACTTTTCGATAATTTCGTTCGAAGGTGCATGGTGCGCGTCGAAGGCGCTAGCGCATTCTTTTTTTGCGGTCAAATCTCCCATCAGATGCCGCCCACAAAACGCCCTGGATTCAACGTATTTTTTGGATCGAGCCGCTGCTTCACCGCTTTCATCAGCCGAAGCGCGTCTCCCGCGTTTCCCCAAGCGTCAAATTCAGCCATCTTTTCCGGCCGATGGAGCACGGAAAGCGATCCGCCATGCGTTTCCATTTCCACGCGCAGCAGTTCTAACGCCCCCCTCAGCGCTGCCGGCTGGCCCTCCAGCCGAATCCATCCGAGCCCCGTCGCGTACACCAGCGCTCGCCACCGAAGTGGATGCAACTGTGCTGCGTGTTCAACTCGTCCCATCATGCGCGCCAAATCTCCCGGCAACATACTGATCTTCGCAACCGCCGTTGTACCTGGATCCGCAAGGCTCCACAACTCCTCGCGCGCCGACCACCTGGACTTCGAGGCCTCCGCAACACTCGCCGGTGCTGCCAAATTTCGCAGTTGCCCCTCTTGTGCTGTCAAGCCGGCCTCCGTGCCTTCAAACAAAATGTCAGAGATCGGCGAGGCATCGCTCGAAAAATGAGATTGCAGAAACGTGTGAGCCAGTTTCGAATTTTGTACGGCGAGCACGAACCGCTCGGTTTCTCCCGCGTTCGCGGCCGAGACGGAAAACGAGCGCGTATTCCGTGGAAGCGGGTGCAGGCGAAAGACGGCGCGGTTAATAACGCCGAGTGTTCCCAGCGCTCCGGTGGCAAGTTTCGGCAAGTCATAGCCGGCCACGTTTTTCACCACTTTGCCCCCGCTGCTCGCTAGCGTCCCGTCCGGCAGCGCCAGGGTAACGCCAATAATCAGGTCGCGCAGCGCGCCAAAACGCAGTCGCAGTGCACCGCTATCGTTGGTGGAAAGCACGCCGCCGACGCTGGCTTTTTCCGGCCAGAGCGGATCAAGCGCCAGCCGCTGCCCATGCTCCGCCAGCGTTTCCTGCAATCTTTGAATCGTGCAGCCCGCCTCGACACTTACAGTGAGGTCCGCCCACGCATGCTCGATAATTCCGGTAAGCCGCGCCGTCGACAAAATCAGATCCGCACGAGCCGGCCGATTTCCCCACCCCAGCTTCGTTCCGCCGCCACGCGGAATCACTGCCAGCCCCGCCTCATTCGAAAGTCGCAAAACTTCCGCAAGCTCTGTTTCCGTACCAGGTTCAATCACCAGTTTCGGCCGCACTCCCGCGACGGCATCCGCGGCTGTCGCTGCTCGCACATACTCATTCCCCACAAGGGCTATAAATTTGTAGCGCAGCGAGGAATGCAAGCCGCTCGCTTCGGATTTGGTTGCGGCATCCATGGGCTAATCCAGAGTCTTCACAAGAATCCGCCCTGCATGGGAGCCTTTCTGAGCCGGGCCGCTCTCCATCCCTAGTTACTAAAAACGTTCCGCGATCCCCGCGGTTTCGGCTGGGTGCGCCACGTATTCGCCAGGTTTCTCGCCGCAGAGCCGTGGTGTCGGAAACACTTTCGTCGGATTCGAAAGCTGCAGTGGATCGAACGCGCAGCGCACTCGCTGCATGGTTGCCAAATCAGGCTCCGCAAACATTTTGGACATCATTTTCTTTTTGTCTTCGCCAACTCCATGTTCGCCGGTGATCGAGCCGCCCGCCTCAATACACAATTCCAGAATTCGCGAAGAAAGGGCTTCGGCGGCCTCTTCCTGGCCGGAAATCCGGCGGTCGTAGAGAACCAGTGGGTGTAAGTTGCCGTCGCCGGCGTGAAACACATTCGCTACGCGCACGCCCGCTTCCTGGCTAAGTCGTGTAATCTCGCTCATCACGCGCGGAAGAGCGGTACGCGGAATCACACCGTCCTGCACGATATAATTCGGCGAAATCCGGCCCATCGCCGCGAAAGCCGCCTTGCGCCCTTTCCAGACCAGCGCGCGCTCCGCGTCCGACTGCGCCAGCCGAATCTCGGACGCGCCATTCGAGCGGCAAATCTCGTCGACGTCGCTCATCAGGGCTTCGACTTCGGCCACAGGGCCATCGAGTTCCACGAGAAGTAAGCCCCCACAATTCGGATAATTTGCGTGAACCGCCGCTTCCGCAGCTTGAATCGCAAGGTTATCCATCATTTCAATCGCGGCTGGCAGCATGCCGGCGGCGATGATATCGCTCACCGCCGCGCCCGCTTCATTGGTGGACGGAAAAGCGGCCAGCAGCGTGCGAACGCACTCGGGCCGCTTTACAATTCGCAGAATAATCTTGGTGGCCACGCCGAGCGTGCCTTCCGAGCCTACGAAAACTCCAGCAAGATCATAGCCCGGCGCGTCCAGAGTTTTTCCGCCGAAATGCACTAGCGAGCCATCCGGAAGGACTACTTCGAGGCCGAGCACATGCGTTGTCGTGAACCCGTACTTCAAACAATGCGCCCCGCCGGAATTTTCCGCGACGTTTCCTCCGATGCTGCAGATCGATTGTGACGAAGGATCGGGCGCGTAAAAATAATCTTGCGGAGAGACGCGCTCGGTCACGTCAAGATTGATGACCCCAGGCTCGACCACGACGCGCGCATTCGGATAATCCACTTCAAGAATGCGATTCATCCGCGCCAGGCTGATGACAATCCCGTTTTCGACCGGGAGCGCCCCACCGCTCAAGCCTGTGCCCGAGCCGCGCGCCACGAACGGGATTCGTTCGCGATTACAAATTCGAACGACCGCTTGCACTTCTTCGGTGGAATTGGGCAGCAGAACCGCGCGAGGCATCACGCGGAAATTGGTCAGCCCGTCGCACTCGTAGGTATGCAGCTCTTCGGGCGAAGAAATCAGGCCGCGCCCGTCTACGACCGCCCGAAGCTCATCAAGAATCCGCGCTTCCATAGGATTCATTCACCGGAATGCCAGAACCAGCTTGCTCCATCAGTGAATGAAGTTCAACCCACTCGGGATGAATTGCGGGAAGACGTAGGCGTACATCATGACGATGATGCCCACGATGGCTGCGAGCGCGACGGAATGCCAGAAAACAAAACGGAAGATGGAGCCTTCGTTTCCTACCTGATTGGTTGCCGCAGTGGCGATGCAGATGGATTGCGCGTCGATCATCTTGCCCATCACGCCGCCCGCGCTGTTTGTCGCACACATGAGAATCGGGCTGAGGTTGAGCTGTTGCGCGGTGATTTTCTGCAATCCGCCGAAGAGCACGTTCGAGGAAGTGTCGCTACCCGTCAACGCAACACCGAGCCAGCCAATAAACGTTCCGAAGAAGGGAAAGAACCAGCCCGTTCGCGTAAACGCGAGACCTAAAACCGCATCCATGCCAGAGTACCGTGTGACGTATCCCAATCCGAGCATGCAAGTCATCGCGATAATCGCAAATCGCAATCGCACCAGGGTATTCCCAAAAAGCTTCAAGAGTTTGCCCGGTCCAAGACCCAGAAGCAAGCCAGCAAGAATCGCCGCTAGGAAGCAACCCGTTCCCGTAGCCGTGAGCCAATTGAAATCAAAACGCGCACCTTCGGGCGTTGCTTTCTGCACCACCGGCGCCGTTCGAAATACTCTGTTGTGCAATTGCGGCCAGTCCCATCCCGCCGGGCCGGGGCGAGGTTTGCCGTCGGCGAGCGTAACCTTGAAAGCGGGCGTCGTCGCTTTATTCATCGCCAGCTTTACGCTGGGCAATCCCCAGAGCAACACGAGGACGGAGAGCGTTGCAAACGGCAGCCAAGCCTTGGCCGTCTGCCCGGCGGTGTAGCGCTTGGCCACTTCGTGGCGCGCTACTTTCGCCGCATCTTCCTGGCGCTCACCTTCAAATCGCCAGATGCGCTTCGGCTGCCACACCCGGAGAAAGAGCATCGTCGCTATCAGCGAAACCACGCCGGCCGCGATGTCCACCAGGTTGCTGTCCATGTGATTGGCCCAGAACCATTGGGTGGCGGCGAAAGAGCCTCCCACCACCAGGATTGCCGGAAGGACCTCGAACGTTTCCGACCAGCTTACCATTGCCCGAACTAGCCAGAACGGAACGATGAGCGCGGTGATCGGAAGAATGCGGCCGATCATCGCGCTCAGATCGCTCTCCGGCAAACTAGTCACACTGGCCAGTGCATGTACGGGAGTGCCGATGGCGCCCCACGCGACAGGCGCGGTGTTGGCAATCAGGTTGAGCACAGCAGCTTGAAAAGGTTTGAAGCCAAGGCCGATCATGAACGCACCCGCGATCGCCACGGGCGCGCCGAATCCCGCGCAGCCTTCGATGAATGCGCCGAAGCAGAAAGCCACGAGCAAGAGCTGCAAGCGGCGATCCGGCGTAATCGCGGCAACAGACTGCTTCATGATTTCGAACTGGCCGGTCTCGACAGAAATGTCGTAGAGGAAAACGGCGGCGATCACAATCCACACGATTTTAAGGAGGCCAAACGCCGAGCCGTAAAAAAAACTACTGACCGCAAGGAGCGCAGGCATTTTGAAGACCAGGATGGCGACCATAACGGCGGTGGCCGCGCCCGCGACGGCGCAAAGATGCGCCTTCACTTTTAATCCCGCCAGGAGGCCCAGCAGTACGAGGATGGGCAGCGCCGCAACAAGCGTCGAAAGCCACCAGTGCCCCAAGGGATCATAATTTTGATTCCAAGTCACAGGAGAACCTCCAGCACATCCAATTCTTGCATGCCGGTCGCTGAGATACTTCCTTTACCGCGCTCTTGTCAAGGGATAACTATTTCTCCGCTCGGCTGCCTTGTTCGCGAGTACCGCCAGAGTTGCGCCGCGACTGCCAGCAGAGCGGGGAAGCACAACAGCACGTAGCGTGGCTCGCAGGTTTGCAATTGTGTGAGGAACACTGTGCGGATGAGGATGAATGCCACGATCAGCAAGACACCGGGATTCCTCCGGCAGGACCATGCGGCTGCAAGGAAAATTACCGCGTACAAGACGTTGAGCAACGCAAAGCCGAGGGTGACCCCGAAATCGGTGGGATTGCTACGGTAACTTTCGGCGGGCGGCCAGAGTCGGCCGGAGTAGGGCAGCAGAGTAGTTCGCGGAGTGAACCACATCGACGCGGCGCGCTCGATGGGGATCCAAACAAAAGTGCGAATCGGAGAACGCTTTGTGCGTTCGCGCGCCAACGCTGCGAATTCCAGATCGACTGAGCGAGTCATGCCGCGCGTGCGGTTGTAGGAGTCCAGCAGGGAAGCGACGCGTGAAAATTCTTCTGGAGAATCCACGGCGTACCAAGGAAGGTTTTTCGCGTCGATGGGCTGCGCGGGCAATTTCCAGGTGAAGAGATAGGCGTCGCGAAAACGAAACATCCAGGTCTTTGTCCAAGCGTAAAACCCGGTCGGCATGACATCGCCGTAGGTTTCTGCATAGCGCGGAGCGAGAAACTGCACGCGCCCAACACTGATGGAATTGCGGGCGGCCCAGGGTGCCAGCGGCAGCAACAAACCGGCGATCATCCACAGCGTTGCGAGGGTCAGTCTTTTCCAGTTCGCAGGGCGGCCATAGCGCAGCCAAAGCGCGATCAGCACTGCAACGAGAAGCAGCGGTGTTTCCGGCCGGACGAGCGTGCCGAGGCCAACCACAAGCCCGCCCGCAAACCAGATTTTTACCGCGTGCCACAAGTCTCGATTCGAGGAAATTTCATCGAGCTTCATTCCTACCGGCGCCAAAAAAATCAGCAGCGCGAGCGTAGTGAAAAAAGTTGCTAGCACCTCCGTGAGCGGAACGGCAGCGTAGTTCGCCGTGAATGGACAAAGAGCAGTGAGCCAGAGGGCTCCCGCCATGACACGGCTGCCCGCCGCGGGAGCGCCTGCGGCCAGGCGAGCGGCGATGCTCGCAGCCAGTACGCACGTGGCGAGGTCGACGATGGCTTCGGCGAGCATGACGGCCTGTCGGCCTGGGCCGGCCAGGAAGTAAATGGCAGCGAGGAATGCGGGATAGCCGGGGGCGCGCGCATCGGATGGAAGAAGCTGCCCGTGCGAAAAAAATCCGTAGACGCCGTGATAAAGCCAGTTGCGGGCGAGCTCTTCGTAATAGGCCGTATCGCCGGAATAGAAGGGGAAATGCAGCAGGAAGAAGAGCCGCAAAGCGAGTCCGGCGAGGAGCGCCGACAAGAGATGTTTGTAGAAAGCTTTGGGGAACATGGCTTGCGGCCGAAGACGAATCGGATGCACGGGCATTGTAGCAAGCGCGGGACGGGGAGCAAAAAAGCTCGCTGACAAGGGCTTGACACTCGGGGTAGAATTGCTCGAAATGGCGAACGCACCCGACGCTGTCAAAGCCCCAGGAATGGTGCCCGACGAGCAGAAATTTGAGCCGCGCTCGAAAGGTATCACCACCGCACGCAAGAAGAAGCCGAAAGAACTGGCGGTGATTACAGAGTGTTGCACCGGTTGCGCGGGGTCGCCGGCTTGCGTGGAGTACTGCCCGGTCGAAGACTGCATGTTCTGGGTGCCGGACGAGGACAATCCACCGTTCGGTCGCATCCAGATTGATCCCCTCCAGTGTATCGGGTGTAAGAAGTGCCTTAGCAAAGGTCCCGACGGCTGCTTCCTGGATGGCTGCCCATGGGATGCCATCGTCATGGTGGATACCGTCGAGGTCGAAAAGGAAGTTGGCCCGATGTCGTACTGATTCCATGTCTCCGAGTTCGGAAAACCTAGTTACAATAACTGTGTCCCCTCCCCCTGTTTTTCATAAGTGTCCTAATGGGCCTGCGGTCCGCGCGAAACCATGAAAATCGCGCGACGTCAGGCAAGTAAGGGTCATTGACGTTAACTCCTTTGATTTCAGCACGATCTTGTTTGCGATCACGGTTTTCGATCCTTGATTCTAAGTAGCCTAGAGATTTGAAGGCGCACAGCCTGAAGGCTGTGCCACTTGAGGAGAGGGGACGCAGTATGCTGCGCCCTATACGGAGAAGAGATTAGGGGCGGTGAGGAATACACCGCCCGGAGTGTTACCGGGCACCGCCGCCGAAAAGATGGAGGACGACTCCGGCGGTAACCCAATAGTTGTTTTGGTGAAGACCGGTGCCGAAGGCGGTCCGATAATAATCGACATCGATGACGCGGATTTCCCAGTGAC
>Ga0210399_10000263_pt1 | contig 42732 bp, 37 predicted proteins | sample IncBWC14MmetaG_FD_150865 | JGI IMG/M metagenome (GOLD analysis project Ga0210399, IMG submission 150865) | Forest soil microbial communities from Barre Woods Harvard Forest LTER site, Petersham, Massachusetts, United States - Inc-BW-C-14-M | ecosystem: Environmental > Terrestrial > Soil >... | reverse complement strand
GGAGGCCGTGGTTCCTGCCGCTTGCGGGGGCTTGGTATAAGTTTCTGGATTGGGTGAGCTAGATGGACGATGAAGTGCAAAAGGAAAAAGAGAAAACCTTCCTTGCTCTCGCGGAACGCTTTCGAGCAGCCGCCGATCCTGACGAGGTAAAGCGGTTGGGCGATCAGATGGGCCGGTTCGTATTCGGCGAATGAATTCAAGAAACGGCGATCCTGCAATGGCGAAATCTGGGACCAAATCGCGCGTCATGTACATCGAGTGCAAGGCCGAGAGCCTGAACGGGCCCGCTCGGATCGGCCGTGTAACATTCTCGAAAACAGGGAAGAGCATCTACTACAAGGGCCATTTATTTCATAGCCTCAAGGGTTCTGGTTTCAAGACGAATTACCGCAACGCGCAGACGGGAGAGGAATATTGGATCTCCGGCCCACGCGGCGACGGCCAGGATCGTCTGTACGTCAGCAACATTCCAGTTGAGATCGATGAGGATGTGCGAGAAGAGTATTGGGCCAAGATTCGCAAGAAGCCTCAGCTGAAGAGTCAGTCGCGAACGTAACTTCACCATGCCCTTTCACCTGAGGGAGGCCAGGAATCGATCTAATCCAGCGGATTGCATAGGTCCTTCGGCCCGCAAAGAACGCGGTCCTCAGGATGACAAATCCCGTGACAACGAGGGAGTCACCGGAACGGATTCAGAACTGTCAACTTGCCGTTGATCACCTGCCCGTCCTGCATATCTTCCGAATAAAGGATCGCGCATCTCGCTTCTAAGGCAGAGGCGACGATGAGAGCATCGTAAATCCTATAACCATATTTTTCTGCGATTGCTAACGCCTGTTTGTGAGTATCAATCGTGATGGGGAGCGGATTGGGGCAGAGGACCTTGACGCTTTCTAAAGCGAGATGAACCTCGCGCCAGGGCATCTTAGTCTTTTTCCTTACCACTGCTGCAAACTCGTTCAGGATCTGCACGCTGACCGTTCCGCCTGCGGAAATCAATTCCTCCGCGCTCTGGGAGCGCGGATCATCCTGCGCGACTGCATACACAAAAACGTTCGTATCGAGAAACACTCTAGCGCTCATTCGCTTCCTCACGGTCAAAAACGAATCCGGGAGGAAAAGGACGCCGCAGCTTACGCAGGCGAGCTAGCGCGCGCTGCCGGCTTCGGTCGCGGCCCACTGCAAACGTTCGTGCATCGGCGATCTGAACCTCGATATCGTCGCCTTCTTTCAGTTCAAGCGCCTCAACCACCGCGGCGGGCAAGCGAATAGCCAGGCTGTTGCCCCACTTCGACACCTGCATGGAATATCCCTCCGATGATCTACATTATAATTGTATATCTATACACTTGCGCCAGCAAGCTCGGCGAGGCGGCCTCCGTGGCGGAGAGGGGGCTGCACCAAGATTGGTTCGGGTTGCCGCAAGAGCTTACACAACAACAGCTTACAAAGTAGGAAGGCTGTAGATAACGAGGCCCGTAACGCCAGCAAAACAAGCCACTTAATCCCGCAAGTTAAAGCGGTTTAACTTCCCGTCACAGGGCAGCGAAATCGGGCAGGGGAGAAGGGTGACGTCTGCTACTGTGCGCCCAAGAGCCAGCCCTAGAATCTCCGCACGAGGCGATTCCCAGGGCGGCTAGTTGACCGCCGTGCGGCTCGGACCAACATCGGCCGATTTTCTCCGCCGGACGATTCCATAGACCACGGGCCCCACCAGGATCGCGACGGCACCGCCGATGGTTGCGAACTTGTCGCCGCCGACCAGCGCTACGATCGCCATCACCACGGGCGCGGCCACGACGTAGAGCAATCCCATGCGCCCGCCGGGAACAGTGAATGAACGTTTTAGTTCGGGGTGCGTGCGGCGCAGTTTCGACGCCGAGAGCACCGTCAACACCGTCGTCGCCGAGCGCAGCCAGATGTAGACCGAGATCAGTTCGGCCAGACTTTGCCAGGCCAGCAGTGCGTAAATGGCCGCTGACACGACGATCGCCAGCCAGGGTGTGCCGTAGTGCGAGTGTTTGCGCGTCAGTGCTTGCGGGAGATATCCATCTTCCGCCATGGCGAATGGCATGCGGGTGGTGGTGAGCACGGTGCTGTTCAGCAGCGCGACGTTGGCTACCATTGCGGCCAGTGTCATCCATGTGCCTAGCCAGGCTTTTCCTCGGAATGTCCCCCCGATGATTCCGGCCGCGTCGGAAAAGAATCCGGTATGCCAGTGTTCCCAGTGGCCCGCGGACGCGAGTCCGGCCAACGTCGGCAGAAAATACGCCGCAATCGACAACGGCACCACCAGCGCCAAGGCCCGCGGATAGGCCCGTTGGGGGTTCTCGACTTCTTCCGCCACGGTGGAGAGTTGTTCGTATCCTGAGTACAGCCATAGACCCAGCGCCAGGCCCACTCCAAATACTTTGAAGGTCGCCTGATGCGGTGGCACCAACGGCGAGAACGGATTATGGTGCCAGCGGAGCAGCCCGATGACGACCATTGTGATCACGGGTATGAAGATGAAAATCTCCAGCGCGGTCGCGACCTGCCCCACCATTTCGATGCCGCGGACGTTGATCCAGGTCAAAACCGCGATCAGCGCCGCCGAGACGAGGTAGTGCTGCCACCATGTCATGTTCGGGAAGGGATATTTCAGATAATCGCTGAACAGCACGGCATAGGCGCCGCCCAGCAGAAATGACGCCGTCCAGTTCCACCAGCCGGCAAGGAATCCCCAGAAGTCGCCAAAGGCGGCGCGCGTCCAGCGATAGAAGCCGCCTTCAACGGGCATGGCGGTGGTCAGTTCCGCCGATACCAGCGACACCGGGATGCACCAGAAAAGCGGCAGGATCAGCAGATAAATCAGCGTCATCCCCGGACCCGAGGTGGTGACCATGTCCTCGAGCCCGAAGGGCCCGCCCGTCGTGTAGGAAAACATGACGAAGACGAGGTAGAAGAGGCCAGCCTTGCGCAGAGTGGATTTGCCGTTGGTGGTCAATGGAGAATTATGGAGAATTGATGATTGTTGATTCATGATTGAAACCCGCCGGGGGCCCCATTTCTTGCGTTCTTTGCGAGAAGTGAGGAATTCTACGCTGCCAGAATCCCCGTCAGCGCGCCTTCCAGTTCCAGCAGCTTGCGCTTCACCTCGAGACCGCCACCGTAGCCGCAGAGCGTGCCGTCCGACGCGATCACGCGATGGCAGGGGACGACGATCGCCACCGGGTTCCGGTTGTTGGCCATGCCAACGGCGCGAAAGCCCTGAGGCCTGCCGACGGCGCGCGCGATGTCGCCGTAGGAGCGCGTCTCGCCATAGGGAATGGCCAGCAGGGCACGCCAGCACGCCAGCTGAAAATCGGTACCGCGCAGATCGAGCGCGAAGGTGAACTCGCGCCTCTTGCCCGCGAAGTATTCTTCGAGTTCGCGAACATAAGGACGCATCGCCGGCGCAGATTCCTCGAAGCGGACGCCCTTGGTCTCGGCCCGCAGATCTCGCGGGTTCGGGCGAATCGTCTGCTGCCCTGGCAGGCGCGCCTCGAACTCCAACGCGACCAGGCCCCGGCCGGAAGCAGCCAGAAAGAGCGGCCCGACAGGGGACGTAAACATCGTGGAATGAAGCATTTCCATAAGAGAGCGCCTTCGAACCCAGTCAGTGGCGCCAATAACCATAACACGGCGTAATCCAACCGGGCCGCCCAAAGGATAAACGACCGGTTGACAGAATCGCCTTTTTCGAGGAAAGTTGCACGTGCAATTCGTGTTTGGGGAAAGCTGAGCGTTGAAAAAAGCCCTTATCGTTCTCGCAGCGATTGTGCTCGCGCCGGTACTGGTGGTCAGCCTGGTGGTTCTGGCCGCCGGAGACTGGCGCACGATCGGCCAGACTGAGGCCGGGGATAAAGTGTCCGTCAGTTCCGTCCGCGTGCTCAGGAACAATCAGCGGGTCGCGCTGGTCCGCGTCGAATATAAAGATCCGGCAGAGCTTCCGCAGGGCGGGCCATTCGTGGAGATGCGCGCGCGGGTGCGCTTCAATTGCTCCAGCGGCTCAGCCGCCCCCACCACAGAATGGTTCTACTCCCGCGACCATAGCGGACGTTGTGTCGTCAGCAAGAAGGCGACGCACGACGAACAGTTCGGCAAGAATCCGGAAGGCGGGTTTGTCGACCTGGTGAGCAAGAGCGTTTGCGGCCAAACCAAGTAGCCGCTGTCAGCCATAGTCAACAGGCGAACCTTCGACCGCCGTCCTCCAAGTCAACGAGCGTAATGGCGATTTTTCAACAGCCATCCGGTGGCGCTTTGCCTGAGCCTCCTCTCGAATACAATGCTCTGCGCGAGGCCAAATGAGACTTGAGAATTTTGAAATCCATTCTTCAATCGAACTGCAAACCGGAAACTTATTCTGGGACTTGCACAACTTCGCGGACTTCGTCGGATTGGAACTGATTCCCGCTGAAAACATGGCGGTCATGAGATGGAGCGTTCCCCCGGAATCGAATCCTTGGGGCTGCTATGAAAACAAGTTCTCTGGGATGGCGTTGCGCTTCAAAAACCTGCAACTCTTGCATCTTGGAGCCCGTGACAAAGGCCTGCCTCTCACGGAAGATGCATGCGTTTCGGACGTTTTGAAGGTGGACCCTACGGTTGAGGGCGTTGATCCGTACATGCGAGCGTGCCGCGAACCAACCGATTCCTTTCGCTTGGTCTTTCAATTCCAAAGTGGGCGTGTGATTGAGATTGAATCAGAGGCCGTCGAACTTGTTCCGGTGACGTAAAGGCCGAGAGGCGCGACCGGCATAGTTGTTGGTTTATTACAGCTTCCCACGATGGTTAACTGACGTCACCAGGCTTTAGCACCCATTCACTCGGTGGCCGCCCGGACCGTGATTTCCAAGACGACTTCCGAGCGGGCCATTATTTCTTCAGGGCGAACGCCACATACACCCCGCCTGATTTTGACTTCGGATCTTTCCCGCCGCCGGCGCCGATCACCACGAACTGCCGCCCGTCGACTTCATACGTGGCCGGAGTCGCGTTCCCGGAAAACGGCAACGTACTCTCCCAGAGCAGCGCTCCAGTTGCCTTGTCGAAGGCGCGGAATTTCTTGTCGAAATTCGTTGCGCCGATGAACACCAGCCCCCCGGCGGTTACTACCGGCCCGCCGTAGTTCTCTGTGCCCGTGGTTTTCTGGCCCTTCGCCGCCAATTCCGGATACTCGCCCAACGGAATCTTCCACACATACTCCCCGGTGTTGAGATTGATGGCGTTCAGCGTTCCCCAAGGCGGCGCAACGGCTGGATATGACTCGGGATCGAGAAACTTGTGGTATCCGGTGAAGTGATATTTCATGGCGGGCGGCGCTGGTTCGGAAGTCGCCATTTCTTTCTCTGGCTTCTCTGACTTGGCGTCTGACTTGCCCCCGCTCATCACATACGAGAGCAACCCGTACCACTGATCGCTGTCGTTCTCCAGGTTGGCAAAACCGGGCATTCGGCCTTTGCCGTTCTTGATCGTTGCCGCGACGTCCGCCGCGGGCATGCGGCTGGCCACGCCCACCAGCGATGGAATCGCCGGCGGCGATCCCGCCATCTTCTCGCCGTGGCAAACCGCACACTGATTCAGGTACAGCGCCTTGGGAGTGTTCTCTGAGGTATTCTCGGCCAGCGCTCCGGTCCAGGCCACGTCGTTGGCGTTGACGTAGAGAATTCCGGTTTCCGGATCCGCTGCCGCGCCGCCCCACTCGGCCCCTCCGTCGAATCCTGGGAAGATCACCGTATCTTTATTTCCTCCCACGCTGAATGGAACAAACTGTCCTTCACTGCGAAAGCTGCGGAACTTTTCCAGCGCCCACTGATGCACCTCGGGCGTGCGGTCGCTTAGAAGATTTTCCGTCAGCAGTTGACGAGCAAACGGCGCGGGCTTCGCCGGCAGGCATTGTTGTTGAGCCGCTACTTCTCCCGGCACATTGCTGGGCGGATAGTTGCGGCACTCGATGGGAAACAGCGGCTTCCCGTTTGTCCGGTCAAACAAAAAAACGAAGCCCTGCTTGGTGGTCTGCGCGACCGCGTCGATCTTCTTGCCGTCGCGTTCGACGGTCAACAGTACGGGTGGCGCGGGAAAATCGCGGTCCCACAGATCGTGCTTCACGCCCTGAAAATGCCAAATGCGTTCACCAGTCTGGGCGTTCAACGCGATCAGGGAGTTCGCGAACAGATCGTCGCCAACGCGGTCAGCCCCGTAGAAATCGAATGCCGCCGAACCAGTAGGGACGAACACAATCCCGCGCGCGATGTCCACCGTCATCCCCGCCCAGTTGTTGGCGGCTCCGCTCGTCTTCCACGCCTCCTTCGGCCACGTGTCGTAGCCAAATTCGCCGGGATGCGGAATGGTATGAAACGACCACCGCAGTTTCCCGCTGCGCACGTCATACGCCCGCACATCGCCGGGAGATGCGGGCAGCGTCTCGGCCTCGCGTCCGCCCACGATCATGAGGTCTTTGTAGATCACGGCGGGGCTGGTCATGTAGATCGACTGCGCCGCCGGATCGCGTCCTAAATCCTCGCGCAGGTCGATGCGCCCTTCTTTCCCGAAACTCGGAATTGGCTTGCCGGTCGCGGCATCGAGGGCATAGACGAAGTTCATCACACCGGCCAGAATTTGTTTTTCTTTTCCATCGGACCAGTAAGCCAGCCCGCGATCGGGTTGCGTTCCCTTGAGCCCGGAGTCGAACTTCCACAACAATTGTCCAGTCGCGGCATTCAGGGCAAACACTTCCTGCGACGGCGTGAGCCCGTATAGAACTCCATCTACTACGACCGGGCTGGTTTGCAGCCCGCCGGACTCCCCGGTGTCGAATGTCCACGCGACCGCTAGTTGCCGCACGTTGCTGCGATTGATCTGTTGCAGAGGGGAGAAGTGATTGTTCTCGGCCGTGCCGCCGTATATGGGCCAGTCCGCCGTATTCTTTTTCGCGGGTTCGCTGGCTGCGTGGGAGTGCTTCCCGTCCATCGGTCCTGCAATCGCGCCCACACCGGCCGCAAAGATGAGTGCCGCAGAAATTGCCGCGAATCGCATATGCCTCCCGAAGGCTTCGGTGCCTCCCTGATTGCTGCCGAGCTGACTGTTCTCGAAGACTCAGCCCGCTGATTCTAGAACAAGACCACGGCGTTCCGCCGCGAGGAGTCTTTGGTAGTGGCTCAATTTGAATTTCTCCACGACCTCCGCGGGGGTTCGCTGCGCGCTTTGCGGTTAGAGTCTGTTTTCGTCCCTGCGTACGTCAAAAGACTTGAACCGCGAAGTACGCGAAGAAGAGCCGCAGAGATCGCAGAGAAAACCAAATTGGAGCTACTGCCCAAGTTTTTTCACGCTCGTGGCACCTCCGTAACCTTCCGACTACTTCCACGCCTCTGGCTTTCCGCTTATGCTGATATAGAGAAGTCGGCGGACGGCGCGACCGATTTCAACCTACCTGCGTATGGATTCACTTCGACTGTATGGGCTGGTTGCGGGGGGCGGCGCGGCATTGCTCGGCGCATATGCCTTTCTGCGGCGCAAGCCCAAGACGCCCGACCAACTCGAGCGCGAGCGACGGGCATGGCTGGAAGTCACTGGCCGCATCACCGACGGCACCGTGATCGATGTGCAGGAACTGGCAGTCACGAACAACCACCACGCCGCCATCATGCTGATCTACAAATACGACGTGGCCGGCGTTTCCTACGAATGTTCGCAGGACGTCACCTACCTGCGGCACTGGATCAACTTGCATTCCTGCCGGCTGGGACTGCACACTTCGGTGAAGTACGATCCGCAGAATCCCGGAAATTCCCTGGTGGTCTCGGAAAACTGGATGGGCTTGCGCCAGTAAGCATCGCGGGAGGATCATATCCGCGAGGCCAACATGGGCAGCTTTTGGCAGGACCTTCGCTACGCGGCGCGACAGCTCGGCAAAAATCCCGGCGTCACGGTCATCATGGTGTTCACGCTCGCGCTGGGGATCGGCGCGACCACGGCGATCTTCAGCGTTGTTTATGGAGTTCTGCTGCGTCCGCTGCCGTACTCCAGCGCGGATCGCATCATGGCGATCTCCGAGGTGAACTCCGACGGCAGGCCTTCGCGCCTCGCCGATCCGAATTTTGACGACTTCCGCGAGCAGAGCCACAGCTTTCAATCGATCGCGAAATACTCGGCCTACCCGGTTTCCATCTCCGGAAGCTCGCAGCCGACGCGCACGACCGTAGCCGCGGTGACCCCGGAGTTTCTCACGGTATTCCGTGTGGAGCCGATCATGGGCCGCGATTTTACGGCGGGGGATAACCAGAAGGGAGCGGCGCCGGTCGCGCTCGTGAGCTATGGCTACTGGAGGCAGAATCTCGGATCGGCGCAGGATCTTTCTCAAGCGCATCTGAAAATTAACAACGCGGTCTACTCGGTGATTGGCGTGCTGCCTCCGGGATTCCGATTTCCGGATGACGTGGACGTGTGGTGCGCCGCCGATATCGAGGGCGAGAATCCCAGCCGCACTTCGCACAATTATTCCGGCGTGGGCCGGTTGAAAGATGGCGTCAGCGTCGAGCAGGCGCGCGGAGATATCAGCGCCATTGCGCGCAGGATCTACCAGACGAATGAAAAGTCCGATTACCTGCTCCGCGATGGAACCGTGGTCCCGCTGCAGGATTCAATTACAAGCACGGTGCGGTCGCCGCTGCTCATTCTTCTTAGCGCGGTGGGATTCTTATTGCTCGTGGCTTGTGCCAACGTGGCAAACCTGCTGCTGGCTCAAGCGTCGGTGCGGGAGCGCGAGCTTGCGATTCGCGGTGCGCTCGGTGCCGCGCGCGGCCGCCTGGTGCGCCAATTCTTGACCGAGGCGTTTTTGCTGTCGTTGATCGGTGGGGCGGTGGGAGTGCTCGCCGCGCTTTGGGGCGTCGCCGCATTGGTGGCACTGGCTCCGGAACAATTACCGCGGCTGGACAGCGTTTCCGTAAGCGTCCCGGTACTGCTGTTTGCGTTTTTGCTGTGCACTGGGGTGGCAGCCGGGCTTGGCGCGTTCACCGCGGCGCGGGCCACGCGAGTCGACTTAAGGAAGGGACTGGTCGAGGGCGGGCGCGGGCAGGCCGGATCGCAAGGGAGCCAGCGCGTGGGGCGGGCGATTGTGGCGGCGCAGATCGCCATCACGCTGGTGCTGGTGATCGGCGCGGGTTTGCTGGGACGCAGCTTGATGAAAGTGCTGGAGGTGAATCCGGGATTCCGCGTAGAGGAAATCGTGGCGATGGACGTCTCACTGCCGTGGGTGCAGGATCCCAAAGCGAAGGCGGCCCAGGGAATTTTCTTTTCGAACTTGCTGGACCGGCTCAAGAAAATTCCCGGCGTGCGAGGCGCGGGAGCGGCGAGCGCACTGCCACTGACCGGCGGACTGCCCGACGGAATGTTTTTGCTGATGACGCAGAATGAAGTTCCTAAATCGATGGACGGCTTCGAGGCATTGTTCCAACAAAAGGAACGGCTCGGTACCGCGGATTTTTGTACGGCCACCGACGGATATTTCCGGGTGCTGGGTATTCCGCTGATCCGCGGACGGATGTTCGACGAGCGCGACGGTGCAACCGCGCCGCACGTGGCCGTGATCAGCGAATCGCTGGCGCACGATCGCTGGCGGCATCAAGACCCGATCGGACACACCATTGAATTTGGAAATATGGACGGCGACCAGCGCCTGCTGACGATTGTCGGAATTGTCGGCGACACGCACGAATACGGTCTCGACGAGCCAGCGCGGCCGACGGTCTATGTAAATCTGTTTCAGCGGCCACGGGCGGAGATGACGGTCACCATGCTGAGCGACGCGGACACGCGCCTGGTCAGTTCGGCCGCGCGCGGAATTTTGCGGGAGCTCAATCCGGAGGTTCCAGCGAAGTTCCAGACGTTTCAGCAAGTCTATTCCGCGTCGCTGGGCTCGCGAAAATTCAACGTAATCCTGATCGGATTCTTCGGAATCACGGCGCTGCTGCTGGCGGCTGCCGGAGTGTTTGGCGTGATGGCGTATTCGGTGAGCCGGCGCACGCGCGAATTCGGATTGCGCGTCGCGCTAGGCGCCACTTCGGGTGACGTGCTGCGGATGGTTCTAGGACAGGGGATGCGCACTATCCTGATCGGTATAGCGTTTGGAATCGTGGGATCGTTTGCGCTGACGCGGGCGGTGTCGTCGCTGTTGTTCGGAGTGACGGCAACCGATCCGGTCACATTCGCGGGAGTGACGCTTTCTCTGATCGCAGTGGCGTTGCTGGCCTGTTACATTCCGGCAAGGCGCGCCATAAAGGTGGATCCTATGGTGGCGTTGCGGGACGAGTAGCGATCCTTCTTGAGCCGCTGCACTACTGCCAGGTGAGCCGCATGGCGGTGTTGTGCTTATCGATGATGACCTGCAGAGATTTGTCGCCGCCGCCCACAAAGTCGGTAGAGACGGTCCGGGAAAGATCGATCGTCTGGTCGACCGATAGCGCTCGGACGCGCAGCACATGTTTTCCCGCCGGAATTTTCAGGGTCTCTGACTCCGCGCCGTGTAATCCGTTGAACACGACCAGGCGCTTCTGTGCTGCCCCGTGCAGAGGCCGCGTCAACGTCAGCTTGTCATCGACCCAAACGAAAAGAGTGGCATCTTTGAATTGATGCTGGACGGCGAGATTGAGAGTGGAAGTCGGCACCACGATTTGCTTTGCGCTGCGCGAGGCCGGAGCGCGGGATTTGCGCGACCTGACGCTGGCAGAGGCGGGCGCCGCCGGAGCCACCCGCGTACTGACGCCTTGGCTGGACACATCCTGTGCCGGATTCTGCGGGATACCGCCGGAACTCGGGAATCCGGGACCGCTGGGAGCGGCGTCCGCCACATTCGCCACGGCTCTGGGAGAAGTGACGAACAGCTTCGACTCAACTCCAGCGATGACCAGCATGATCACCGTCGCCACGCCCAGGATCAGATCGCGGAGCGGCGTCTTTCGAAATGCGTTGCCCAACACCCTGCTTAGCCCGATCTGCGTTAGCGCCGTCCCAGCCACTGAACGCGCCCCAGAGGGCTGCGTAGCTCTGCCGGTGCGCGTGCCCGTTCCGGTTCCCGTCAGCGCCGCCAATCGCAGCGAGGTCGTGGTCGAGCCCGACTTGAAGAACTGCTGCAGTTGGCGCACGTCCTCGGCGAACTCCGCGCCCCGCTGATAGCGTTGCTCGCGATCCTTCGCCATGGCGCGCGCGATTACGTCGTCCAGTTCGCGGGGCAAGCTTAGGTCCAAGGCGCTGGCTGCGACGGGCTCCCGATTGGCGACCTTGAACGACACCGTGGTGGCGCTGTCCCCCTGAAACGGAGAATGCCCTGTGACCATGGCGTAGAGAATTACGCCCAGCGAGAACAAGTCCGAGCGGCCGTCCACGCCTTCGCCGTTCAGTTGCTCGGGCGCCATATAGGCCGGAGTTCCCAGCACTCGTCCCGGCACGGTGAAGTGGGCGAGATTCAGCTTAGCGATTCCAAAATCGGAAATCTTGGCGTGGCCGTCCTGCGTGACCAGAATGTTTCCGGGCTTGATGTCGCGATGAGTCACGCCCTGGCCGTGGGCGTAGTCCAGCGCCTCGGCGATCTCTTCGGTCAGTTGCAGGGCTTTGGCCGGGGAGAGCTTCTTTTCGCGCGCCAGGATCCGGTTCAACGGCTCCCCGTCGACATATTCCAGAACGATGTAGGGGTCGTGGTTCTCGGGATTTTCTCCCACGTCGAAAATCGCGACAATTCCGGGGTGGTGCAGACGTCCCGCTGCCTGCGCCTCATGCATGAACCGCAAGCGAAACTCTTTTTCCTCGTCCGGTTGCTGACCCCACAGTGAGACGGTCTTTACCGCGACCATCCGGTCGATCTGCGGGTCCCGGGCCTTGTAGACCACGCCCATGGCGCCGCGGCCGAGCTCAGCCACGACCTCGTACCGGCCGAACCGCTTGACCTCGGGATTCTCCATGGGATGGTCCTTGAACGCAGCGTCAGAGATCTGCCAACAACAGCCAGGAGGGGAGTCTTACTATGTTATCGCCGCGCGAGCCATGATCCAGCACAGTGTTTGGATCGGCTCATTACCTCGGTAATGCCGGTGTAGGCAGCGTTCTTGGGATGCAAAACTGCTGGATTGGAGGGCTGGTTGCTGTGAGTATCAGGTGCTTAGGTGATCGCCGAGAGCTAAGTGCAGAGGTTCTAGCTTCCTGCCGCGAAGCCGCCGCTGTGCGCGACCGTGATGCGGAGGTACTTGTAGGGATTTACTGGAGTATCGTTGATGCGGACTTCATAGTGAAGATGGGGCCCTGTCGATCGCCCGCTCTCTCCAACAAAACCAATGACGTCGCCGCGATGCACTGCCTGGCCAGCCGTGACAGCATAACCGGAAAGGTGCCCGTAGCGGGTGCTGATGCCGTTGCCGTGACTGATCATGATCGCCTTGCCGTAGCCGCCCAGCAGATCGCTGAAAGTCACCACTCCGTCCGCCGGAGCGATAATCGGAGAACCAAAGCTGCTGCCAATATCCACGCCACTGTGGAACGCGCCTTCCCCGTTGAAGGGATCGATGCGCTCACCAAAGCTGCCCGTCACCTGGCCTTCAACAGGCCATAGGTTGGGAGCGGAGTTGGCCTTGAACCAGTCGGCGGTGGTGGCATTGCGGGTCAGACCCATGGTGAGGCCGACCATGGTCGCTCCGGTCAGGGCCGAAGTGCGCAGGGCGTGCAACTGGTCGAGCGAAGAACTCACATCCGCGTCGTGAATCTGCTCGGCGGTCGCGGTCACCATCGTGGGCTGCGCCTTCAACCCGTAGAGGGCCGAAACTTCCCCGGCGATCGAACCCAGCGAAGCCACCTGCACGTCGCGTTCTTTCGCCACCTGTTCCAGGCGCGAATAATTGTCTTTGAGTTGATCTTTTTCCGTCCGCAGCTCGTTGTAGCGGGAAACCTTCAGGAGCATGCGGGTATAGGAACTGGCAATGCCGGTCAGGCTGAGGAATCCGATGGCGGCGCCCACTACGAACACGTAGAGGTAATGCACGGGGATGGAAATCTTGCGCAGCTGGCCGTCATCCCCGCGGGCCACAAAAAGGATGTAAAAGCGTTTCTGCAAATCGCTCCTCGACTAACCACCAGTTTTGAAGCATCAGGTCCGGAACTCCAGGCCAAGTTTCTTCAGTTGCTGAAACGCCTGTTCGGACTACCTGACTTTTCGGGCTACGCTCCCATCTTGGGAATGGAAACTATCTCGCGCCCTACACCTAACCAGAACTGCGACCAGAGCCTGAAATCAGTGCTGGTCTGCAATCACAACTGCTTGCAGAACTTAGCTCGGCCAAAGGTATTGTGAATGACTGGTTAACGGTAACAAACCGGGTTCCCCCTGTCAACGACGCGATAGGACATTTTGGGGTTACTTAAGACGGGGTAACTTGGGGCACCCAGGGACGGGTTACCGCTGGTTTTTGGCTCATAAAACTGATTTCGCGCGTCCCTATATATTGGTATCGTCGTGCCGCTTCCCGAAAAAGCGCTGATTGCCCAGATTCGCCGCATGGCGAGGACTGGCAAACAAAGGCAGGCGGACAGAAGTGTCCGCCCGACACGAAATGCCATCCTTACGGGGATAGGAGACGACTGCGCCGTGCTGCGCTTGCTGCCGGGACACGAATCCCGAGGTCTCGAAGTTTTGGTCACGACCGACTTTACGCTGGAAGGCATCCACTTCCGGCGCGACTGGCACCCGCCGGAGTCGGTCGGGCACCGCTGCCTGGCTCGCGGGCTGAGTGACATTGCGGCCATGGGAGGAGAGCCGGTGGCGGCCTTCTTATCGATCGCCTTGCCCCGGGACTTGCCGCAAGCCTGGGTGGGACGCTTCGTCCGCAGCCTGATTAGTCTGGGGGAAAGATTCGGCGTCACGCTCGCCGGAGGCGACACGGCGGAGTCCCCTAACGGAATCCTCGCCGACATCATCGTGATCGGGACCGCTCCCAAAGGGAAGTCTGTGCTGCGCTCCGGAGCGAAGCCCGGCGAGCGTATCTTCGTCAGTGGAGAGCTCGGTGGATCGGCCGCAGCCGTTCTACAAATGAGGGCCAAGCCTAAGAAGAAACTGAATCCGCGGGACTATCCTCGCCACTTCTATCCTGAACCCCGAGTCGAACTTGGACGCATTCTCCGTGAGAAGGGCCTGACCAGCGCCATGATCGACACCAGCGACGGTCTGTCCACCGACCTGGCGCATCTGTGCGAAGAGAGCGGCGTGGGGGCCGAACTGGAATCGGCACTCATACCCCGCGCGAGCGTCGGCAAGCCCGCCCGCGAGGTGGATCTCGACCTCGCTCTGCATGGTGGCGAGGACTACGAACTGCTGTTCACGGCTCGACCCGGCAAGCGCGTTCCCAAACAAATTGCCGGAGTCGCGCTGACCCACATCGGGGTGATCACGCGGCCGCAAATCATTCTCCTGCGCAATCTCAAAGGGGTCGCCTACCAGCTTGAGCCGCGGGGCTGGGAGCACTTTCGCCAGTAATCAGCTTGTCATCCCGAAGGCCCGCGTTTTGTGCGGGGCGAAGAGCCTGCCCTGAGCGACGTCGAAGGGATCTGTGCACGTTTTAAGCAGCAGCATCGTACCGGCAAAGTGCACAGATCCTTCGCTTTGCTCAGGATGACAACGCGGTGGTGCGAATGCCTGCCCTCGGCAAAATCCTGCCGAGCCGTTACCTCCGTCACTACTCTGTCTCTACCCACCTCCACAAAAGCGGACTAGAGTAGGAACATGTCGTCCAGTAAATTGCTTCTCCTCCCAGCTCTCGCTTTCTGGTTAACGGTGGCCGCTGTAGCTCAGAAAAAAGAGCCGCCTCCGCCGCCGGCGCACGCGACACATCCGTCGCCCGCAGTCACCGATGAACTCATTCACAAGCAGTTTGGCGACAATTGTGCGCTGCTGCCCGGACCGCCGCAGTTTGTCGCGGACATGGATGACGACGGCATCGATGACCTGGTGGTCGCGGCCAAATGCAAGAACCCGATGGCCGACAAGGATGAGTACAGCTTCGTCGTCGCCGACCCCTACAACAGCTTCCTCGGCTATACCGACGTGAAAGTCACTTCCACGTTCGCCTCCGACGAGCCCGATCGCCGCGGCCTGTGCCTGCTGATCATCCACGGCGCCGACAAAGACTCCTGGCGCGCCGAAAAACCGAAAGCCAAATTCCTGCTCATCAATCTGCCTTTCAAGACTCTGACCGTAAAACGCCTTGCCTTTAAAAAGAAAACCATTCTCGGAATTTACATGGAGGAAAAAGGCGAGGGCGAAAACACTTCTTCTGTCGTGTACTGGGACGGCAAGAAATACCGGTACCAGTTGCTGGGATCAACGCTGGAGTAAGGCAACTCCCATTGATGATTGAATTGCTGATTGTTGATTGAAAACCCGGCGTGCAATCGGCAATTTCCCAAGTCCGCTCTTACTTCTCTCCGTCGCGCGAGTAGGGAAACTCGCTCGTCCCGACCTGACTCACGTGGGCTTCGCTGAACGCACAAACTCGATCGAGCGCAGCCTGCAGCTCGGTCGTGTGGCGCTCGACATCCTCGTCGGTCGCATCTTCGGGAACCGGAATCAGTTTGCCGAAGCGCACCAGCACCCGCGAGAAGGGCATGGGAATCATCATGCGGTCCCAGGAATTGAGCACCCAGGCTCGATCGACGGCCGCGTGGAACATGGTCAAGGGCACACCCGAGGATCGCGCCAGCGCCACCGGTCCGGGCTTTACTTTGTGCCGCGGGCCGCGGGGGCCGTCGAGGGTGAACGCCACCGTCCAGCCGTCTTGCAGCGCGCGGCGCAGGCCGAGCAAGGCTCGCACGGCGTTGCGGCTGCTCGATCCCTTCACGGCGACGAAGCCGAACTTGTGGATGATCCGGCCCATGTACTCGCCGTCGTAACTGTTGCTACTCATCACCCGCACACCCAGGTTGCGGCAGATGTAGGTCGCCGGAATCATGCAGGAATGCCAGAACGAAGCAATCAGCGGACGCTGCTCCAGCGTTGCTTGCGCGCCTTCTTCGAAGGAAATACTGACGCGCAGAGTAGGGCCGATCAGGCGGATGACCCAGTATCCCAGCCAAATGATGATGCGCAGCACGACGCGCTGGCGGAGGGTGAAGCGACGGGGACCTGTGGCCGGTGGCGCTGGCTCGGTCGTGTCGCGAGTGCTGACTTCAGGCACGGGGATATTGTAACGGCAGGCGTCACGTCGGGCGATTCAGCGCCGAGGCATCGCTTACATCTGCAACGACCCAGTGATGACGGTGGTGGCGTCGGTCTCGATGACCATGAGTTCTTGGCCTCCGTTCACGACCAGCAGATGCGCGTTCATGGCGGGCCGCCCCGTCGGCGTGATAACCGCGCTGCCCGTGCAGTTCGAGTTGATCTGATAGGTTCCGGTGAGCGCGACCCCGGACGCGATCGACCCATCCTGGCTGATGCTGGCGGTGCCGGTGAGTTTGCCCGCTCCGTTCAGCACCAGTTGACCCACGTATGCGGCCTGACCGCTCCCTACGACGGTCCCGGTCGCTTCGAAGGCATAGGTGTGCTTCACTCCCAGGTCCGTGCAGGTAGCAGTTCCCTGCGCGACCGCGATGCTCGATTGGGTGAAGTTGTTGTCGGTTTGAATGAGGAATGCACCCTGATTGGCGTTATCGAGGACGAACTTGTCATGCTCGGTGGTGCGGTCCGAGTTGGTGAAGGTGACGCTGCCGGTGCAGTTAGCCGCCACCGTATACTTCCCCGTGAAGGTCAAGGTCACGATCATGCCATTGATGCTTTTCGTGGACGATCCAGCGATGTTTCCTTTTCCGTCGGCCGTGATCTGGCGGACGCTCGAGGCAGGCTGGCCGGAACTGTCGAGGCCCACCGAAGTGATGCCATAGACCCCGGTGACGCTGGCGAGGGTGCATGCGGCCCGGGCCGCTGGCCCGCCCGCCACGATTGCGGCAAAGATCAAGATGACGCTGCTTACCCTCAGAAAATTCATAAATATCCTCCAGTTTTATGGACGCGTAAATTGTTTTGGCGCAGAACTCCGCGCCGCCAGTCACCAATTTGAACGAGCCGCCTCAGGGAGGGCGACGAGGAAGAAGCAGGGTACCGAGCGCAAACTTCGCCTCGGAAACTTCCTCATGGGTTTTGGAAACGGGAGCATTCTACCCCAGGTCGATGCCTGCGGGGAATGATTTTTGAAGTGAGGTACCTCTGTGGCGAGCTAAGAGATTGGAAACGGAAGTCGGGGGAGGGTTGTGCCAGTCACTTTCCCCCGCGTCCTCTGGGTCCTCTGGTGAAGGTTCTAGCTTGCAGCGCCTCAACCCTCAGTTTTCGAGGTAGGAATCGATCCACTTCTTGACCTTCTGGCGCTGTTCGTCGGCGGAGGCGAACCGCACGCCGACTGACTTGGGTTTGCGCCAGCTCACTACTCCCTTCAGATTGACGCGGGGCAAGGTCATCAGGGCAAAGGAAATTTCCACGTTGGTTCCGATGGAAAAGTCTTCGGCAGTCTTGACGGACATACCGCCACTGCTGATTTCGATGCTGCTGGTGGCAATGCGACGGCCGTCGCCGACCAGCGAGACTTCGGTCATCACCGGGATGCGCACGTAGCGCCGGAATTCGTGCAGGACCAGCATGCGCGTGGCGCGGATCAGCTTAAGAGTGGCCGGCCGCTCCAGCGGATCGCTGAACATGGCGTTGATGCCATACTTGGAGTAGCGCATCGCTTCCTGCGCGTTCCCGCCTACGCCGTAAATCACACAGCGGCTGTTTGACGGCGACGAGCGGGCCGCTTCCATGACCGAGTCGGCGCCGTCGCCCAGGCTGAGCACGCAAGCCTCGAACTTTTCCTTTTTCAGGCGCTCGGCGGCGTTCTCGGTTACGACTACGGTTTCAATGCCGAACTGGCGAAAACCTTCCGACAGCAGGGCGCGGGTCGGTTCATTCAAGCCCACGAGAGCGGTGCGGGCGGCTGTTTTCCTTGTGGGAAGAATGGGGGCGAAGTTTGTGGCGAAAGCTTTATCCATATCTCGGGGAAGACTCCACTTTCGAAATCCATTGTGGAGGTGGTTGCGATTCTTGAAAAGACACAAAGGGTCAAGGAGCGAAGTACCAAAGTATCGTTACTGTTTTCGCGGATGCGCGCGAGAGGACATTACGAGCCAAAAGCCGCGCCGAATCAGGGGTTTGGAGCGGATACGAAATTCCCACCACACCGCTTCTACCGTTCCCCTAGGGTTTCAGATTTCAGGAACTCGCATCCCATCGGGTTCTGGGTTGGAGATGTGGTTGTGACGGCAGGCTCCATTTTCAGGTCGAACACTCTTTGTTCGCCGGACCCCATACGCACGTGCGCGCACGCAGGCTTGTACCCTCCGGCGGTCGCTTTCAAGGCCGCGTGGGTCCCCGCAGGAATTAGATAGCTAAAACTTTCGCTCGCAGACGTCGAGAGCCAGTCCGAAGCGTGGCCGTTGTCAAATCGAAAGAAGTGACAGACAGCCCTAACGGGCTTCCCTGTCACTTTGTCTATGAACAAACCGCGTACGACGCCGCCCTTTAAGCCTAGTCTCAGGATGACATGCGCAACCGACACCTCGCGAGTCAATGTGACTTCGGCGCGAGTTCCATCGGTGAATGTTAACGGCGCTAACGGATATTCGTCGTTCTCTCCCCGAAGTTCGTAACTCATCAGGCCCAAGCTCTTTATCTCGAACTCGCCTGCTTCGTTCGTCGTGGCTTCGGGCATTTCGATCGTCCAGAAGACATCTTCCTCCAGCCACTTTCCGTGATGTTGCGGTGGCTTGTCCTTCGTACGGGCCGGGTCGGTGTTCTCAATGGGATCGGGGGTCACAGGTTGGGACACAAAGCTGTTCGCTTCAACTGTCACATTGGGGACAGGCCTTCCCTCTGGGTCGATGACCGTTCCGATAATCCGACAATCCGGAGCCGGATGGTCATTCTTCTGAGCGTAGGAATAAAGAACTGAAAGAACGAGGAGGCTCGCAGTCAGGCAGGTTGATCGCAATCGGTTGTTCTCGCTTCCCGCCAATCGGATGCAGCGATCGGCGCGCGCGATGCCCTATTCGCTCCAGCGTCGGAACAGCAGCGCGCCGTTGGTGCCGCCGAAGCCGAACGAGTTCGACATGGCGTATTCGATTTCCGCTTTACGCGCGTGGTTGGGGACCAGATCCATCCCGGCCGTATCGGGATCGGGATTCTCCAGGTTGATGGTGGGAGGCAGAATCTGGTCGCGCAATGCCAGCACGGTAATTCCCGCTTCAAGTCCTCCCGCCCCGCCGAGCAGATGCCCGGTCATCGACTTGGTCGAACTCACCGCAATCTTGCGATCGCCAAAAAAGTTGCGGATGGCATGCGCCTCGAGCGTGTCGCCGATGGGCGTCGAGGTGCCGTGAGCATTCACGTATCCCACGACGTCGGGAGTGACGCCCGCATCACGCACCGCGTTGCGCATGACGCGGAATCCGCCTTCATGTTCCGGCGCCGGCTGGGTCATGTGGTAGGCATCGCCGCTCATGCCGTATCCCACGATCTCCGCCAGAATACGGGCGCCACGCTTGCGGGCGAATTCCAGTTCTTCCAGGATCATGATGCCCGCGCCTTCCCCGATCACAAAGCCGTCACGGTCCCGATCCCAGGGACGGCTGGCTTTTTCAGGATCATTGTTGCGGGTGGAGAGCGCGCGCATGGCGGCGAATCCGCCCACGCCCATGGGAGTGATCGCGGCCTCGGCGCCGCCGGCAATCATCACGTCGGCATCGTTGTGCTGGATGATGCGGAACGAATCTCCGATGGAATGGGCGCTGGTGGTGCAGGCCGTGGCTGTCGCCTCGTTCGGTCCCTTGGCCCCGCAGCGCATCGAAACCTGCCCGGCCGCAAGATTGATGATGGCGGCCGGAATGAAGAACGGGGAGATCTTGCGCGGTCCGCCTTCCATCAACGCAAGGTGTTCGCGTTCGATGATGTCGAAACCTCCGATCCCCGACCCGATGTGAACCCCGACCCGCTCGTCGTTTTCCGGGGTAATCTTCAGTTCCGACATTTTCAGCGCTTCATCGGCGGCCGCAATGGCCAGGTGAATGAAGCGCCCCATCTTCTTGACTTCTTTTTTCTCGATGTAATTCAGAGGGTCGAAGTTCTTGACCTCAGCGGCAATCTGGCAGGCAAAAGCAGTGGGGTCGAAACCGGTGATGCGTCCGACGCCGCTCTTGCCCGCGAGCAGAGCCTTCCACACATCGTTGGTGGAATTGCCCGCGCCACAGATCAGGCCGAGGCCTGTTACCACGACCCTGCGTCCCAACTATTTCGCCTTCCCGTGCTTAGAGATGTAGTCCACCGCGTCCTGCACGGTGCGAATCTTTTCCGCGTCCTCGTCGGGGATCTCGATGTCGAAGGCTTCTTCGAAAGCCATGACCAGTTCGACGGTGTCGAGAGAATCCGCGCCCAGATCGTCCACGAATGACGCGCTCGCCGTGACTTCACCCTCATCCACTCCCAACTGCTCCACGATAATCTGTTTTACCTTCTCGGCTACGTCTGCCATGTTTCTCCTCGCTTGCCTCAATTAGATTTGAATTCGGTTCTTTCGTTGCGCAATCGCAGGTCTTAATTGCAGCCTTGATTTCTGCTGGCTCGGGCTTTGGCCCTCCACGACTCGGTCACGTCTCACGTACTGCGGTACGAAAAAAGGCGAGTGTGTAGTGTAATTGTCCGGGCGAATTAGTGTAAAGGAAGGGCCTCGCAACTTCCGGCAAAGCCTCGGCTGACTAGGGATTGCACTCTTGAATCCTAAAGGCAGGGCATTGCCGGGGTCAAACGTTGGCCGGCGGTATGATGGGGCGTTCGAGCATAGTTCGAGCATAGGTTGTGCGAAAGAAGCCAGGAAACGTATGCGGGCCGTCGTCCAACGCGTGAGCCGCGCCAAAGTGGCCGTCAACAAATGGATCAGCGGCGAGATCGGCCTGGGATTGCTGGTTCTGCTCGGCATGGGACATGAAGACACCGAGGCCGATGCTACCTACCTTGCCGAAAAGATCGCCGGACTTCGCATCTTCGAAGACTCCGACGGAAAGATGAACCGCAGCGTGCGGGACGCAGGCGGCAGCGTGCTGGTGGTCTCGCAATTCACGCTCTACGGGGACGTGCGCCGGGGCAAGCGTCCGTCGTTCGATGCCGCCGCCCCGCCAGAACAAGCGCGGCGGCTGTATGAGTTCTTTGTACAGCGGATTCAAGCCGCCGGCCTGCGCTGCGAAACCGGCCGCTTCCAGGAAATGATGCAAGTGGAACTGGTGAATGACGGGCCGGTTACCATCCTTCTGGATTCCGGCAAAACGTTCTAGCAGGCTGCGGAAAAACTCATTTTTTGCGACCGACAGTGACCTCAGCGGCTAAACAGTATGCCGAAAAACTCGGTTGGTCGAAAAAGTAACGACGACGAGGGCTGAAGCCCAGATTCATTTTCAACGGCTTACGCGGCCCTAAAGGGCCGCTCTTCCACGGTGGCACCGAGAAATCCGAGTTTTCGGCAGCCCTGCTAGACCTCACCCCTCCATCGAGTGTGCAAAAGTACACAACATGGGTCGCACTTTCGGTGTCTGCAAATGTCGCGAAGAGGACTAGAATTGGGTCCATCGGGTTATCTCTAAATGGGGGCGTGCTTCTCCTGCGCATCATAGATTCACTTCTATGCTCGGTGAGGCTCGCTTAAACGAATGCGGCCCAGCCGTGGGCCAGAACAATCGCGCGAAGCGGGAGCGAGAGTTTAGGCTCCGCTCTAGAAGGATGACATCACTTATGAAAAAGCTAATGAAGAGACTGCAATGGACAATCGTCCTTTCGGCGGTGGCGATGACGGCCACTGTGCTGGTGCAGCGGGCAGTCGCGCAGGACGAGCGAGATCAGGAGGATCCCCCGAGCCGGGTAGCGCGTCTCGGATACATGCAAGGTTCCATTTCATTCCAGCCGGCGGGCGAGTCGGAGTGGGTAGAGGCCGCCCGGAACCGGCCGCTGACCACGGGCGACAAGATCTGGGCCGATCGAGACTCGCGGGCCGAACTTTCCCTCGGGGCAGCGGTGATCGACCTCAACAGCAATACCGGCATCACTTTTATCAACCTGGACGACCGCACGGCGCAAATTCAAGTTAGTTCGGGATCCGTGAGCATTCGCGTCCGGCATTTGGAGAGCGACGATGTGTTTGAGATCGACACGCCCAACCAGGCGTTCTCCATCTTCGAGCCGGGCCGCTACCGGGTGGAAGCCAGCGACGATGGCACTTACACCGTGGTCAGCGTGCGCGAAGGAAAAGGCGAGTCAACGGGTAACGGACAAACCTTCACTCTGCATCACGGACAGCGTTGGACGTTCGAAGGCACCGATCGGCTGAATGCCCAAGTGGAAGATCTGGGCGATCCCGACGATTTCGACAACTGGGCCAATTTTCGCGACCATCGCTCTGAGGAGTCGCAGTCGGCGAGATACGTGTCTCACGACGTTGTCGGATACGAAGACTTGGACGATAACGGCGATTGGCGCCCCGATCCCGGCTACGGAAACGTCTGGTACCCGCACGTGGCCGCGGGCTGGGCTCCTTATCGCGAGGGGCACTGGGCCTGGATCGAACCCTGGGGATGGACCTGGGTCGATGAAGAACCCTGGGGTTACGCTCCGTTCCACTATGGCCGCTGGCTGTCCATTCGAGGCCGGTGGGGTTGGGTGCCGGGACCGCCGGAAGTGCGGCCGGTCTACGCACCCGCTCTAGTCGTATTTGTGGGCGGTGGCGGCGGATTCGGCGGCAACATGGGCTGGTTCCCGCTCGGTCCCCGCGAAGTGTATGTGCCGTCGTACCGGGTGAGTCCCGGGTACGTCAACCGCGTCAACGTGAGCAACACGACGGTGAACGTTACGCAGGTAACGAACGTCTATAACACGACCATCATTAACAAGACGACCGTCATCAACAATGTCACGTATGCGAACCGGAACGTTTCTGGCGCAGTCACAGCGGTTCCGCAACAGGCCTTCAGCAGCGGACAGCCGGTTGCCAGGGCGGCAGTCGCAGTCAACGCGAGAGAGATCGCGTCAGCGCCGGTGAACGCAAGGGCGGTCGTGGCACCCACTTCCAACAGCGTAATGGGAGTTCGTGCCAACACCACAATCCGAGTGGCAGCGCCTCCCGCTGCTGTGGCGAATCGCGCGGTGGTCGCCAAGGCTGCTGCTCCGCCTCCTCCGGTGCCCTTCGCTGCCCGGCAGCAAGCGCTGGCGGCGAATCCCGGACAGCCCATCGCTCGGCAGGAAATGCAACGTTTGCGTCCCGCGAATGCGCCGGTGGCCCAACCTCTGGTCAGGCAGGCGCCTCCGGGAAAGCCTCAGACGGCACCACCCACGATGGCTCGGCCCGTCAATCAGCCGGTGACTCAACCGGTGACTACACCTGCGAACCAACCGGTGAACCGGCCCAGCACCGCGCCTGCTGCTTACGAGCGACCGGGCGTAACTCCCGCGCAACCGACTCCGGCGCAACCCGCCCGTCCGGTTCTCAACAATCAACCGGCTCCAACCTATCGTCCAGCACAGACGCCAGTGCAGACTGCACCCGTGGCGCAGCCGAATACACATCCGGAACCGGTTCAGCCTCAGCCGAGCTATCGTCCGGAGGCGAGCCGTCCGCAGGTGACTCAGCCGGTACCGGCTCAACCGGTGCCGCAGAATCGTCCGCAGGTGGCGCAGCCGAACAATCGGCCCGAGCCGGTTCAGCCCCAGCCGAACTATCGTCCAGAGGCGAGCCGTCCGGAGCCGAGTCGTCCACAGCCGAATCCACCGGTGCAGAATAATCGTCCGGTGGAGCCCCCGCAGCGCAACCAACCGGCTGTGCGTCCGGCGAGTCCTCCGCCGAGCGCGCCGCAGCAGCACACTCCACCTCCAGCGCAAGTAAAGCCCGCGCCGCCTCAGCGCCCGCTAACGCCGGAGGAAAAAAAGAAGCAAGACGAGAAACACAATTAGCGGAGAGTGCAAGTGACTCAGCACGTCAGAAGGGCAAAAGGCGTCCGAGATTTCGGACGCCTTTTGTTCCGACTGGACCACAAGCCTAGCGCGCTTGCAAAATTGCGTCCGCCACGCGCGCGGCGTCCGCCGCAGCCTTCACGTCATGCGTCCGCAGAATGTGCGCGCCCTTGAGAATCAGCGCAGTCTGAGTTGCAAGCGTCCCAAAGAGCCGGCCCTCAGGCGGAACATCTTTCCCCTCTCTCCCCAGGGTCCTCCCAATAAATGATTTCCGCGAGGTCCCCGCCAGCAGCGGGAAGCCGGTCGTCTGCAATTCACTGAAGCGTCCCAGCAGCGGATAGTTTTCGTCGAAGCTTTTTCCGAATCCGAAACCGGGATCGAGCACGATGCGCTCGCGGCGCACCCCCGCCAGCACCGCCTTCTCCGCCCACTCCTTGAGTTCGCGTTTCACCAGCAGCACGATATCGCCCGGTGGCGGCAGCGTGCGCCACTCTTCGGGACGCCCTCGCATGTGCATCACAACCGCACCACACTTGAGCTCGGCAATCGTTTTTGCCATCTGCGGATCCCAGCGAAATCCGCTGACGTCGTTTACGATCTCGGCTCCGGCGCCCACCGCAGCCCGCGCCACGGTTGCTTTGTAGGTGTCGACCGAGAGCACCGTGGAGGGATGTTCCTTCTTCAGCTCGGCAATCACCGGAAGGACGCGCTTGAGTTCTTCTTCCGCGCTGACGGCAGGCGCACCCACCTTTGCCTGTGCGGGCTTCGCAGCGCCGGCATCGACGCGCGCTCCGGGACGCGTCGACTCGCCGCCAATGTCGAGGATGTCGGCGCCTTCGTCCAGCAGTCGTTCGGCGTGGGCGATGGCCTGATCGCGATCCAGAAACTGACCGCCATCGGAAAACGAATCCGGGGTGATGTTGACGATGCCCATGATCAACGTGCGCTTGCCCAGTTCCAGCGCCCGCGAACCCAGATTCCATTGAAAAACAGATCTCATGCGGCCTGATTCTAAATGAACGCAAGCAGGTGGGACGTCGCGCTCGAGGGTTACGTGCCCTATCTGCGCCGCACCGCAGCGTCGCGTTTGCGCATGACGTGAATCGCCCCCGGTCCAGTTCCGGTTGGAGGCTTACGCATCCCGTCGAGCAGTTCCTTGAGGACGGCTGCGTTATTGTGCGTTTCATTTTTCGAGGCGAACAGCAAGGTCACGCGCTTTCTCTTGTGAGCCAACTGATAGAGCTGGCGCAACGCGTCCTGGGCTTCCGGTTGCGAGAGTTCTTTCAGATATTTCTTGCGGAAGCTTTGCCAGGGAGCGCTCTGCCCTCTGTTTGTCGCCGCCTGATCGGAGTGGGCGTGATACCAGCGGCGCAGTTCGTCGGAAGGGGCCAGGTCGCGCAGCCATTCGTCGACCGCAGCTTTGGCTTTGGTGAGACCGCGCGGCCACAGCCGGTCGACCAGCACCCGCGCTCCGTCGGTGCGCGCTGCCGGCTCGTACACTCGCTTGATGGCAACTGTCATGAGTGAGGCAAGCTTGCGCTTGCTCTATTATTGTAAAGCGGCGCGCAGTGCGGCGCATGGCACGATTGAGGGTGCATCAAGGGAAGGGCAAGTCCGATGGGGCAGGTGAAAGATCGCTACGGAATGTTATTAGGAATGCTGGTGGCTCTGCTCGCGTTGGTTTCAGCCTCGGCCTGCGACGTCGAGCGCCGCAAGTCAGATGCCGAACTCGGCCTCAACCCGCAACAGGCCGGCGGGCGCCGGATCTACGACGCGCACTGCGACCGCTGCCACGAGCCGTATTCGACCCGGGGCAAGAAGGGCCCGGGGCTCAAGGGAGTCTTCCAGCACAAATATCTTTCTCTGAGCGGGCTGCCCGCCAACGATGATCGCGTCACCGACATCATCCGCCTGGGCCGCAACGAAATGCCCGGCTACAACCAGACTTTGAACTCGCAGGACATTCAGGATCTGCTGGCGTATCTGCACACGCTGTAGGCGCGCTGCCTGAATCGGCGGGCATCCTATCGTTTTCATGGGATAATCCGGGGGGATAATCTGGAGATGAAGAGCGCGGCGAAATCGGAGTTGTTTCGCGAACTGCCGTCGGTGGACGAGTTGATTCGCATGCCCGCCATCGCGGCCCTCGCTTCCAGTCATGGAACGGCCGCGCTCACTGCGGCCGTACGCGCCGTCCTTGCCCGGGTGCGCGAAGAAGTTGCTTCCGGGCTTCTAGATGGCGCTGCCCTGCGGCTTGCCCTGGACGGACTGGGCAACGCCGTCGAAGAACATCTTCGTCGAGCGCTGGAACTTTCGCTGCGTCCCGTAATCAACGCAACGGGAGTCATTCTGCACACGAATCTCGGGCGCGCGCCGCTGGCCGAGTCCGCGCTGGCGCACATCCACGAAACCGCCGGGCAGTTTTCAAATCTGGAGTTTGATGTCGAAGCGGGCGAGCGCGGCAAGCGCGACGTTCACGTCGATCGTCTGTTTCGCAGCCTGCTCAATGATGGCTCCACATCAATCCATGTGGCGACGGCGGCCTCGGCCGTCCCGCCTGAGCCTGCCCTGAGCGAGTGCAGTGAGGCGAAGGGGAGAAGCTCGACGGAATTTCCCAACGCCGTCTTTACCATCGTCGTGAACAACAATGCTGCCGCAGTGCTGCTGGCCCTCAATACGCTAGCCGAGGGCGGTGAGGTGATCGTTTCGCGCGGCGAACTGGTCGAGATCGGCGGCTCCTTCCGTATTCCGGATGTGATGGCGAAGTCGGGCGCAACTCTGGGCGAGGTCGGCACCACTAACCGCACGCGCGTCTCCGACTACGAAAAGGCCATCAACGAGCGCACGCGGCTGCTTCTGCGCGTGCACCGATCCAATTTTGAGATCACCGGCTTTACCGAGCAGGCATCCACAGCCGAACTGGTTGCGCTGGCGCGCGAGCGTAGCCTGCCCTTGATGGAAGACCTGGGCAGCGGCGCGCTCGTGGACTTGCAGAACTTTGGCATCACCGGCGAACCCAGCGTGCTCGACAGCCTGCGCGCCGGGGTCGACGTTGTGACCTATAGCGGCGACAAATTGCTCGGAGGTCCGCAGGCGGGACTGATCAGCGGGCGCGCCGATCTGGTCGCTCGCATGCGCAGCAACTCCTTGTTCCGCGCCCTCCGCGTCGACAAGCTCACGTACGCCGCTCTGGAAGCGACGCTGCTGGCATACGTGAAGCGCGACCACGATTCCATTCCCACGCTGCAGATGATGCGGCTGACGAAAGAGGAAATTGGTCGGCGCGCCGAAGCGCTGGCCGCACAGGTCAGGTCATCGAAACTGAATATCGAAATCATCGACGGGGAATCGGTGATCGGCGGCGGCGCAGCGCCGTCTTCGGCCCTGCCGACCCGCCTGCTCGCGGTGAGTTGCGACGGCCTGAGCGCCGACGATCTGGCCGCCCGCTTGCGCGCGTCCGATCCGCCCATCATCGCTCGCGTGGAACAAGGGCGTGTACTGCTGGATTTGCGCACGGTATTTGCGGATCAAGATTCGATGGTTGCAGCTGCGCTCGCTCGAATCGCGCAATAGCGATTCAGCATCCAAACTTCTGTTGGCCGTTCTCTACACTATCGGGCATTCCACGCGCACGATTGAAGAACTGGTTGGCGCACTGCAGGCGCATCAGATTCAGACTCTCGTGGACATTCGCGCGTTCCCCATGTCAAAGCGGTTGCCTCAGTTCAATCGCGATTCGCTGGAACAATCATTGCCGGCGGCGGGAATCCGTTACGAGTGGTTCAAGGCGTTGGGCGGCTACCGCAAGAAGGTTCTGGAAGAGTCTCCGAACATTGCTCTGCGCAACCAGAGCTTCCGCAATTATGCGGACTACATGCTCACCCCGGAATTCGAGCGTGCCATGTCGGATCTGATTACGCTCGCCGACGGCTCCCGCACAGGTTATATGTGCGCCGAACGGGTGTATTTCCGCTGCCACCGCATGTTGGTTTCCGACTGGCTGGTCGCCCACGGACATGAAGTCCTGCACATCGATGCCGCCGGCCCAGCGAAACCGCATGCGCTCACCGCAGAAGGTCGCATCGTCGATGGGCGATTGATCTATCGCGGAGACCGCTTGCTGTAGGATTAAGGCGAAGGGGCTGCAGAACATGATCGTAGGCACAGGCATCGACATCGCCGAAGTTCCCCGCATCCGCCAGTCCATCGAGCGCTTCGGCGAGCGTTTTCTGCAACGGATTTTTACCCCCGGAGAGATCCGTTATTGCGATTCCAAAGCGAACCGCTTTGAGCGCTATGCCGCGCGTTTTGCCGCCAAGGAAGCCGCCATGAAGGCCCTGGGCACCGGGTGGAATCATGGCGTGCGCTGGCGCGATTGCGAGGTGACGCGGCTGCCCGGAGGCCGCCCGACCATGACGTTCCACGGCATCGCGGGAGAGTTCGCGGCAAAACTCGGCGCGAAAAATGTTGCTCTTTCCATATCGCACACCGTAGAGCAGGCGATCGCGCAAGTCATATTGGAGAACTAACTCGAGAGCTGAAGCGCCCGGCGCGCCGACGCGCACAAATTCGCCGCCCGCCATCTGCTAGACTGTCGCCTCGATCCAATTATGCCCGTCATTACTGCGACTCCTACCCCAACGTCGAGCAGCGCTGAAATTCCGGAAAAGACTCTGCTGGCGGGGCTCGCACTCACGAGCTTTGCCGCGCTGTTACTGGAACTGGCGCTGACCCGGCTGTTCTCGGTCGTGCTTTTTTACCACTTCGCATTCCTCGCGATTTCAATCGCTCTGCTTGGACTGGGAGCGGGCGGCGTGTTCGCATACCTGCTGAAGACCAGGCTCGCCGCCACGGACACTCGCGCGCTGGCGGCGCGGCTGTGCATCACGAATTCCGTGGTCGTGCTTGTGATGCTGGAAGTCGTCTTGCATGGCCGGGTTGCACTCCAAGTATCCTGGGGAAACTTCGCGCGGCTGACGGTGCTCTACCTGGCCGCAGCCGTCCCCTTCTTCCTGACTGGACTTTTGTTCGCGGTCGTATTCGCGCGCGAGACGCGCCGCATCCCGCGGCTCTACGGCGCCGACCTGTGCGGCGGAGCGCTGGCCTGCCTGACCGTCGTCCCGTTGCTCAATTGGGTAGGAGGACCGAACGTCGTCGTGGTTGCCGGAGCCACCATGGCCGCCGCCGCCACCATCTGGGCTGAGTTTCGTTCGACGCGCAGAAATGCGGCACTGTTGGCGCTCGCGCTGGTGGCCCTGATCGGCGCGAACTATTCCGGACGCCTCATCGACGTGGTATACGCCAAGGGCATGTTCCGCGATCCGGCGTGGGTGGAATTTGCCCGCTGGAATGCGCTCTCACGCGTGGAAGTCGACCGCCAGGGCCAGGCCAAGGCCATCGTCATTGACGCCGACGCTTCCACGTACGTCATGAACGCCGATGTGGCGCAGTGGCACAGCACCGCGTGGGAACACGCCCTGATGTCCGCGCCGCCCGCGCTGGCCAACGTTCTGCGTCCTCACGGGGAATTCGCCATCATCGGTCCGGGCGGTGGCGTCGACGTCTTGCGCGCTGTGGCCAACGGCAGCCCCAGCGTGACCGGGATCGAGATCAATCCCATCATCGCCACCACGATCATGCGCGGGCGCTATGCCGACTATGCACAGCATCTTTATGATCGGCCGGACGTGCATATTCACGTCACCGACGGCCGGTCGTTTCTCCGTTCGACCCCGCAGCACTTTGACGTGGTGCAGATGACGCTGGTCGACACCTGGGCCTCAACCGCAGCCGGGGCCTTCGCGCTCAGCGAAAACAATCTCTACACCGTCGAGGCGTTCCGCGAATATTTCGATCACCTCAAGCCTGACGGAATGGTCGCCATCACGCGCTGGGAGTTTCGCCATCCGCGTGAAGCTTTGCGCGTGGTTGCGGTGGCTATGGAAGCGCTGCATCGCATGGGCGTTACGAATCCCGCGCGCAACTTCATCGTCGCCTCTCAGGGCGAACTCGATGCCGATGGTATCCCGGTCGTAGTGCTGGCCAAGAAGACTCCGTTCACGCCGGCGGAAGAGAAGGCAGTGGTCACGCATTTCGATCACTACTTTGAACTCGACCCGCTATACATGCCCTCGCAGCCCGGGCAGAATCCGTTTTCCGAGCTGATCGCGAGCAACGATCCGTACGCGTTCGCGCGCGGCTATGCCTATAACGTCGCGCCCGTCACGGACAACGCGCCCTTCTTCTTCTTCACCCTGAAGGCGGGACAGATCCTCGGCGAAAAGGGTCTGCGCGAGGGTATTGACTGGAAAGTAAACCTGGGAGTGCTGGTACTTCTCCTCGTACTCGTAATTTCTTTCGTCGCGGTGCTGATATTTCTGATTCTGCCCCTGGCGTTGAGAAGCCGGAAGGGCCGCCAGTCGCCGTTTCCGTTGCTTTATTTCATTGCCGTGGGCCTCGGCTACATCATGGTTGAGATCGCCTTCATCCAGCGCTTCGTGCTGTTTCTTGGACATCCTACCTATGCTCTGACGGTCGTGATTTTCCTGCTGATGCTGTCCAGCGGCGCGGGGAGCCTGTTTTCGCGGCTCTGGCTGCCACGCACGAATCTGGGCTGGGTACCGTTGGTGCTCGTCATCGTGACGCTTCTCGCCGACGTGTTTTTCCTGCCGCACCGTCTGGCGGCGCTGGTCGGCCTCGACTTTGGAAATCGCCTGCTGGTGAGCGGAGTCCTGCTGATTCCCTTGGGATTTGTTATGGGGATGCCCTTTCCCACGGGCCTGCGAGCGCTGGCTGCCCTGCCCGCTCCCGAATTTCCCGCTGGGCAAGGCGCTTCCGACAACGCGGTCGAGTGGGCATGGGCTATGAACGCTGCGGCCAGCGTGCTTGGATCCGTGCTGGCCATGGTCATCGCCATCCAGTTCGGATTGACCGTCACCTTGGCCTGCGGGGCGGCCGCATACCTTCTAGCCCTGGTCCTGATGCCCGCGCTCAGGACGAAAGCCGGGTAGACCGGGCTCCGGTTTTTGTTATTATGCTCCGAGGCGCCGGTGACGACCTTGGGGCGTTTCGCGCGACCGGCGCAATCGATCGAGACTGGCGTCATGGGGGAACGAATTGCCTAGCCAGAAGCAGCTCAAGTGGTCGCAACTGCGGGTTGGGATCACGGTGCTCACTGCCAGTCTGACGCTGGGCTTTCTGCTGTTTCTCATGTCCGGGACCTCCGGGTTCTTCACTCCTCGCCTCACTCTGAAATCTTATTTCGATAACGCCCAAGGACTGCGTAACGGCGCTCCAGTGCGTCTGAGCGGCGTGGATATCGGTAACGTGACCAACATCCGGATCGTGCCCGATAAAGACAAACAACTCACGCCCGTCGAAATCACGATGAAGGTCAGCACCAGGTACAGTTACGCCATGCACCGCGATTCGGTGACCTCGCTCGACACCGCCGGCGTGCTCGGAGAAACCTTCCTCGACATCGAGAGTTCGCAGGCGGTTGGTCCCCCAGTGCAGAACGGAGATACGCTGCCCACGCAAGTGCATCCCGACTTCAACCAGGTGGTGCGCGCCAGTCAGAGCACGCTGGAGAATATGGACGCACTGTTGAAGCGCGCCGACCGCATTTTGGCCTTCGCCGAAAGCGGCAAGGGATCTCTCGGAAAACTCATTTACGATCCCACTCTTTACAACCGCTTCTCTGCCACCGTCGCGGAATTCCAAGGGATCGTGCAGCAGGTGGGCAGCGGCGAGGGCAGCCTGGGAAGACTGATCAGCCGCAACGACGCTTACGATAAATTCATCTCCACGCTCGACAAGTTGAACGGCGTCGTCGACGATCTCCAGCAGGGTAAAGGCACGGCCGGAAAGTTCCTGAAAGATCCTTCGCTCTACAACAACGCCAACGACACCATCACCAACGTTAAAAAGCTGACCGAGGACATCAATGCCGGCAAGGGAACGCTGGGCAAGCTGTCCAAGGATGAGGAACTGGCGAAGAAACTCGACAACACAATCAGTAAGCTTTCAGACCTGACTACCCAACTCGAAGCCGGGCAAGGCACAGTGGGCAAGCTTTTCAAGGACGAGTCCCTCTACAACAACGCGAACCAGATGCTGACCGAGGCCCGCGACCTGGTGAAGGCGGTCCGCGAAAACCCGAAGAAGTACCTCAGCATCAAGCTGCACATCTTCTGATTACCTCCCAAAATTGAGACGTGCGGCCGAGACACCGTAGGCCTAGCTTGGCGGAGGTTCAACCGCTGGGCGCCATCTCTTGTGCTTGTGGCGCTGCCTCGAGCGGGAAGTGGCCACAAAGCCGATCATACAGGCCCCTATGGAGGGGGAATTGATGGACGAATGGGTATGTCGTGTCCCGCGATAAAGCGAGGATCTGGCACTCCCCAGGGATTGCCGCCGCTGGGGCCGGAGGGATAAACGTGCATTGCCCCCCATCCCTTCTTGCGCCATTCGTCTATGTTGGGCCGCCCGTCAAAGCTCTGCATCAGCTCATAGTTCGTCGTGTTGTAGGTCAACAGCTCGACACTATATTTTTGCTGATAGAAACTGTTGCTTGGAAAAAGGCTGTGGGCCACGAGTTCTCCGGTGAACCCCCCATCGCTCGAAATCGTCAGTTCGAGTGTCGTCCAAATGGGAGGGAACACGCGGAAGTTTTGCGCCACTTTTTCGCCCAACTCGGCCGCTTGTTGCTCAATTTGACCACCGATCGGTCCGCCCCATCCAGGGGTAATGCCAAGAATGCCGTCGACGGTCTTCACGGCCTGTTTTTGTCCAATCGTTTCAGGACTGTGCGTCTTGCAACCGACCGTCTGCGAAAACGTGACCGAGTTGCCATCGTCCGACACCGTGGAATCCGTCTTCACCGGGAATGCGGTCGGCATGAACCCGCGAAAAGACGGCCCATAATACATCTTGCTGTCTGGCGTGAAGTCGTGGTCGACAATCTTTTGCTGGTCGTCGACCTCGATGTAGGCTTCCAGGAAGTTGACGAAGCGGTAGCCGGTATTCGCCAGAAGAGTCTGCCGGACCACATAATCCGGAGTCTTGTTGTACTTGTCTACCTCGGGCAGATCTTCCGGATCGTAGAGCCTCTGGTCGATCCAGCTCATGGTTGCGATCGAATGAAGAATGCGAGTCTTCGTCCCGGGCAATGGCGCCCCGCCAGCCAGACGGACGAGGCGGGCTAAGGTCGGCGCCCCAGGGTCGACGTGCCCGTCCACAGACAAGCGGGGGGTGCGTCCGAGGTCGTTTTGCACCTGCTGGAAACGACGAATAGCTCGGTAGAGTTGTTGCCCGGTGGGCGCCGACGGCAACTGGTCTACGCTCGCCCCTCCGTCCGTAGCGGACACCTGATTCAACAGCTTCACAATCGTCGCAACGTCTGCGGGCTGGTTGTAGCAGTTGGTGGTGCCGTTGTTGGACATCCCGACCGAGGCGCGAATCGTGTTCGAAGACATGGCTGTCTCCTCCTCCTCGTTCGCGGCATAATACTCCAGCCGAATCGTCCGCGCCAGCACTCGCTTTCCCCGTCATCCGAGGGAATGGCAACCTGATGCAAACCGTTGCCCTAACCCCATGAGATTCAGTGTTCGCCGATTCCGAACACCGACCCCAGCATCAGGATGACCAGCACGCCCAGAGAGATCCACCCATACTTCCAGTCTTTCTCCCAAAAGAACAGGATACAAGCAACGACCACCCGCACTACTGGCGTGGCCAGCATCAGCAGCACTCCAGCGCGCTCAATGTCGACGGGAACGTGGCCGCTGACAAATAATCCGGCCATCAGCCCGGCCAGCATGATAAAAAACCCGCCGAAGGCGCCGATGCGCAGCACCAGGGCTACGGCACGGTCGAATGCCGGTTCCCGCACCTGACTCATAACCACCCCCGCAGCAGATGGACGGTCAGATGCCCCGCGAGGTAGAGCATCACACCGACCAGCAGATACACCACGACTCTGGTCTGAATGCGGGGGGCCAGGCGCGCGCCCAGAAGCGACCCCAGAAACACGCCCACCGCCAGGGGCGCAGCATACTGCACCAGGATGTCGCCGCGGCGGTAATAAACGATGGCGCTGGCCGCTGCCGTCACGCCAATCATGAAGTTCGAAGTGGCTGTAGCGACCATCAGCGGCACGTTCATGAAGATGTACATCACCGGAACCTTGATGGGGCCGCCGCCGATCCCCAGCAGTCCTGAAAGCGCGCCTGCCACCAGCGACGCCGCCAGTCCCAGCGGATAGCGCTTCGGTTCGTAGGGCGGGATCACGGTCTGGTCAACGACGGAAGACTGTTCCTCCTCCGCCAGTTTCACTTTGCCACCCTTGGCCAGGATCGTGATGGAGCTGTACAGCAGAAAAAAAGCGAACAGTCCTTCGAGGGCGCTCCGATTGAAGTATCCCACCAGATACGCCATGACCGCGGCGCCTAGCGCGGTAGCCAGTTCGAGCGTCATCCCCAGGCGGATGTCGGTGGTATGGCGCTGCAAGTGGACCGAGGAACTCGCTGCCGACGTGGTAATCACCGCGACCAGGCTGGTTCCAACTGCCTCGCGAATGGGGATGCCGAAATACAGCGCGAGAATGGGCGTGAGCAACACACCGCCGCCGATGCCGGTCAGCGCGCCCAGCATGCCGGCGAAAAATCCAAGGATCAGCAGGAGTTCGGTCACCATGCGGGGAGCCGCCTCTTGCCGATTTCTTCGATAGGGATAGTAACGCGGCGCGCCGGGATTGCTGAAGGATGGATTTTTGCGTGGAGGCGCGTCCGCCGCAAGCTATGTTACCGTCCGCGGAAGCGCGGCGGCATCGGCGTGCTCGTGCGCGTGATAGCTGGACCGCACCAGCGGTCCCGACTCGACATGGCGGAACCCGAAGCGCAGAGCCTGGTCCCGCAGATAGGTAAACTCTGCCGGCTCGTAGAAGCGGGCGATGGGAAGATGGTCTTTCGACGGCCGCAGGTATTGACCGACGGTAAGAATGTCGACCCCGCGCGTGCCCAGATCGCGGAACACTTCTACCAGTTCTTCCGACGACTCCCCGAGGCCAACCATCACCCCGCTCTTGGTCACCATACCGGGGGAGAGTTTCTTGGCGTTCTCGAGCAGCGTGAGCGTCCGCTCGTAGCGCGCCCCGGATCGCACTGCGCGATACAACCGCGGCACGGTTTCGGTGTTGTGGTTGAGCACGTCAGGCCTCGCGTCGAGAACGATTCTTAACGATTCTTCCAGCCCCTGAAAATCCGGGATGAGCACTTCGACCCGGCAATCCGGTGTCAGCTCGCGAATCTCGCGGATGGTCTCGGCAAAAATTCTGGCGCTGCCGATGTTGTCGTCGTCGCGATTCACGCTGGTCACGACTGCATGTTTCAGTCCGAGAGTAGCAACCGCTTCAGCCACGCGCCGCGGCTCGTCCCAGTCGATCGGCTCCGGCCGTCCCTTGGGCACGGCGCAGAAACCGCAGCGCCGCGTGCAGATATCGCCCAGCAGCATAAACGTCGCCGTCTTGTGGTTCCAGCACTCACCAATGTTGGGGCACTGCGCCGACTCGCACACCGTGTGCAGTCCCATGCCCCGGGCGAGTTTCTTCAGATTGTGGAAGTTGTCGCCCACCGGAGCTTTCGCCCGCAGCCACGACGGCTTCGGCATCCGTTGCGGCACGCCAAGCTCGATCTGAATCAGTTGGGAAGAACCGGCCATCGTTTCGATTCTATCAGTTCGGCACTTGGCTCACGCGCAGGCCGGAGGCACGGCCTCCTCGCTCAATTGCTGGCGTTGGCCGCTCCCGGCTGTAGCAGGACTTGCTCTTCGTCTGCAGTCCTCACTGCCTGGAAGAAATCTCGCAGCGCCGCATAGTACTTCTGCTCCAACAGCAGGAAATCAAAGCTCAGCTTCCGAACCACGTGTATGGCTCCGTCGCTGTTTTCGACATTCACATTGTAGGTGACCACGTGTAGGTCCAAATTTTGGGACGGCGGCACGCTGCTCACATGCCAGCCCGCGGGAAGCTCGATCCTAACGTCGTCTACCGCCTCGTAGGGATATTCAAAATAAATCGGCTGCACACGGTGGGAGTGCTTGAAGATGCTCTTCTCATGCGCGACGAAAATTCCCGTAGGCAGCGCCATTCGCCTTCCGGCGTTCGACGCCCAGTTCGGGACCTTCAAATTAAACTCCGCGACGAACGGTGTCTCCGAGTTACTCCAGTCGGGACGATTGGTGAGTTCGGCCTCGGCCGCCAGGATAATCTGTTCCTTGACCTCGTCCTCCAACTTCTTTTTCCGCGCCACTTCATCCGCATGCATCCCCGAGATGCGGCGGTCGATCGCTTCCAGCCCCGTGTAAGTGACGGTCAGTTTTCCTTCCAGATCGCCGCTTTCGGACAGTTTCAGTCTGGCGGTGCGCTGAATTGTCGATTCAGAGCTCTTCGGAAGTGACGTCTTGATCCAAGTCCCGTCACCCTTATCCAATCGCATTCCCTGAGTTCCGGTTTCGGACCAGTTGAGCATTCCGAAGGGGGCATACACCGCCCCCGGATTGAGATAGAGGTTCTGCCCGTTCAGTTTGACCAATACCACCGGTTCAGTCAGATGTCCGACTTGCATGGTGACGGGGGTGAAGAAGTATTCGGCTCGACTAGAGACCCAGCACCCATAGGCTTCAAAGCCAGCCGCACGAGCTAGAGCGACGTATAGCCAGTCCAGTTGCCACGGATTGCCATAGCCGCGCTTCCAAACATCCTCGACGTTTTCGTCGACCTTCTCTTTCTCGCGCTTTTCCTCTTGCAGAGTCTTCCGCAGCTCGAATGAAGTGTTTCGAAAATGTTGCACCCGATCAAATATCTTCCGCAGTTTGACTTCGGGCGGATCGTCGGGCAGAACGATCTGCGCCACGGCCTCTTCCATCGCCTTGCGCTTGCCAATGAATTTTTCGAGTTGCGCGTTGCGCACCTTCCCAACCAGTTTCCAGTATTGGTCTGCGTCACCGATGAATGACGATTGATAGTTGAAATCGACACGCGACTTCAGTTCGTTTGGCGGCGGCATGAACTCTTCCTGCTGGAAGGCCGGGATGTTGCTGACTTCCATCCGAGTGATACGGTCCGGCCCCTGCTCGGGTGCCACTCCGGGCGGAAGGCCCTCCCAGCTCGTGCGAAAGTAAACCGCAGCAGCCCCGGCACTGTAGGGCCTGAAAGAAAAGCTGGCCTTCTTGGTAAACAGCGCCTCACTCACGATCCAATGAGATACGTAAGCGCGCTTCTGCTGGAGGCCGTAACTGTACTCAAGAATGCAGCCAGGCTCCACAGCGGGCAGGGTGAACGTTTTTGCCAGGACTTCGAGCCCACGAGCCTTGACCAGAGATTTCTCAAAGACTTGGCCGTCAAAGGCAACGCTGGAGCCGTCTGGCTTCGTAGTGCGGGCCCGAATATGAACAATTTCGTCGTGGCCTTTCCAGAAGGGAATCTCCACATCCCCCTGTCTGCGGCCCTCCTCGGTCAGGATCTTTATGCGGTAGTAATTTTCTTCGTGACCCCTTTCGTCGTCACGGTCGACCTGGCGATAGAGGATAATGGCCGGGGCCCCGGGTGCCAACGGGTCGACGGTCATCTTCAGCTCTTCCGCTTCAACCGGTGGGAACTCCGGGGCCAGGCCAGGAGCCGCTTTCCGGCCAGGCAGGCAGATGACATTCGGATCTTTCGAGCAGCTGTGGTTAGAGGCGGGGCCGCCTCCATCGGTTTGCGGCGGCACTGCCGTCGATGGCGGTTGAGACGTCCCTTGCTGTGCTTGGGAGGCTGAGGAGAGGAGAAGAATGGCAAGAGCTGCGACCAAGCTCGAGGTTGGTTTCATGGAAACCTCGGCGAAATTGTACTCCTCGATGTCTAGAAGGTTTGGAGATCCTTTCGCGGCGACCGGAAGTTGAACCGGGCACCCAATTAGCCGACTTCGACCAATCCATACGTGTGCTGCCAGCGTGCCCGCATATGCACCAAGGCGCGGCTGATTTCTGCGGCGGAAATTTCGTCGTTTGGGCCGGCGATCACGGCGGCCGCTTCGCGCTTAGCGGCTTCCAACAATTGCGCGTCGCGGATGATATTGGCGACGCGGAAACTCGGCAGCCCTGCCTGGCGCGTGCCAAAGAATTCGCCTGGCCCGCGCAGTTCAAGGTCGAGCTCCGCGATCTTAAATCCGTCGTTCGTTTTCACCATCGCGTCGAGCCGGCGCTGGCCCTCTTCGGTGACTTTTCCTCCCGTCATCAGGATGCAATACGATTTGGCGGCGCCGCGTCCGATGCGCCCGCGCAACTGGTGGAGCTGCGCCAGGCCGAAGCGCTCGGCATGTTCGATCACCATCGCGGTCGCGTTGGGCACGTCCACGCCGACTTCGATGACGGTGGTCGCGACCAGAATCTGCAGCTCGCCGCGCTGAAACATGCGCATGACCTGGTCTTTCAGCTCGGCGTCAAGGCGCCCATGCAGAAGTCCAACTTTCAAATCGGGAAATATCTTGCCGCTGAGCTCGCGATACATTTTGATCGCAGCCTTGAGCTCGCTCTCTTCATTCTCGGCAATCACCGGATAAACCACGTAAGCCTGATGTCCCGCCGCGACTTGCTTGCGTACGAACTCCCACACTTTCGGCGACTCGTCGTCGGCACCACAGCGGGTGACGATCGGCGTGCGTCCCGGCGGCAGCTCATCGAGCACGCTGAGGTCGAGATCACCGTAGAGCGTGAGCGCCAGCGTGCGCGGGATCGGAGTGGCGGTCATAACCAAGACATCGGGCTCCGCTGATTCGTTTGCTGATGACGCTGCCGAGCTTCGCTCGGCCGGACGGCCGGGGGCGGCCGTCCCCACATAAGCGTTCTCGGTATCTCCCGACTTCCTCATCAGCTTCAGCCGCTGCAACACTCCAAACCTGTGCTGCTCGTCCACGATCACCAGCCCCAGCCTGGCGAACTCAACTTTCTCTTCCAGCAGTGCATGCGTGCCGATCACAAGCTGCGCATTCCCCTGCGCGATGTGCCGCCGCACTTCCCGCTTGCGGTCGGCTTCAAGCGAGCCGGTCAGCAGCACGATGCGGTAGCCGGCGTTCTCCAGAATCCGCCTCGCCGAAAAATAATGTTGCTGCGCCAGGATCTCGGTCGGCGCCATCAGCGCTACCTGGCAGCCGTTCTCGATGGCGATGATGGCGGCCTCGAATCCGACAATGGTCTTGCCCGACCCGACATCCCCTTGCAGCAAACGCCGCATGGGATAAGGCTTTTCCATGTCCGCCGCAATTTCTTTCAGCACCCGCTTCTGCGCGGCCGTGGGATGAAACGGCAGAATCTTCTTGATCGCCGCCCGCACCCCATCGTCCAGCCGGAATGCGATTCCGGTCTGCGCCTTCTGCTCGCGGCGCTTCAACTCCAGGCCCAATTCCACGAAGAACAGTTCGTCGAAGATCATCCGGATGTGCGCCGGCGTGCGCGACGACTGCAGGTTGTCGAAACTTTCGCCCGGCTCCGGCCAGTGCACGTTCCACAGCGCGGCGCGCGGCGAGATCAGTCCCAGGTGCGCCCGCACCGCGGCCGGAATCGGGTCGGGCAGATCGGGCGTGAGATTGTCGAGCGCAGTGCGGATCACCTTCCGGAACCAGCGCGGCGTCAACCGCCCGATCGCTTCATAGATGGGAACGATGCGGCCAATCTCCAGCGACTCGGCGGCTTTCTTTTCTGCGGCGTTCCCCGCGCCGTTCTCGCCGGAATCGGTGGGATCTCCCAGCATCTCGAATTGCGGCTGAACAATCTGCAGTTCGTGGCTGCGCTGATCCTCTTCGACCTTGCCGTACAGCGCGATCATCTGCCCGGGCTTGAACTTGTCCTGTAGGTACGTCGCATTAAACCAGAGGCAGCGCAGGCGGGCGCGCCCCTGCCCCACCGTAAGCTGGAAAATCGGCATGCTCCGGGTGCGGAACAGACCCGAGTTGCGCACCTCGCCCACCACCGTGGCCATTTCGCCGGCGCGCAGTTCGGAGATCCCCCGCGGGTTCAGCCGGTCTTCATAGCGGAACGGCAGATAATGCAGCAGGTCGCCGACGGTGTGAATTCCCTTGCCGGCCAGAACTTCGCCAATGCGCGGACCAACGCCCTTCACATATTGCACCGGGGTGGAGAGTTCGAGCATGCGCCAGGGTTCCGTAGGGGTGAAAAAAGAATGGTAGCAGGAGCCGGCGAGTGCCCGCTCGTGCGCCCCAAGAGCTGACATTCCGGGCAGGACCATTCCCTTCTAACCCGCAAGAGAGCCGTCGGTAGACGCGGGGTTTTGGCCGGATCAAGAGGCGAAATCGCGTGTTCTCGACAGTCCCGCCTTCCGCGTGATGCAAAAGAAGAGCCGCCCAGACATCGAGCGGCTCAGATTGAAGTCGGTAAGGCTCTTCTGCCCGATCCTTTCAGTTCACCGCCTGCGTGATAGTCGCCGAAGCCGAACTGTAGTCCACGCCGCCCGCGTATGCAGCGGTGACCACATCCGATCCTCGCGGCAGCGATGTCGTCGAGAAGGTCGCCACGCCGGTGCTGTTGACATTAGCCGTTCCCAATGTCGTGCCGTTGTAGCTGAAAGTGACAGGCTGGCCAGTCGGCAGGCTGCCGTTGCTGGTCACCGTGGCCGTGAACTTGACTGATCTGCCAAAGGTCGACGGATTCGGAGTTGAGGTCAGCACCACATGGATCGAAGCCTGCCTCACGGTCTGCGTGATCGCTGCCGACACACTCTTGGCGTTGAACGCATCCCCGTTGTAGGTCGATGTCAATGTGTTCGCCCCAACCGGAATCTTCGCGGTGGTCCAAGTTGCAACTCCACTAGCATTCGGGGTCCCATAGCCCAGCGATACGGACCCGTTCTTGAATGTCACCGTTCCGGTTGGAGCCGGTCCTGCCGATGACACCTTTGCCGTCAAGGTCACAGCTTGTCCGTAGTTCGAGGGATTGAGACTGGAATTCAGCGTCGTCGTCGTGGAGTACTTATCCACTACCTGGTTCACCAAACCAGTACTCGGCTCAAACTTCGCATCCCCGGCGTAGGTTCCTCTAATGTTGTGCGTCGTGCCGGTTAGCGAAGACGTTGTGAAACTCGCCATACCGCCAGCCGTGGTGCCCGTGCCGATGCCGATCGTCGTGTTCCCGTCGTAGAACGTCACGGATTCGCCGTTCGGTATAGTGCCGTATTTCGATGTTACGGTCGCCGTGAAGGTCACCGGCTGGCCGACTAACGAGGGAGTACCGGATGTCGATATAGCGGTCGTCGAGGGCACGTGTCCGGCCGTGTTTAGCAGCACGCTTACCAAGCCTACGTAGTCGAAGCCCCCCACGGCCACGTCGGGCCAGCCATCTCCATTCATATCCGCAACCGCGATAGTACTGGAGCCACTGGGTGACAGAATGGCGTATTTTTCAGCCGGGGAAAAGGTTCCGTCGCCATGGCCCAGCAACAGACCCATGACTCCGGTGCATTTGGTAGGAGAGAAACACAAATTCGTGACCATTATGTCCGGCCTGCCATCACCGCTCACGTCCGCTACCGCAACCGCTGCAACCTCGGAGTACCCGCCGGGGTTCAAAACTTCGCCCAACCGGAACGTGCCATCGCCGTTGCCCAGGAGCACGCCCACTGTATTGGGGAGATTCACCGCACCGGCGCTATTCGCCACCACCAAGTCGAGCTTGCCGTCCAGGTTCACGTCCGCCACCGCAACGGAATGCGCGTATCCGCCGCCAATATTATACGTTCGTGTATGAAGGAACGTCCCATCGCCTTTATTCAGAAAGACGAACACACCGTCGCTAGAATTGGTCGTTACCACCAGGTCCGGCTTGCCGTCCCCGTTAAAGTCCCCTACCGCTACTGCGTATAAGTTGGCTGGGATACAGTTGGTCACTACGGGCCGGAAGGTACCGTCACCATTACCGAGGAGCACGCCCACGCAACCGGGATAAAAAGTAGTCACTATCAAGTCGGGCTTGCCGTCTCCGTTTACATCCGCCACGGCCACCGACTCAGCACCGGAAGCACCTGCGTCGTGGCTTACAGCCGTCTGAAAAGTCCCGTCGCCGTTGCCCAATAATACGCTCACCGTTCCGTTTCCACATGAAACGGGAGAGCACTGATTTGAGTTGGTCACGATCAGGTCGGGCTTGCCGTCGCCGTTGACATCCGCGACTGCTACCCACGTCGGCCCCGCTCCACCGGTACTGTAGGCCACGGCTGGCCGGAAGGTCCCGTCACCGTTAGCCAGCAACACGCCCACCGTTCCGGGGGAGCCTGTCAGATCGTTAGTCACCACCAGATCCGGCTTGCCGTCGCCGTTCAGGTCTGCGGTCGCTACCGACGACGGAAACGAGTACTGAGCCCCCCCCGTCTCGTAAATTACGGGTGGAAGGAAAACGGGCGGAGGCGGGACCGAGGCTTCACCTGTCAATACGATCATGATTGCGACAAAAGCGAGAACAACACCGAAGAAATAACTGCGAGTGAGCTGGCGGCCTATGGGAGACCTCATTTGTTGTGGGTGATTCCGCATGTCGATCTCCTTCTGCGTCCACGATGGATTTGGCGGGAGCGGGTTCGTGGACTGCTCCGAATAAACGGAAGGGCCTGCTCAGACAGAATCGGCTTT